>Ga0172370_10005145_pt1 | contig 17025 bp, 3 predicted proteins | sample LakKiv5m_FD_114538 | JGI IMG/M metagenome (GOLD analysis project Ga0172370, IMG submission 114538) | Freshwater microbial communities from Kabuno Bay, South-Kivu, Congo - kab_022012_11.5m | ecosystem: Environmental > Aquatic > Freshwater > Lake | place: Democratic Republic of the Congo...
CCAGTGTGCCCACAGTGCCATCACCGCAACTGTTGTGTCCTTTTACTGTGATATTGCCCGATACAGCTGTAGTCCCAAAACTAACTGTTATACTGTTGGTGGTGCTGGTACCTGTTGCCCCTGTAGGTAAAGTCCAGATGTATGACGTGGCATTTGTTATACTCGGCACAGTATAAGTTACCGCGCTCTGTCCCTGACATACAGTAGTGCTGCCCGTAATAGTGCCTGCACTTAGCGGCAGAGGATTGACTGTTATAGCCACAGTAGCCACAGTGCCATCACCGCAAGCGTTATGACCTTTTACTGTGATATTGCCCGATACAGCCGTTGTGCCATAATTCACGGTTATGCTGTTGGTCGTGCTGGTACCTGTTGCCCCTGTGGGCAAGGTCCAGATGTAGGACGTGGCATTTGTTATATTTGGTACAGAATAAGTCACGGCGCTCTGTCCCTGACATACAGTAGTGCTGCCGGTAATAGTACCTGCACTCAGCGGCAGAGGATTGACTGTTATTGCCAGTGTGGCTACAGAGCCATCACCGCAAGCGTTATGGCCTTTCACAGTGATATTGCCTGATACTGCTGTCGTACCATAATCCACGGTTATGCTGTTTGTCGTGCTGGTACCTGTTGCCCCTGTGGGCAAAGTCCAGATATAGGACGTGGCATTTGTTATCGTTGGTACAGTATAAGTTACTGTGCTCTGTCCCTGACATACAGTAGTGCTGCCCGTAATAGTGCTTGCACTTAGCGGCAGAGGATTGACTGTTATAGCCAGTGTGCCCACAGTGCCATCACCGCAACTGTTGTGTCCTTTTACAGTGATATTGCCCGAAACAGCCGTTGTACCATAACTCACCGTTATACTGTTGGTGGTGCTGGTACCACTTGCCCCTGTAGGCAATGTCCAGATATAAGAAGTTGCATTTGTAATAGCAGGTACAGTGTATGTTACGGCGCTCTGTCCCTGACACACCGTAGTGCTGCCAGTAATAGTGCCTGCACTCAGAGGCAGGGGATTGACTGTAATAATGAATATTGAAGTTGTACCATCGCCACAATTGTTATGACCTTTCACAGAGATATTACCTGACGTTGCAGATGTACTGTAATTGACTGTTATAGAATTTGTACTGCTGCTACCCGTTGCCCCTGTAGGTAAAGTCCAGATATAAGAAGTTGCATTTGTAATAGCAGGTACAGTATAGATAAGGCCGCTCTGTCCCTGACACACTGTAGAACTCCCTGAAATAAGTTCAGCAATTCCCGGCAGAGGATTGACTGTTATTGCCAGTGTGGCTTCTGTGCCATCACCGCAACTATTGTGTCCTTTCACAGTGATATTGCCTGATACTGCTGTCGTACCATAATCAACGGTTATGCTGTTGGTGGTACTTGTGCCTGTTGCACCAGTAGGCAATGTCCAGATGTATGACGTGGCACTTGTTATAATGGGCACAGTATAAGTTACCGCGCTCTGTCCCTGACACACTGTAGTGCTGCCCGTAATAGTGCCTGCACTCAGCGGCAGAGGATTCACAGTTATGGCCAGTGTGCCCATAGTGCCATCACCGCAACTGTTGTGTCCTTTCACTGTGATATTGCCTGATACTGCTGCCGTGCTATAATTCACGGTTATAGTATTGGTGGTGCTGCTGCCTGTTGCGCCTGTGGGCAAGGTCCAGATGTAGGACGTGGCATTTGTTATAGTTGGTACAGTATAAGTTACTGTGCTCTGTCCCTGACATACAGTAGTGCTGCCTGTAATAGTGCCTGCACTCAGTGGCAGAGGATTGACTGTTATTGCCAGTGTGGCTACTGTGCCATCACCGCAACTATTGTGTCCTTTCACGGTGATATTACCCGAAACCGCTGTCGTGCCATAATCCACGGTTATACTATTGGTAGTGCTGGTACCTGTTGCGCCTGTAGGTAGTGTCCAGACATAAGAAGCCGCATGTGGTATAACAGGAACCGAATAGGTTACCGAATTCTCTCCCTGACAGGCTGTATTATTACCTGTTATGGTGCCGGCTGCATAAGGCAATGTGCACTCAAAATTAGCCACAAGAGTCCTGTCGATAGCAGCAACAAAACTGTAAATCTGATCAGTGGAAACGACAGTACCATTCTCTGTCCAGTTTAAAAATGTATAACCCGTGGCTGAATCGGCTTCAAGCACAACGGTTTGCCCGATGATATGAACACCTGTACCACTGACTGTTCCGGAACCCGGTGGGCTTACTGTAGCATTGATTGTAACTTCCGACAATAATGTCACACAGGGGTTATCCACCCAACTGTTATTATCGGTAGTTGTGCGGGCTCCGAAAGCCATTTGCCTGATACTGCTAATCGGGAACACCATACCAACTGAAGACAATTTAAAAGCATAGCTGAACAATTCCGTCTGGTTCGACTGGCTGGTAGCTGTAAAAAGAACGCTGTCGTTTTTGATGATGGCTTTGTAATGGTAATTCTCATTGGCAAAAGGATGAATGCCATTGGCCACTATGCTGTGGAGTATATTGCCGCCGGCATCTTTATGCAATATCTGTACATACGTTTCGGAAGGAGAACCGTTTAAAACACTTGTGGCATTGGAAAACAGGAGCCTTGTATTTAAGCTGTCCTTTATTTCTGTATAGGTCATTCTGCCACTGTTGGAATAAGCATTATCGCCATCCCATTCGAGCACTACTTTCTGAATGCCTGCGGGCATGGTGCCCGGTCTGTAAAGCACCCCTTCGGCATTATCGGTATAAGCCATCATTTTGCTGCCTGTAACTGAAGCCGCCGATTGTATTTCGCTGAATAACCAGCCATTAGGTATTTGATTATTGTCGAGATTCTGACATTCGGTAACAAAGGGCGTAGTCATCAGGAAAAAGCGGGCTGTAAGATTTCTGTTGGCTGTTACATTAAAGACATAGACCGAATCAGTTGTTAGCTGCTGTCCGCCCTCTTCCCAGTAAAGGAAGGTATAGCCGTTAGCAGCATGGGCGGTTGCAGTGCATGTTTGTCCGCCCGAAAAAGTGCCACCACCTGTGGTAGTGCCACCTCCTGTGGGATTGGAAGCCGTGGTAACAGTATATGTAACCGGACTGTACACCGTCACATTTAAAGTGCTTTCCATACTGCTGCCACAGTCATTGTTGGCCACCACACTCAAAAGAAAATTGCTTGTGGGGCTGAATGTAATACTTGTGCCTGTGGAACCTGAAATAACATTGCCGTTGTAATACCAGGTGTAGGAGGTGGCTCCGCTTACAGGAGCAATACTATAGGTCTGGCTTGTGCCGCTTATAACAGTGGTATTACCTGTAATAGGCCCTGTTTGCGCAGGCAGTAAATTAACACTGATATTGATGGTATCATACCCTATACTGCCACAAGCATCTATACGCACAGCGTACTGGTGTGTGCCGGAGGTGAGGTTTGAAACGGTTATGGTTTGGGTATTAGCGCCCGTTGACCACAGGTAAGAATTGAAGCCGGCACCTGCATCCAATACCATACTGGCATTTTCACAAATGGTGGTATCATTGCCAATGAATATTGAAACAGGGTCTTCGGGAGGTGGAGGGACTGTGTATAATTGTGATATTTCAGAAGCAGTTAATGACCTGTTGTAAATGGTAATATCGTCAATTTTACCTAAGGCCCAATGATGATTAGAACCCTGATCTGTAAAATCACCTATTTGAGGGATCACAGATGGGGTATTGAATATGCTCCCATTTCCAGGATTAATTAATGATAATTGTTGTCCGTCTTTATATAAATTTATACCATTATTAGTTGTGCCATCGTAAGTAACTGCAAAATAGCTCCATGTACCAGGCTCCAATTCAATTGTATCTGACCATACATCTTCCATATATCTTCTTAAATGAAGGCAATAATGAGCAGAATTAATTTTACTTAGAAACAAAGTAAAATCATTACCTGTGCCATTAGTACCCCCTTTGTAAATACAGTAACCATTGGCGTTGATTTCATTTGGTAAATAGTACCATGCCGTCACGGTTCTTGGATTGTTTCCTTGAATATTGCTTCCTGACGGGAGATCAATAACATCATTCACCCCATCAAAACTATATGCACTATTCGGATTCCCATACCTATCTGTTGTTAATGAGGCACCATTAACAGCGCCATGGTGTCCATGCCCGCTTTCGTCATTGGCATTGCCGTTAAAAGGATATTGTGCAATGATACTTGATGAAAGAGGTGTAGATGGTGACTGGTAATACAGCTCCTGTATTTCCATATTGGTTAAGGCACGGTTGTAAATGCGAATGTCGTCTAATTTTCCTGCAAAACACTCACTTAAGTTTATAGCTGGATTAATTGAACCAAAAACAACACTGCATAGGTAACTTATAGGTGATATAGAACCGTCAAAATTCGCATCTAAAGCCCCGTTTAGATAAAGCTTATAATTATTACCATTTTTTACAAAAGCATAATGGCACCATGTATTATTTGTGAAACCTGTATAACTTCCTGAAGTATTACTGCTAATATCCCAACTAGCTATCCCTGGATTCGAATTTATAAAGAAATTGAGCTTGTTGCTTGATGAGTAATTTAACTGCAAATTAGTCCCATTATGTGGAATAGTGTTAAAAAAGCACTGTTGTGTTTTATTGGTATTACTACTGCTAAACCATCCAGAAATTGTATATCCCGGCCATCCATTATTAAAAAAATTGTTTGCAACGGTAATATAATCATTGCTTCCATCAAAACTATACGCCTTACCCGCATTCCCAAACCTATCCGCTGTAAGCGTTGCTCCATTTACAGTACCATTATTGCCATTGCCACTTTCATCATTGGCATTGCCATTAAAGGGGTAATAGGCCACTAAGCCCTGATTAAGGGTGGAATAACCGCCTTCTGTGTAGAGTGAATCTATTTCGCTTTCGGATAAAGTACGATTGTAGAGACGAATATCATCTAAACTTCCTTTACAAAAGCTGCCACTACCGCCAAAAGATAAATTGTGAGTTGAATTAATTGTTGTAGATGTACATGTATAACTGCAAGATAATACACCATCAGTATATATCTTTACTCCATTTGTATTTGAAGTGCCGTCCCAGATAAAAACCAACTGATGCCATATGTTATCATTGACTTTTATATTTGTAAATGCTTCATAGCCAGTACTTTCAGGGGCTTTTAATAGCTTGACACCTAAATCATTTATCCAACCGGAAATGCCATTTCCCGAAACACCATGTGCATAGCCATTTGAGAATAGTATATTAATAGTACCCGGATCAATTAAAGTTCCTGCTTTTACCCATAATTGAAGCGAGAAAGGACCATCAAGATAGTGCTTGTTTGACTCTATGTAATCGTTGATTCCATCAAAGTTATAAGCTTTATTAGCATTCCCAAACCTATCCGTAGTAAGCGTTGCCCCATTAACCGTCCCATTATTCCCATTGCCACTTTCATCATTGGCATTGCCGTTAAAGGGGTAATAAACTACAAGCCCTTGGTTAAGGGTAGAATAGCCGCCTTCAGAATAAAGAGATTGTATTTCACTATTATTTAATGCGCGATTGTAAATGCGGATGTCGTCTATTTTCCCACCAAAGTATTCATTAAAATCAGAAGATGAGCCTATTAATAGGTTATTTGGATTTATGTCAATAGCTCCACTTCTAATACAACTATCCACTTGGCAACCATTGTAATAAAAACGTATTTTACTACCATCATAGGTAGCTACCACAAATATCCATTGTGTGACATCTGATTGGGTTAATAAATGTCCTGCTTCCGGGCTATATTCCGCTCCTAAAAGAAATTCAATTTTTTGACTCAAAATATCTATACGAAAAATTTTACCATTGTTGTAAGAATTAGAGTGATCTGAAATAATATTTCTATGATGTATATTAACATCTTGAATTTTAAGCCAAGTAGCAATAGTAATATTATTACTCATTTTTAAAGAAGACGCATTCCCAATATTTATATATTGAGAAGTTCCATCGAAATTATAGGCTTTATTAGCATTCCCAAACCTATCCGCTGTAAGCGTTGCCCCATTTACCGTTCCATTATTCCCATTACCACTCTCATCATTGGCATTGCCGTTAAAGGGATAATAGGCTACAAGCCCTTGGTTAAGGGTGGAATAGCCGCCTTCTGTGTAGAGTGAATCAATTTCTGTTTGATTTAAAGCGCGGTTGTAAATGCGAATGTCGTCAATTAATGCGTTAGCAGCATAGCCCAAAACATTATTACTGTGCCTTCCAATACGCCCACCAGCAGCAAGACTTAATAAATTTGACAAAGGTGCTACTGAAGTTCCAGTGAATGAGTTTGAAATTAGTTGATTGTTAATATACGATCTTAATGTTGAGCCTTCTCTTTGTAAAACAAAAAGTTCCCATTGACCAACCGGAGATGAAATTGGAGAATTATACTCAGTATAATTTGTCCCATTATAATTAATAAAATTATGTAATTCCCCTCCATTTGTATTGTCAACAATCAGTGAAAAACTATTATTGTTTACACTTCCATTTCCTTCCATGCACAAAAAATAAGATCTTCCATTAACAGAATTATGTGCAATCATTTTAACCCACACAGCAACAGTAAAATCAGATAATGTTGAATTACTTGTAAATGGTGGTAAACCAATATAATCGTCAATACCATCAAAAGAATAAGCTTTATTTACATTACCAAAACGATCGTTGCCTAATAATGCCCCATTTACAGTGCCATTATTGCCATTGCCACTCGCATCATTGGCATTGCCATTAAAGGGATAAAAAGCTACTAAGCCCTGATTAAGAGATGAGTAGCCACCTTCGGTATAAAGAGAATCTATTTCTGCATCATTTAATATCCTGTTATATATGCGGATATCGTCTATTTTTCCATTAAAAAATTCCTGTGTACTATTAGCTGATCCTATAGTAGTTTTAATATTGGTATTTGAAATATTTAATATGATGCTGTAGCTATAATCCTGGATACCATCAATATACAGTTTAAGAGTATTTGAAACATTATTATAAACAAAAACAATGTTGTACCATTGATTTAAATTGATTAATTCATTTGAAAAAAACTCACAGGAGTTCCAATTATTAAATCTTATTTTATTGTTTGTATAAAAAATATTCCATGAACCGTTATTTTGAATATTTGGAATCATTTTGCTAAGTAACATAGAGTTTGTATTACTTGTATTATAAAACCATAAAGAAATCGAAAAGCTTTCTTGTAAATCCATAATATCATTATCATTAATGGAAATATCAGAATTACCATTAAATAAATAGCTCTTATTCGCATTCCCGAACCTATCCGTCGTCAATGTTGCCCCATTTACAGTACCATTATTCCCATTACCACTCGCATCATTGGCATTGCCATTAAACGGATAATGGGCCACTAAGCCCATTGTAAGTGTATTTATAGTTTGGGGGTTGAAGCCATCTTCTTCGTAAAGTAGGTTTATCTCCGTGCTGTTCAATGCCCTGTTGTATATACGGATGTCATCTACAAGCCCGTTCAGGAGCTTGCTGCCACTCAGGTCAACCCTTTTGCCAAAAGTTAATGTGGCGGCATTGCCAAGGATGCTTGCAGCGGTATCTGAAATTACCGGATACCCATTAACATATACTTTTACCGAATCACCATCATTCACTACTGTTAAAAAGTACCACACACCCTGCTGCGGGATAAAGGACGAGGGGTACTCAACCAAAGTGGGATTGGACGAAAAGGCAAATGCCAATGTGCCATCATTCTTTGTAAACAAACGGTAACCATTCCCTCCATTGGCAGGGTAGCCCTGCTTGTCGAAGATATTGGAACCCGCTGCAGGGTCGGCATTCCATTTACTCCATAAGGAGAAAGTAAAAGCATGGTTGGCAAAGTCAAACGGATTGTCTTTTGTGGTTATGTTGTCGTTCACCCCATCGAAACTACAAGCCCTGCCGGCAATGCCGAACCTGTCGGTGCTTAAAGTGGCGCCATTGTTAAGTGTGCCATCATTGCCATTGCCGCTTTCATCGTGTGCATTGCCATTAAAGGGGTAGTAGGCTATCAGCCCGTATGTAGGCAATGCGGGAGCGCCACCCTGCTGTTCATACACTATGGTCACACTGGCCATGGCTGTACAACCATTAGCGTCAGTAACAGTTACTGTGTATGTGCCGGCACCCAGTCCGGTGGCCATTTGCGCCATTTGTCCATCGCTCCACAAATAGGTATAGGGCATGGTGCCATTGCTGACATGCGCTGTGGCTGTGCCTATATTGCTGGTGCATACGGTGGGTGTGCCTGTAACGCTTACTGTGGGTGGCAAAGTAGCCCCCACTGTGGCAAATGACACTTTGCTGCAGCCGTTTACATCGGTAACGGTTACATAATTAGTGCCCTGTGCCAGATTTGTGGCTGTTTGCGTGGTCTGCCCGTTGCCCCACAAATAGGTATAAGGGGCTGTGCCTCCTGTGGCTGTAACTGTGGCTGTGCCGTTTGGAAGGGCACAGGTAGTGTTGGTGTTCGTAAATTCCAGAGCCATATTGTTGATGGCTGTCAGTGTGGTGCTTGCCGAGAACTGACAGTTGCCGGCATCTGTAATGGTAAGGGTATAGATACCCTGTGGCAGATTGGCGGCGTTTTGAGTGGTGTCGCCGTTGCTCCATAAAAATGTAAAAGGGGCTATACCGCCTGTAAAAGCCGCAGATATAAAACCATCGCTGTACCCACATGTAGGTTGGCCGGGTGTTAATGTGATGACGATGTTGGCAGGGGTGTTTACAGTAATATTGCCGCTTACGGCACAAGAGGTGGCATCGGTTACGGTTACACTATAATTACCGGCCCCCAGATTGCTGACGCTTGCTGTACTTTGGCCTGTATTCCAAAGGTAGGTGTAGGGGGAAGTGCCTCCTGTAACAGCTACAGACACAGAACCCGTATTTGATGTACAGGCTGTATTTGTTGCAGACATACTGAGCACCTGTGGTGCAATGGTATTGACTGCAGTGGTTTTTGTAACCACACAGCCGTAATAATCAGTTACTGTTACGGTATAGGTATTTCCTGCAATATTACTTATGGCGGCTGTTGTCTGCCCGCTGTTCCACATATAGGTAAAAGGCTGGTTGCCTCCGGCAACACTTGCGGTAGCGGCCCCGTTGTTGAAGCCACAGGTGGCAGGTGTTGTTGTGCAACTCACCTGCATGGTCTGGCAGTTGACTATGGTAATGACCACAGTAGCGATGTTGTTGTTTTCGTCGGTTTCAGAGGCCAGATGCGTGGCATCGGCATAAAACAACACATACCAGGTGCCCGGTGCAGTGCCCTGAGGGATGGTTATGGTTTTGTTAACCTGTGTATAACTTCCGGCAGCTATGGATGAGTTGTAAACAGAGCCTATTTCCACATCGGTACCTTGCTCATAAGTCTGGTTGGCCGACAGGTACAACCTGGCATAATGCCCTGCGGCACTGCCGGTGCCGGTATTGGCTACCCTGAAAGTGGCCGTAGTACCAGCTCCCGCAGCCATAGTGGTTTGGCTGAGCAATGGGTTTTGCACCACAAGGTCCGCATTTGCCGATGCACTCGAACTGACCATTTTCACCGTCCGGTTCCCCAGCTGGTCGTAAGTGTACTCGTACACTGTACCATCAGTAAAAGTAACCTTTGTCAGCCTGTTGAGGTTGTCGTATTGGTAGGTGTTGTTTTGGCAGTACACAGACAGGCTTAGCACTGTAAACAAAAGAATGGATGTAATATATTTTATCATAATTGTGATATTAGAATTCGGTTTAAAACTTTTTTTCTTTATTATTCAAAAAATCTGACAGCCGTTTTTCAATTTCGGTTTTCGACGGCAGATATTTTTTATAGTTAGCTGGCAGTTGAGGTGTTGTATTATATGTAGCAATACCTATCGGATGTGTGGCATTGCTCAAAGAGTACTCAACAACAGTTTTATCTTTACTTTTGCAGATAATAATACCGATAGAATCGTTTTCATCTTTCAGTTTAACCTGCTTATTCAAAGCTGTAAGATAGAATTCCATTTTGCCTTTATGTTCGGGCAGAAATTCTCCAATTTTCAGTTCAATGGCAATAATGCAGCGCAACTGTCGGTGGAAAAGCACAAGGTCAACAAAATACTCCTTTGTGCTTACAACAAGTCGGTATTGGCTGCCCATAAAGGTGTAATAGCTGCCCATTTCTTCAAGAAACTTACGGATATTACGAATAAGAGCTGCTTCAAGTTCTTTTTCAGAGTGCTCATCCGACAACTCAAGAAAGTCAAACGTATAATGGTCTTTTACAGCCAGTTTGGCTTGGTTTTTATATTTTTGGGGTATTGTTTTATCAAAGCTGGTCTGGTTCAGCAGATATTTCTCATACGTTTTATTATTAATCTGATGAATGAGCACATCCTTTGTCCATCCGAATTTTTTTGCACTCACAATGTAAAAATTACGCATCGATTCATCCTTGCATTTTTCCATTATAACAACATTGTGCGACCAGCCAATTTCTGCCACCATTGGTGGCAGATTTGTGCGGTTGTTGTATACTGTATAGAAAGTACGCATCCGCCACAGGTTCCGGCTCGAAAATCCTTCAACACCAATAAATTCACCCTGAAGGTCTTTAGCAAGATTTTCAATTACTGATTTTCCCCATCCCATTTTTTCCTGTCTGCTCACAATCATTTTACCAATGTCCCAGTACAACTGAATAAGTTCTTTATTCACAGCTTTCAATGCATCGTACTGAGCTTTGTAAATTCTGGCTTTTACATCAGTTACAAAATCTTTGAACTCTTTATTTTCAGTGATGTTTCTCATTTATTTTTTTATAGTTAACAGATAAGTTTATTCATATAAAGTACCATCCGTAAACGTCACCTTTGTCAACCGGTTGAGGTTGACGCATTGGTAGACGTTTCGACAAAATATATTAGTAGCAGACAAAACTAAAATTAATATTATTAAAAATTTTTTCATTATGCTTTTTTTAACTTTTTTACTATTATATTAATAAACATTTTTTAATTCCTTTACTAAAACATCTCTTGCTGCAGAATATTTTTTGTTTTTTAATTTCTTCATAAAATCCTTACTTAAATGATTCTCTTTGATGTAATTCTTATTATAAAGATATTTGCTTTCAACATCATCATATGCTTTTTGAACTTTTTGAACACCCCAACTAACAACATAACTTCCTGCTACAGGTAAGATAACAGATGCCACATCTTTTGTGGCTGATTCAATTAAATCTGTTGATATTCCATCACTTAAAGCAGAAATAATAGTATTTACTGGTACAAACTTTGAAATTGCTGCTCCTAGTATCTTTTTTGAAGATTCTTCAAGCACAGTACTTCCGACAAACGCTGAAACCTCTTTAATGCCGTATGTATTACCTTTAGCATTATTTTCAAGATAATCATATCCAAAACTTAAACTGAGTTCTAGTATTTTATTAATTTTCCCACTTGGATCAATTGTAATAACAGGGTTGTTTTTTGTATACGGATACAAATTCGCACTCCAGATAGGATCTTCACTTAAAAATCTTCCAATAGTCGGGTCGTAATACCTTGCCCTCATAAATTGCAGCGTACTGTCCTCGTACATCACGCCATACCTGCCAACATAGCGACAGGGATTGTAGTCGGCTTCTTGTGCCTGCAGCACTTTGCCAAAGTCGTCGTACTGATATTTGTGCGTTACATTCGCGCTTGGGGTGGCATCAACCATCGCTACTGTGCTGCCCCTGTAGTCGTACACGTAGTAATGGGTAGTGTTGTCGGGTTTTATGCGAGATATAAGTCCCAGGCCATACACATAATAATTTTGCGGTGTGCCGCTGCCGTCTGTTTCCATCAGTACATTGCTCATGCCCAGAATGTCGAGTACATATTTTGTAACTGCACCGCCCCTTGTGGCTTCACGCCTGTTGCCGGCGCCGTCATACACATAACTTGCATTAAAATTGCCCGATACATTGGTAAGGTTGTTTAATACATCATAAGCATAAGTATAACCCGTTTTACTGGTGGTATTGCCATTATTGTCAAACCCAAAATTTATACTACCTGCGTTTTGTATGCGGTTGGCATTGTTGTAACTGTAATTAATAGTCTGGGTAGCTACAGCCTGATACGTGGCATAGGGTTCAATAATGCTTTCTAAAGTGTGGTTGTCCAAGGGGTCAAGGGCAAAAGTGTATCCGGCTATCTCAGTGCCGCTGCCGTTGTTGCGTTTGGTACTCATAGCCGTGGGGCGTCCGGCATTATCGTATGTGTACGTTGTTTTAACACTGTTGGGATAAACCATATAATCAATCTGCCCATCAGGCCTGTAATAATAATTGGTGGTGTTATTGTTCCAGTCTTTTACTGTTTTAAGCTGGTTAACGGCATCATAGGTATACGTCACTGTTTTATTGCCGGGGTAGGTCATGGTCAGTAGGTTGCCTACATCGTCGTACGTATAACCCACGGTGTTGCCGTCGTAAGCAATGCTGTTTACCCTATTCAGACCATCGTAGCCGAAGGTGATGGCTTTGCCGCTTTTAGTTACAGAAGCTAAGTTGCCGTTTGAGAGGTAAGCGTAACTTGCATAACCATCATTAATTTTTCTTCCTGCATTATCATAAGTGTAATTTAATATGTTCCCATTAGGGTTTGTAAATGTGTTTAATGTGCCGTCTTCGTTATAGGTATATGATTTTGTAGCGCCCTGAAATGATTCGCTCAATAAAAAATCTTTGTCGTAATCGTAGGTAAAGGAAGTTGAATAGCCCTTGGCGTTGGTAATGCCCAGCAGATTGTCGTTGGGGTCGTAGCTGTATGTTGTTGTATTGTTCAGGGCATCCTTTTCCGAAACAAGCTTGTCGTTATTATTATAGATATATGTGCTTGTCTGCCCGCTGAAATTGGTAGCGCTTGTCATGCGGCTGGCAGCATCGTAATTCATACTTGCGGAGAGTCCTAAAGAAGGAATACTGACAGAGCTCTGATTGCCATAACTATTATAGCCAAGGTTTACAGTAACATTAGAAGGATTCACGACACTGGTAGGTTGTCCGTAACTGTTGTTGCTGAATGTCGTTTCATTGCCCAGGGCATCAGTTACCTTACTAAGGTTTCCGTTTGTATAATAATACGTAGTTGTATGACCATTGGCGTCTGTATGCTGAGTGACATCATTAATAGTATTGTACTGGAATGATTCTGTGGTATTTATACCGTTGCCGGATACTGTAATTTGCGTTACATTGCCCCTGGAGTCATACTGGGGTGATACGGTTACATTGGTTTTATTATTAATTATATTTGAAGGCAGCGTTGGGTGGCTCGAATTACTGAATGAAGAGCTTAAATCAACAGCATCATTACCATCGGCTTTTGTAATATTCCCCTGTCCGTTCATTTCATAATTTGTGGTAATGTTTTGTCCGCCTTGCTGGGGGACAGATACAGTAGATTTATAAAAATCATTGTTGCCCGCCACGTAGTTGGGGTTGTGCTCAATGGTAGTGGGGCTGTTGTTATTGTATTTGGTACTGGTCAGTTTGCGTTGCAGGTAAGTGTTGGTTATTACATTTCCTTTCGGCAATTGGATGGTTTTCAATAAGCCTGTTTCAGTAATTGAGGTGCCATAAGTATAGGATGTGTTTTGTCCTTTGGCATCGGTAAAGGTAGCAAGTCGTCCGCCGGAATAACTGAAATGGATATTTCTGCTTAAAGGGTCTGTTACTGAGCTTATAAGGTTGGTGCCGGACACATAAGAAAACTGAAGTGTTCTTCCGGCAGGGTCGCTCACTGAGCTTATCTTTCTGGTGTTTTTAGCTGTGCTTGTGCCGGGTGCTGTATAAGGCTCACCCTGTATATAACTGATGGTAATCGTATTGTTGTTCCGGTCTTTTATGGAGGTCAGCACAAAAGCCACGTCGCTGCTGCCCAGCTTCTGAAAAGTATAAACAACCTGCGATTTGGTTTTGAGCTCATATTTGGTAGAAGATATATTGGTAAGTATGTTGTAATTGCCTTTGGTTTCGGGTAAAAAAGCTATAGTGCCGTTTTGAGCATAGGTCAGGGAATCGAATGTGTATATCAATAAAGAGCCATCAGGCATGTGAACCGCAAATTTGGTGTCCCACACTGTGGGGCCGTATATGAAGTTCAGGTACATATTATAGGTGTGGCTCCAGGCATTGCCGAGGGGTTCCAGCGGGTACAATTCCGAGGGCATTTCGGTAAGATAAGAGTTATAGGTAAAGCCAAAATCGAGGGATACATTCCTGCCGGGTATGGCAAAGCATGTTTTGGTATAATGGTTAAAGTTGCCCGACTCCATGCCCATATTGCCCGTCATGCTGGCGAGATTCCTATTTGAAGGAATAAAAAAGCTGGATGTGCTCAGGTCTAATGTGTTGTTTACTGTGGGTAAGCCTACCATGGTGATAATTCTGTGAAGGAAAATAAAGGCTTCTGCGCGGGTGCAATTCTCATGAGGTCTGAATGTGGTTGTGTTAGTTATTCCAAGCGCAAATGCTTTTTTGGCATAGCCATAGAATGCTGCACTTGAAGGGAAATCTGTAAAAGGATTACTGCCGGAGGTTGCAGGGAGAATATTAAACGCCTCAAGCATAACTTTCAGCACAAGGCACCGTTCAATATTGCCATTGGGCTCGAACCAGAACCTGTTCCTGTCAAAAGGGGTTATGCCATCATCATATTGCAGATACAATAAGGCTTTGGCTGCCCTGTAATAAAAAGTATTGGTGTTTTGCAGGTCGGCATAAGGACTTGGGAAGTAGTCAGAAACCAGTGGGTCCGGTATATTCAAAGAATCACCAAAAACACCGTATAAAGTTATTTTAGCAAGTTCGGCGCGTGTAATTAAATCATTGGGGCGTACATTATTATTGGAGCTGTTGATGATAAAGTGTGAACACAGATACTGAACGGCATCATAGGTCGTTGATTGATAACTGGTGCCGCCACAATTTGTACTGGTCGGACAATCAGTAAAACTGCAATTGCCTGTTGCCAATACAACATTAATATCTATGGGATTAGTAAACCCTCCGGTGCCCACAGGAGAACCACCTGTATAGCCCAGCCAGTTTGTATTTGTGGAATATTCAACCCGTATCTTATATGAGCCGGGGCTGGCTGTTGTGGTGGGGTACGTATGGGTGTAGTTTTTTGTTTGTCCGACGGTAAGGCTCTCATTAAAAGTTTCATGCATTACAGCTATTGAAACACCAGAACTGTTGCAGAAAATAAGTTTTATAGTGCCATGAAATGTGCTGCTGCCATTGTTTCGGACAGAGTAGGTTACCTGTTTGGCTTGTCCCTGTACGAGCGGATTGGGTGTGCAGACTATAGCGCTTCCCAACACCAGACCGTTACCGGGGTTGGCCAATGTAACACTGTATGTCTGTGCAAGGTTGTTTATGCAATTATTTACCTGGTCGTAAATCTTTATTTTTCCCGGTCCCATGGTAAACAGTGTGGTGGGTGTCCAACTGTAACTTGTGGCAGAAGATGTTAAACTAACCACAATATTTTCAGGTACACCCGTTGAGTTGGGCACCCATTGCAACACATAATTATTTAAACAGGCTGTACTACTGGCGGTCCAGTTAATGTTAACCGATGCCCCAATATTAATTGTACTCCCGTTTGAAGGTGCTGTTACTGTAAGTGTAGGGTCCGGCAATTCAATGTTTTGTAAAGATGGACTCCATGTCGAATAATTGCCGCTGCAATTGGCTCTTACCTGAAATTTGTAATCTTTGCAGGGGTTTAAACCTGTTATGGTTTTATTTGTAGTTGTCGTTGATAAAAAACCACTGTTTGGGAAAGAGGCGCCTTGTTCTGCCACATTAACCTGATAACCGGTGGCACCACTTACAGCAAACCAGTTTGCTTTAAAGCTATTGCAAGTGGTATTTGTAGCGCCAAATGATGCAGGGTCGGGCATACCGCAACTTAGGGTGTTGGCAGTAATTGAAATGGTGGGTGTATGATTTCTCCAGTTAGGGGATGCGGTTTGCTTAATCATGCCACAATAGTCTTCAGTACCACTGGTATGGGTGAGCAAAATGGTTATTTCTACATAATTCACAGACGTACTGTAAGTGGCTTGACCTAATACATTGCCACAGGCATCGCTCTCTTTAATATAGGCAGTACCTGATGCGCTGAAATTACCTGTTCCGGCTTTCTGAATCCGGAATTTTGCCTGATTGCCGGTTATAGTAACCTTCATCTTCAGGGCATTTTGTCCATAAGAGGTGTATCCTCCACTGGAGCAAGCTTTATCTGTGTTGGTTGTGCTTGTAAAGGTGCCTGAAGCAGGGGCGCTTGTGTAGGTAGTCTGCCCTGCAAGGTTAAAAGCAAACAGTCCTAAAAAGGCAATTAAAATATAAGTTCTTATTGATTTGTACATATTAAAGGATGGTTTGATGGTTTTCATATATTTTGGTTATGCTTGTATTTATAGGTTTCTTTTTGACAGTTTTGCTTTTGTTTGCATTGATTCAAATGTCTTTTGACATGTAATTAATCTATAAAAAAGAGCTTATTAATAATAAACAAATCAAGTTTATGTGTTTTCTTTAAAAATTCGCTGTTTTTTATCTTGTAAAAATAATTTAAATTTGTTAATATTATTAAAATAACATTAAAACTTTAAAATATTTTTCTTAGTAGATATAAAGACAATTTGACAATATAATTTTTAAATGATCACTGAAGTGATATTTTGTGCAATAAGCAGTATATTAAATATTTCATTAACCAGGGTACGGCTGCTGAAACTATGCTTTAAGGATTTAAAAATTGCAAAAAATAAATCGATAATTTCCTGACTTTGACACTGGGACACCCTACAGATTTTTCCAAAAATTTTCATCAAATAACATATGAATTGATTTGTGCTTTGGCGTGAGAAGCATAGTTTTAGAAAAGGTTGATCCACTTGC
>Ga0172370_10005150_pt1 | contig 17014 bp, 20 predicted proteins | sample LakKiv5m_FD_114538 | JGI IMG/M metagenome (GOLD analysis project Ga0172370, IMG submission 114538) | Freshwater microbial communities from Kabuno Bay, South-Kivu, Congo - kab_022012_11.5m | ecosystem: Environmental > Aquatic > Freshwater > Lake | place: Democratic Republic of the Congo...
AGTAACTCTAACAAATTTGACAATTAGTCTGATGTTATATGGAGAAAAAGAGAATAAAAAAATCCGGCTGTTTATTAACCGGATTTCATTTATAATGATAATTTTTGCAAGTATTATTCATGCTGATGCTTGTGAATAGCTTCTTCTTCACCTTCGGCAAAATGAAAGAATTTGATGTATGCTTCCACATACTCACGTCCTGCTTCCACATTATTTACATCAAAGTTCTTAAGAGACATTACTTTCTCAAATAGATGATTGAGATGTTTCATTTTGTCTTTCCCAACATGATTTTGGAGTGGGCTTAGGTTTCCAATTTCAATTGATTTATCGGCTGCAAGTATTTTTTCGTCAATGGTAGAACCCACAGGCAGCACTCCTGTAAATGGAACACCTTCTCCGGTTCTGAGAATTATCACTAATGATTCAAAGAAAAATCTGTCTGCAAGTTCGCGAGCATCTGAACTTAGAGTTCTGACTTTCATGGTTTGTTCGAAAATTGACTTGAGTTCATTCTCATCTTTATTTGACACCCACTTCAAAACAAAATTTACATTGTTTTTCTCAATAGCGGTTTTGGCGTCCTTAATAACCGGACCTTCCATCGTATCGCAATGAGCGGAACTGTTAATATAGCTGCCAATAAATACTACGGTCAATGCAAGATAAAAGATTACTTTTTTCATTTTTTACTCCTGTTTATAAATATTTAACTTTAAATTCGTTAAGCAAGGCATGAAACTCTTCATGCTTTCCGGCACCAACAACTGTCTCTTCGTGTAATTGGAATTTCGCAAGAAGTTCTTGCTGCTTCGATTCGGATAGAGCTGCATCGCCCATCGGGAACAAAATGTTATTCTCTTTATCAATATGACCTCTCATCAGGTGAGCGTATTGCAAAGCAGCCTGGAAGAAAGTTTTTTTATCAACTGTACTACCGGAAACCGATTCGCTCATTTTTCCGATTAATCCTCTGCCTAAATCATGCTCATAAAGCATAACACCAACAGGACCCATCTGGCTTGAAAATCCTGCTTCTTCCAAGGCAGGAAAAAGCAAGCCTTCTTCTTTCCCGTGATGGCATTTGTCAGCGAACACTTTAATAAATTCAAGAATCTTTTTAATATCAATGGTTTCTACATCTTTTTCCGATTGGAAAAGTTTTGACATTTTTTCAACAATTGCTAATGCGACCAATATTGCTTCATGCTCGTGTATAAGTTCTTGCGATGCTGTTTTCATTTTATTTCTCCAAAAAAAATTAAAAAATACATTTTGTTTTTCATATCAGACTATTTAGTCTGATTATTATTGTTAAGGATTTTGATTTATTTTTAAAAAACTATATTTTTTGAAATTTCAGTTATATAAGATTGTAAATTCATCTGTTCGACGGTGGATGGAAAGTTGTTCATGACTTGTAGCTCGTTCGAAGGATATAGCAATAAAATACAAAGGCAGGGATAAATCTTTTTACGGATTTTTACCCCTGCCTTCTTGGAGAAATATTATCGTGGTATTTTTATTTTTTTTGTAAAAAAGAAGGTGAATAAACGACACCTATTCTTCCCCCTATTGTTTGAATATTTGGAGTATGCTCTTGTGAAATATTTTTGTATGTTATTGCTCCGTCCAATGCCCATTCATTTGTTAGTGGAACCCTAAGACCGATATAAGGACTGTAGCTGAAGTAGGATTTCGTACTTGACCCTGAAAATTTTCCCCATTGATTATCTTGCGACCAACTGTCAGTCAATGAAACCATGCCCAGATTAAGACCAAAATATGGCATAGGATTCAATGTTGTATCAGTTCTTACTTTTATTATATTTGGGATTAAATACCAGCATCCAAGTTCATAATTGATTGAATACATGGTCTCGCTATAACCAGGTATATCATTATTATTATTCAAAGAGTAATGGTCATATCCAATTCCAATGCCAATTCCCACAGGGTCATCCACTTCAACACCCATAAAAGCCCACGCTCCTGTCACACCATTAATACAGGTATCTCGACCGAAAGCTTTAGAACCACTCACACCGGGTAAGAATTGAAATTTATATTCCGTATGCGTACCGGAACAATTAGATAACAGAAACGATACAATTACAATGCTGATTAAGAAGCCATTTTTCATAAATACTCCAAGTTACAGATAAAACAGTGAATTAAATGCAAATAGAAACCTTTTTTTAATTATAATTTTTCATAAAACCATGCCTAAAATAATAAAAAAATTAGAAATATTGTACGATAAGCAACATTCTGTGAATTTCATGTTGTAATATTTATAAAAACTTTTAAGGAAAGAAAAATATTGAATTAATTATCAATAATAGCATTTCTTCAAAATGAAAATTATTTTAAAGAATATAAACCGTAATTTATAATTTTTTTGTAACTTTGAAAGTTGATTGTTTCGTGTCATTACGTAAGAATAAACTTGAAAAAGTAAATTAGTAAAATTTTAACAAGAATAAATAGATTCATTATGGAGATTATGATGAGATTCAGGACATTAGGATTTTTTCTTTTATTATTATTATCATCTTGCGACAGCTTTATAACTACGGTTAAGATTGAGAAACGCTTGCCTAAGATAGGTGAAGACAAGCCATTTTATATATTCAGTGAATCATTCCATACTGTTCCCGATAGTGCCATGTATCTCGGTACTTTTTCAACAGAAGTCGAACTTCAAACCTATTTAAATCCTATTCAAATTGAAAATGAAATTTTTGCATCAATTGAGAAAAAAGCAAAGGAATCCGGAGGAAATCTTGTTTTAGTTGAGAAATTATCAGGTGAAAAATTTGAACCGTTAATTAAAGGAAAAATTTATTACATCAACGAATTTGAAAAAAGTAGTTTTACCGAAAATTCAATAAAGGAAATTTGGTCAAAAAGGAAAATTGACAAAATTGAGGGAATATATGAAACTGATTTATCTGACTTCGGAGAAAGATATCGGGATTATATGGTAACTTATGGTATAATTAAAAAAGACAGCGCGAATTATTTAATGATTTATCTTAATGGATTTAATAATCATACTGGTATTGCAAAATTTAAAAGATTGTATCATTCATGGAAGGAAGGAGATATTTTTGCATACATTCAAAAAACCGAAAAAAAATCAATTTTCAAAGGACAAAAATATGAACATAACAAGTTCTTAAGCGAAAACACTATGTTTAAAATTGATAGTGGAAATCTTTGGATATCTAACGAATTGGGATTGAAAATTTACAATAAAATTTTTCCCGACAGCTCTCTGAATGAAACACTGACCGGAATACTTACCGGATTTGCAATAGAAAAAAATAGGATTATAACTTGTAATCATGGATTGAATCAAGAAAATATAAAAATTTATGTAAAAGGAATTAACGGTAATTTTGATTCAAAATATGTTGCTAACATTGAAAAAAGAGATAAAAAAAATGATATTGCTATTATCAGTCTTGTGGATACGACTATTTTAAATAGCTATATCCCGTTACCGGTTTCTGAAACAGTTAAACCGACGGCAGAAGATGTGTTTGTTCTTGGTTATCCGATAGCTTTTATTATGGGTGAAGAAATAAAATTAACCAACGGTATAATCAGTTCAACTTCAGGAGTTGGTGGTGATATGAACATTTATTAAATTTCAGCACCTATCCAGCCTGGAAATAGCGGCTCACCACTCTTTGACAAAAATGGGAATTTAATTGGAATGGTTAATTCGGTACTTAAACCCGCAGAAAATGTGGGTTATGCCATTAAGTATAAACAAATTAAAGAATTTTTGACTAAAAATGACTTTAACTTACAAAATCAATCGGAAAATATTTATAAAGATTTGAGCTTTGTTGATAAAGTCATGGCTCTTCAGAATCGCATATATCTTATTGAAATTGTAGATACAACTAAAATTGAGAGAAAAAAACCGGAAAGATATAGAAGATAATTTTGCGAATTATATATAGAATTTGGACACAGGTTTTGTTCGTTTACAAATTATAGGAAAGTTTGATTTATGATGAAATCAGAAATAAATAGCACAACCAAGGAAGCATTGTTCTTCCGCGAAATCGGCAACCGGCTCCCCACTGCCGAACAAAGCCAGATGTTCGGTAAGCCCTGCTTTAAAGTCAAAGGAAAAGCTTTTATGTGTTTTTTCGAAGACACTATTGTATTCAAACTTAAAGGTGATAATCATAAAGAAGCTCTGGCTCTTTCCGGTTCTTGCTTGTTCGACCCATCAGGCAGGAACAGACCGATGAAAGAGTGGGTGCAGGTCGGCTTTGAGCATTCGACTGCTTGGGCTGGATTTGCTGAAGCAGCATTAGATTATGTGAAATCCCAGTTATAACCAATGCCAACAATAATCACACATGGAGTCGTAGGACTGCTGACCGGTAAAATCGGTAAAGCCAGGATGAAACTCGTCCTTCTGGCTATTTTTTGCTCAATATTTCCTGATTTCGATGCTTTAGGTTTCAAATTTAATATCCCATACTTTTCGACTTTTGGTCACAGAGGATTCTTTCATTCGATATTCTTCGCTTTGCTTTTTTGTTTCATCCTTCTCCTCTTAACTTATTGGGAAGACAGGAAAAATACCAAACTCACGCTCAAATGTTATTCAGTAATGTTTTTAGCGATGCTGTCACATTCCGTGCTTGATGCAATGACCGATGGTGGACTTGGTGTTGCCTTCTTTTCACCATTCATCACAGAACGTTATTTCTTTTCCTTTCAATTTATACCCGTTGCACCGATTGCCATCAAAAAATTCTTTTCCATGTGGGGTCTCCGTGTTATGGTTGCCGAAATAGCAATTATCTGGCTGCCACTCATACTAACATATTTGATATTTAAAATTTTCAGAAAGAACAAAACCGGTACTAATTCGTAATAACATTTTTTGAACATTTTGGAAATATTATGTCTAAAATAACAATAGAACAAACAATAAACGCTAACATAGATAAGGTCTGGGATTGCTGGACTAATCCTAAACATATCACCGGCTGGAATTTCGCTTCCGCCGACTGGCACTGCCCCACTGCAGAAAATAATCTGACCGAAGGCGGTTCATTCAGTGCAAGAATGGAAGCCAAAGACGGCTCTTTTGGCTTCGATTTCGGCGGGACTTATACCAAAGTTGTGCCAAACGAATTAATTGAGTACTCGCTTGGCGATGAACGTCAAGTAAGTGTCGAATTTAAAATTGAAGGCAATTCAACTAAAATAATCGAAACATTCGATGCAGAAGAAATAAATTCACTTGAACTGCAAAGAACCGGCTGGATGTGTATTTTGGATAACTTCAAGAAATATGTCGAACAATTAAAGGAATAAAATGAAAAAGGTATTATTTTTTATCATTTTTATTTCCGGCTTCAATTTGTTACACTGTCATTACCCCATGAAAATTGTCGGTATAACAGCAGGAGATAATATTTTCTATAAAAATAAGGGATTTGGCGACTCTCCCGAATTGAACGTTTCGGCTTATCTTCTGAACGTAGGTGTCAATTGTCAGCTGCAAAAAGGAATGACTCCGGTTTATAATCTTTACCTGGGTTTAGGATTATTCAATATTCTTCAATTTCAATATAATTTCATTTCCCAGCGTAAATGGCGGCTTCGGACAGAAGTTCCGATCTTGTCCGAATACCCGGTATGGAAAGCAGAGCCTGAATCCTGGAAAGAAAGATTGAATCTGGTAGCTCAATTTGAATTTAATCATGATAATTCTCGTTTTAACTGTTTAAGTGTTGGTGTGAGCTATCTGATTTTATAAAATTTTTAAATTAAGTAAGAAAGGAATCATATAAATGAGAAAATTACGATTTAACATTATGATAAATACTGACAAACAAAAGGTTTGGCGCACAATGCTCGGCGAGAAAACCTATCCTTTATGGACGAAAGTTTTCATGGAAGGGTCTTACTTCCAAGGAAGCTGGGAAAAAGGAAATGAAATCCTTTTTCTTGCCCCGGACGAGAATCATAAGCTTCTCGGAATGAAAAGTACTATCAAGGAAAATATTGAATTCCAATTTGTCTCAATTACTCATTTAGGAATGATAACTGACGGCGAAGTTGACTCAACGAGTGATGAATTCAAGAAATGGACAAACTGTTATGAGAATTACACATTTACAGAAATCGGAAATCAGACCAAGGTAATAGTTGATATGCACGTACCTGAGGAATATGCTTCAATGATGGTGGAAACATGGAATCCTGCTTTGGAACTTTTGAAATCGTTGTGTGAATCCTAAATTGATTTGATAGATATCGGAAATGAAACATAAAGCAGCTTATTTATTTATATTACTTGCATGATTTTTGCCTGCGAAAGTTGAAACACATGCCGGTCAATTATTTTTGAAAACTATGATTGATTTCTTACGAGAAAATTTAAAGCAATGAAATTAGTCTTTAAGAAATATATTTTTAAGGAAAAATCATGCATAATTTTCTAAAAACTGTGCTGATTGCTTTCTTATTACTGAATGTCTCAGAAATGTTTGGCAATAGCTTCATTTACAGGAACAATGCAATTGGCACACAGCCGGAACTTAACCTTACGGCTTTGATAGTGAATACGAGCATTAATTTTCAGTTCCAGAATAAGCTCGAACCGAGATTTAACCTGTACTTGGGTCTTGGAGTTTTTAATATTATACAGTGTCAATTCGGATTTTCTTCACAATTTAAAATAAGGCTTCGTTCGGAATTACCGATATTTCAGGAAGGTCCGTTGTGGTCAAAATATGATGTAAAATGGTATCAGAGGATTAATCTTCTGCTCAGCTACGAATGGAACTTGAAAGATGACCGACTCCATGCTTTCGGAGCAGGAATCAGCGTTTTACTTAATTAAAAATAATCTACATTAATTCATTGATAAATTGAAAGGATAAAATAAATGAGAAAATTAATTTCATTTTTGCATATATCGCTCGATGGCTTTGCTGCAACACCTAAAGGAGAAATTAACTGGTTGGGCGTGACCGAGGAATTTTTCGATATTGCCGGAAAAATGGCTGACAACGCCGACACGGCAATATACGGAAGAAAAACTTACGAAATAATGGAAGCTTATTGGCCCACTGCAGCCGACAAGCCAGATGCTTCCAAACATGATTTTGAACATTCAGCATGGTACAAAACCGTAAGAATGTTCGTATTTTCCAAAACACTTAAATCATTGGGTGCATCGAATCAGCATTTAGTTTCTGAAAATGAATTCGAATTCGTTAGAAAACTTAAAAATGAAGATGGGAAAAACATCATAATGTTCGGAAGCCCAACGCTCACTAAGTCATTCTTTAACGAAGGTCTGGTTGATGAACAGTGGCTGTTCGTTAATCCGATTGTTCTCGGTGAAGGCATTCCTGTTTTCGGAGGAGCAAAAGAAAGAATTAAATTAAGTCTTTTAGATTCCTATACATATTCGAATGGAGTAGTAAGACTGCATTATTCGACTAAATAAATTCAAAAGCCAACTACACCCTTAAGGGTGTAGTTGGTACTCTTTAAAATTCAGATAAAAATTCTTAAAAAAAACAAGAATAAACAATATGAACGCAACAAAATTTAATACCATTGATGAATACATCGCATCTCAGATGCCTGTTGTACAGCCTATCTTAGTTGAAATGAGACAGATTATCCGACAGGCAATCCCTGAAGCTACGGAGGTTATAAGCTGGGGTATGCCGGCATTTAAGCTCAAAAGCACTCTCGTTTTTTTTGCTGCCTACAAGAATCATTTAGGCTACTATCCAACTTCAAGCGGCATCAAAGTATTTGAAGAAGAATTTAAAAAACGTAATTATGCCTATTCCAAGGGAGCCGTCCAATTCCCACTTGACCAGCCACTACCCAAAGAACTAATCCAAAAAATCGCTCTATTCCGTTTGGAAGAAGATAAAGGAAAGAAGAAGAAGTGATGAGATAATTAACAAATTTAGAAGGAAAATTCAAAAAAAATGATTAATTTGGAGTTGAGGAAATATTAATCTTTTAATGTGAAATATAATGAAGAATAATAACCGGAAACTTTTCAAAACAGGTATTTATATTTTGGGCTTGATTTTAATATCTGTTGCTTTTAATAGCTGTGGCTTTAAAGTAAGCAGAAAGGGATATAAAAATACCGGAATCAAGAGTAATTGCGATGTAAAGATTTATAAAAATCTAAATCCATCGCAAAATCTACAAAAAGTTGGCTCAATTACTCTCAATGATGATCTTTTTGATTTCAATTGCAGTGAAGATGATGCTGTAGTTCTTCTGAAGCAGGAAGCTTGCTCCATCGGAGCGAACATAATAAATATTACTAGAGAAAATTATCCGACCTTTTTTGTAGATAAAAATTGTTACAGGTGCGATGCCGAATTTTTCATTCTCAGAGATACTTCATATTTAACAAATACTCCTGAATATTTTCCTCAAAAAAAGATTTATTTCACAGATTTTGGGCGGATGCCAAATGAATATATTAATTTTTACATAGGAGTTGACTACATAAGTTTAAACAAAAATTATTGGCGAGATATTCTCAGTAAAAGTGAATTATCTTCAGTAGAAATTCTACCCGCTTTATGTAGCATAAACTTAGCTTATATTTATAAGAGTTTATTTTTCGGGTTGAGTTGGGCAATCAATAACACAGGAACAGATAGCAATCATTTGTACAATAGTGACCTGATATTCAATAGATTCGGAATTGACTTTGGTTATAATATATTCAATAGTAATTTAACAGTTTCTCCTTTAATAGGTTTAAGATACTTTTATTTGAAGCATACTATTTCATTTAAAGATGAATATCTTTCGGTTGATGAATGGTTGAAACACCCCGATTTAAGTTTGAGAGCTAATCAGTTAGCCGGAATTGTGGGCTTGAATATAATTTATCCAATACATGGTATAACAATTTCCGGGAATTTTGGCTATAATTTCAATTTTCATAAATATCCCTACTTAAATTCTACAAATAATGGCATCAATAATGGTGGTGTAAAATTGATTTATAATTATTTTATTGGATTAGGAGTTGGATTCGCAGTTCCTCTTGATGAAAATTACAGACGTTATAGTTATTAATAGCTTTTTCTTAAACATTAGTTGAGTGAAAGATGCAAACAAAACTTCTCAATGAGTACGAAAAGCCGGGCAAGCAGCACTATCAAATCCTCTTTATGAGCTGGGCTGGCTGGGTGTTCGACTTTTACGACCTTATGCTTTTCACCTTTCTGCTGATTCCAATCGGCAAAGAACTTCAATTGAACGATTTTAACCTATCTCTCATTTTGGGCTCTTCGCTCGCTTCCACAGCAATTGGCGGTGTACTATTCGGTTTCCTTTGCGATAAAATCGGGCGAAAGACAGTTCTGCAGCTAACTATTATAGTTTATAGCCTGGGAACTTTTCTCTGCGGTTTTTCGATAGGTCTTGTCTTCCTGCTCATATTCCGTATTGTCACAGGTCTCGGGGTTGGCGGCGAATGGGCTACCGGTCAGACGTATATCGGCGAAACATTCCCTGCCGAGATGAGAGGCAGATTCGGTGCTTTCATGCAGACAGGTGCACCTTTGGGAATCGCACTTGCTGCAGTTGTGGGCGGATACCTGGCGCCAGTTGTCGGTTGGCGGCTATGCTTCTTCGTTTCTTTATTACCGGCGATTATTGTCATTTTCATCAGAAAAAAGCTGCCCGAATCCGATTTATGGCTTGAAAAGAAAAAGCAAATTTGCGCCGAGACCTTATCAACACAATCGCAAGCCAATAAAGGTAATCTGCGCCTTTTATTTTCGCAGAGTTACCGCAAATTGTTCATCTTCTCCCTAATCCTTGCTATCTTCGATATGTCGGCTTATTGGTTCACTTATTCCTGGCTTCCGGGCTATCTTTACCAGCAGCGTCAACTAACCCTTGCCAAATCAACAGCATGGATGCTTGTAACTCAATTAGGCGGATTAATCGGTTATGCAACATTCGGATTTGTTTCCGACAGAATCGGCAGACGTCCTGCATATTCAATTTACTCTTTTATCATGGCTGCGGGACTTATTATGATAACAATAATGTGGGATGCTATTGCAGCCTTTCCGATTTTGATACTTGTCTTTATGTTTTTGGTCGGCTTTGGAACCGGTATGTTCGGAGGCTACGGTCCGCTCTTTTCGGAACTATTTCCAACTTTCATCAGGAGTTCTGCCATGGGTTCCGCATTCAATCTTGCTCGAGGTATCCAGTTTTTCACTCCGGTATTGATTTCGATAGTAGCAGTCAGATATGGCTTGGGTGGCGGGATAAGCATAGCCGCACTGTTCGCATTACTAACCGGAGCCTGGATTTGGGTGTTCCCCGAAACAAGGGGTAAACGGCTGGCATTAACCGATTAAATATCTAATTTTTGTTTAAACTTTTTTAACACATCCGTTGTCTATACAACATGTTTTAAAACAAAAACTTGGGATGGAAATGATTAATGAAGGAAGAACTTAATACGGAAAACATTCAGAACTTAACAAATATGTTAGGCAATAAATTCTTTTGGCTTAGCCGAGATTTAATCACCGAAACATTATACGATGCAGTAAGCGAAATTCTAATCAATCAGGAAAAATATGAAAAATATGAAGCAAATCGTTTAAATAGGATAATTTTAAAAATAACTAAGAACAAATTATTAAAAATAATTAGAAGAAAAAATATTTCATTAAAATATGAACCTAAATTATTGGAATTATTTCCACGAACAGGAATTGAAGAAGAAACGGAAAGTTTGAAAGATGAATATTATCGGTTAATGACTCAAAATACGGACATTTTTAGCACTTCTGAATTAGAGATTCTTGAATGGCATTATTTTACCGGTTTACGTTTTAAAGAAATAGCAGCCTTGAAAAATAAATCTACTGATGCAATAAAAATGCAACATGCAAGGCTTATAAAAAAGATAAGAAAAATCTACCCCCCTCCTATGCAATAATCGTGCCAAAACAATAGATTTATTTTTGTGTTACTTTTTTTATTTAAAGGAATATTATAATGACAATAGGAACAGATTTAGTAAAAGTTCTTTGATTCTGAAAAATGAAAATATTCACTTGAGCTGAAATTGTATTTTTTTCAGAAATTAGCTACCCTTATTGCAAATCGAAGCAAAACTCTATAATGACAGTAATAAGGGCAAGTGATTTAAATAAATTTTGTCAAACTTATCAAAAGGTACTACAATGAAAAAGTGGATTATTCCAATAATTCTTGGACTTATAATTTCGTTCACGTCCTCAAATGCACTTATGGATTATAATGCGGATGGTTGGACAGCAAGTAATGGGCTAAATAGCTTACCAGGAACTGCTTCTGATGTAAAAGAAATACCCGGTGGTTACTCATTTAGATGTAACTCTGGTATTATGTGTTATTCAATTGAAGGACCTTGGCTTTATATCGGAGTTCTTGGTTCGCCACAATCCGAAAATGATGATGGTGAATATGTAGAAGTAATTGCCAATTAAAGTTACCATAGCTCGAAGGGAAACAGCTTTTCCCTTCGAGTAATTATTAAATAATATGAAAATAGCAGTCTAAAAAAATGAATAAAAAAATAAAAATAATAGTATTTATCCTTTCCTTAACTTTACTTTCAAATAAATGTAATGTTACTTATGAGAATTATAAGCCTAACAGGCAGGAACTTGATAAGAATGTTCCTCCAAAAGAAATGAAATTAATTGAGGAAGTTACTCTTGAAGAGACTGAAGAACTTGTTTTACATGACATATTAATGTCCGATATTAACAATTCCTGTTCGATATTGGCTGTTACTGATGAAACTAACAGGACATTAAATTTTTATAATTATGAAAATGGTAAAATCCTTAATTTTATAAAAGCAGATTTATGGCTCGTGGATTCAATAATTGCTTCAGGCATTAAACCATATAATCATTTTAATAAAACATATAAGTATTTAAATATCAAAGATTATCCGAATTATAAAATAACACCCGAACTTACCAAATTACTTCTTAATACATTTATGGGTGCTCGATTCGTCAATGATTCGACTCTTATTGTTTCAGCTTTGTTAAATGCTTGGAAAACCACAATTGATTCCAATAATTTGTTTGATATTTCAAATGCCTTGGTATATTGTGATATTAATGGTAATATAAAAAAATTTTTACCTTTAGAGTCCAGCTCAAATCTTTTTCCTACGTCCATTCCCTTTTTTTATAACTCTCAGACAAAAACCATTATAATGGCAAATGAAGATTCTGACAGGAAAATTATTCAAAGAAAATTAGATTCAATTATAACTTTTTCAATCTATGATAGCGTTGCTCATTTTATCAAACAAGTTTCATTTTTACCCGAAACTTTTACAAAGTCTTTTTTAAACAATCTTGAATTTAGTAAAATACCACAACTTTGTTTTATTAAAGACTCATGTTTTATCTCTTACGGTATAGATCTAACTATTTACAATTTAAACAATGAAAAGCGATTTCAATTAAAAAATCTGCCATTTAAAAATGATTCCGGGTTTCTACTTATTAAAGAGCCAATGAAAGAAATGTACGAAAATAGCAGCAAAGTTGCGGCTCCGACTATAAATGATTCAGGTTTTGCTTATCAAAGCAAGATAAGTAAATTTTATATTTCTCGAGTAAGTAAGAATAAAATAACAAGAAAAATATATGACAATTTATTTCCTGTCAAAATTGCCAACATGATTAATACAGGTGGAACTCTGACCGTTTGGTTATATGTTATTGACAGTACTGTTGAAAATGGATATTATTATATTCTTCAGGAATACACTACAGAAGGAAAGCTTTTATCTCAAACAAATCTTTTTGATAAAAAAGAACAAAAAATCAGGCATATAGCTTATGATAGCAAGCATAATTATATTTTAATATTTTTGAAAAGTAAAGAAGGTTGGAAATTAGAAAAAAGGAAATGGTCATGAAAATTAAAACATTTTTTTTAGTCTATACCATAATTGTTTGCAATTTATTGTCGATGGACAATTCATTGTTTGATAAACTTAAGTCCAGAACTGAATTGAATCAGGATGAATTACTTTTTGTTACTTACTTAAATCCGATGACATGCGCCAAATGTTATATTGGGGTTGAAGAGCTTATTGCCTTCATTGAAAAGAACAAAGGAAGTAAAAAAGTTAAATATCTTGCACTCGTAAAAGTTGACCGAGAAATCGAACTTAAAGCATTTAAACGGGATTCTGGTTGGGAATACTATCTTTTTGCTGATGACGGTGATTTTTACAAAAAACTTGATGCAAAAGAGTCAACAGTTCTTTCAGTTTTAAATAGTTTTGGAAAAAATATATTTAACTTAAACAGTAGCAAATCCGGAGTAAATTTAAAATTATTAAAGCAATTTCTTGACAAAAAATGAAAAGAATATTGTTTTCTTTTGCTCTATTAACCGTTAAACTTCCAAACGAGGAAACAAGTTCGACGCAAAGAAACACCTGCCCGAATGGAAAAAACTAATTTCGTTAAGTTTTAAACTTTTTTGTTCGAACTATTGTCTATACAACATGTTTTAAAACAAAAACTTGGGATGGAAATGATAAGGAAATTGCTTGTACTTTTTTTTGTGATTTTTACATGTTATTACGCAGGATTGGCAGATGGAGTTACGGTTAAAGGTAGAGCCATTGACGGAGATTCGAGAGCACCTCTGATAAGTGCCACTGTACTTCTGAGAAACTCTTCCAAAGAAATAAAATATCACGATATTACTAACAAAAAAGGTGAATTCGAAATGACCGGCGTAAAACCGGGCATTTACGAACTACGAATTACATATATCGGTTACGACTCTCTTGAGCAGGAACTAAAGATAACCGGAAAACGGGACGTTGTCAATCTTGGTGAAGTTCCTGTCAAACCGGCTTCAATCACAACAGCCGATGTGGAAGTTACGGCAAAGGCTCCTGTCGGTGAACAGCATGAAGACACTACAATCATCAATGCAAGCCGCTTCAAAACACAACCCGACGCTACGGCTGAGGATTTGGTAAAGAAAATGCCCGGAATTCAGATTGATAATACCGGAGTAAAGGCTCACGGAGAAGATGTTAAGAAGGTTCTCGTTGATGGGAAACCTTTTTTTGGTGACGACCCTTCCGTTGCACTCAAAAATCTGCCTGCCGAAGTAATTGACAAAGTTCAGATTTACGACAAGATGAGCGACCAATCCGAGTTTTCCGGATTTGACGACGGTAACAGCCAGAAAACCCTTAATATTATGACCAAAAGAGCAAAAATGAATGGTCAGTTCGGTAAGGTTTCAGCCGGTTACGGAACAACAGATAAGTACATCGTCTCAGGTAATTACAATTATTTTGATGGTGCTCAGAGAATTTCGATTCTCGGCTTGACAAACAATATCAATCAGCAGAATTTCAATTTTATGGATATTCTCGATATGTTCGGTGGTGGCGGGCAGCGTGGGCAAATGTTCAGACAAGCCGGAGCAAGAATGTTCGGAGCAATGAGAATGACGGCTCAGCCCGGTGACCAAAGAATGTTTCAGGGCGGCGGCGGACCGGGTGGTATGTCCAATTTCTTTTCCGGAATGCAGGATGGAGTGAGCACTACACATGCAGCCGGAATAAATTTTAATGATAACTGGTACGATAAAGTTGATTTTTCTGGAAGTTATTTTATTAATTACACTAATAACATCAACAACCAAAACTTAGACAGAAATTATCTTGTCAAAACCGATTCACTGCACCAGTACAATCAGCTTAACAATACCAATAATATTAATCAGAATCACAGATTTAACTTCAAATTAACATGGCAGATAGATACATCTAACTCCATAGTGGACCAGCCATATTTGACAATCCAGAAAAGTCAGGTTAAAAATGATTTGAATAGTGCAAATCTCCTGTTATCAGGAAATCCTATAAACACAACAAACAGCGATTACAACTCAAAATATTCCGGAATGAACTTCTCAAACGACCTGCTTTTTAGACACAGATTCATCCCGGGCAGAACCATTTCCCTGAATTTGAATACAAGCTATAATGATAAAACCGGAGCCACAGACCTGTTCACGTTGAATACAATCAACAGAAACCAGCTTAGCCTTATGGATACCATTAAACAGCAAGCCGATGCTCCCGTTGGCGGTTACGGACTTTCTGCTAACACCGTTTATACCGAACCCGTTCACGATGGCGGACAGATTCAGGTCAATTACACTCTTGCTTATAATTCCAACAACACTGACAAAAGAACATACAATTACAATTATTCACTTTTAAATTATGACCTGCTTGATTCCATTCTTTCCAATTCTTTCGATAATAACTATCTAACAAACAAAGCTGGAATCGGTTATCGTTTCAAGAATGATAAAGTGAACCTTACTGCTCTGGTTTACTACCAGAATGCCTCTCTCAAGAGTAATCAGGTTTATCCACGCGAATATTCCTTAGAACAGAGTTTCAGCAATGTTTTACCGTCTTTGAGATTTAATTATAAATTTACAAAACAAACAAATCTATTTCTGAATTACAGAACAAATACTAATATGCCTTCTATTCAGCAGCTTCAGAATGTGATTGATAATTCGAACTCAATGCTACTCTCAATGGGTAATCCTGATTTGAAGCAGCAGTATTCACATTCTATTATGGCACGACTTGCAAACTTCAGCGAAGATTTTACCAATATATTCCATGGATTTATCAGTTTCAACTACAGGACAAATTATATCGGCACTTCAACTATGCTTGCTCATAAGGATACTCTTATTGACAATAGAATAGTTTTGCCTGTAGGAGGTCAGATAACAAAACCGGTTAATCTCGATGGATTTATGAATGCGACCGGTTTCCTAACTTATGGATTCCCGCTGATTTTTATGAGTTCAAATATAAATCTTAACGCAGGGGGACTATACACCAGAACCCCCAGCCTTTTCAACGGATTAACAAATTATTCAAATTCTTACAATCTGAACCTTATTTTCGTTTTAAGCAGCAACATTAGTGAAAAACTTGATTTTACATTGACTTCCAGAGCAAGTCTTATCAATACGAAAAATACTCTACAGTTAAATCAGGACAACAAATACAATAGCTATACAACGGCTTTCAATGTGAAGTGGATATTCTGGGAAGGATTTTTCTTTGAAGGTGATTTCAGAAATCAGTTCTACACTGGTTTAGTTCAGCAGGACAATAACCAGTACAATCTTTTGAACTTCGGAATAGGCAAGAAATTCCTTGAAAACAATGCTGCCGAAATCAAACTAAGTGTCTTTGATGCTCTAAAACAAAACAAAAGCATCAACACAAACATTACCGATTACTATGTGGAATACGCACAAAACACCGTGCTTCGTCAATACGTAATGCTTACTTTCTCTTATAACGTAAGGAAATTCAAGATGTTCGGGATGGGATTTTAAATATTTGAGATGTATAAGTAACATGAGATACTAAATTACATCTATGAGATTAGAAACAATTTCCATTTCACTAATATACTTATATAGCTTAGCTCAATAAAGTTAAACCATCTTGAACGAAGAGAAATTTGAAAATAGGCAGAATTTTAGTAATTTTGTAATGCTGAAAAACAGGAGAGGTGCGAGAGTGGTTGAATCGGGCGGTCTCGAAAACCGTTGAAGGGGCAACCCTTCCGAGGGTTCGAATCCCTCCCTCTCCGCTGGTGATGCAATTTGTAATGTACTTTTCACACAGTCTCTTTGGTGTGAATGACACAAGGAGGATGTTTAATACTATTGAGACAGCCCCTTTTTTATTTCCTTATAGTGAACTTGCCGCTCGTGGTTTTTCCATTTAACCCCTAACTATCCCATAATTACGTAATATATTTTCGCTGATGTAAAGAAAAGACTTGACATTAGCGATTATTTTTGTTAATTTTGCATATTACGTGGCACGTATTATGGAGATTTTTAT
>Ga0172370_10005151_pt1 | contig 17011 bp, 12 predicted proteins | sample LakKiv5m_FD_114538 | JGI IMG/M metagenome (GOLD analysis project Ga0172370, IMG submission 114538) | Freshwater microbial communities from Kabuno Bay, South-Kivu, Congo - kab_022012_11.5m | ecosystem: Environmental > Aquatic > Freshwater > Lake | place: Democratic Republic of the Congo...
CTTGCGAGCAATGACCAACCGCAACCCCGGCAACTCAGCGCCCCGCAGTAAACATTTTCTTCTTCGATGATAAAATTTTTGTTGTGCTTTATAGTTTGTGTCATTTTCTGAAATTTCAACAAGCTGTAATAATTTATTTATCAATCCATATTATCCTTTCAGTACTTGAATCTCTGAAATCAATATTGATAATTTTTTCTATTGTTGATGGAGGGACGTCTCTCCCACCAAGTCCGGCATACACTCCGAAAATATTTCCTGTTCTTCCATACAATGCCCGTTTCATCTCCTGAAATAATGCCCCCTCGTTATCACCTAAAAAATTCCTGTCTATAGTTACCACAACACAATCATCAGAAACCTGTTCAATTATTTTTAAGATTGATTTTGCCGGGAAAGGCTTGAGCAGTCTTATTTTCAAAATGCCCACTTCAGGTTTTGATTGAATGAGACCTCTTGCTGTTGTTGTGATGGATGAAAGTGTTACGAGAATTATTTTTGTCTTTTGGGTGATGTTAATTGCTTCCACCGCACCATACTTTCTTCCAAATATATTCTCAAAATCTTCTCCGGCAAGATTTGTTTCGTCTTCTACCTTATTCATTTCTTCCCAGAACAAGCGGTTGAATTTGTCATACATATCTGGCGCCACAAGTCCTCCGAATGCTTTTGGTTTCTTGAGGTCAATATCCGATTCATTTTTCTTTCTGGGGGGAAGGAAACTGTCAACTAAATCCTGACTGGGAATGAAAACATTCTCATTAGTGTGACTTACATAAAACGCATCAAGCACAACCAATGCAGGCAATAATAGTTTTTCAGAAATTTTATAAGATTGTATAATGGTATCCAGTACCTCCTGTGAATTTTCGCAGTAGAATTGTATCCAGCCTGTATCGCGTTGCGCAATCGAGTCGCTCTGGTCGCACCATATATTCCAGGGATAAGAAGGTCGCCCTACATTACACGCCACAACCGGAAGCCGCAGGTGTGCGATGGCGTGCAACACTTCATGAGCGTATAGTAAACCCTGTCCGCTGGTAGCTGTAAAAACCCTTTCACCGACTAAAGCTGCTCCTTTAATTGCAGCAAAAACGGAATGTTCGCTTTCCATGTTCACATAACTTGCATCAAATTCTTTTCTGGCGATCATTGATGCAATCTCCTCAATAATGGATGTTTGAGGGGTGATGGGGTATGCGGTAACAAACGTGGCTTTGCATATCCTTGCCGCTTCAGCAGCTGCAGTGTTTCCTTTCAACACTTTCTTTGTATGGCGTTTCGCTGTGTGTGTTTTTTTCAGTTTTTTCTTTTCTACGGTTATCATTTTCTCCTATTTTACAGTTCAACCAATTCTTTTTGTTCATCAAACCTGATGGCAGAACACGGACATTCGTGTATGCAAATTCCGCAACCTTTACAATAATCATAGTCAATGCGTAAACGATTTTCTTCGTCAACATGAATGGCTGCATCGGGGCAAAAATTAATGCAGTTTCCGCAGGTGAAGCAATCTCCGCAATGCAGGCAGCGGGAGGCTTCCTTTATTACTTTAGAAGTGGTAAGCCCGCCAACAACCTCAGTGAAATCATTAAAATAATTTTTTATTCTTCTAAATGGATTGTGGTTGGCGGCAACCGGCAGGTAATAGTTGTAATTGATCTGATCTGAAGAAACAACATCCGTATGTTTTATATGCTTTATGTATTCTCTGTTTCTAAAAAAAGCATCCACTTCTTTTGCAACTTCATTTCCGCTTCCGATGGCTTCCACTACTGTTCCCCCCCATGCCATATCTCCACAAACGAATACGGGAAAATCATCACCAAAAATTCCATTTATTTTTCCCTGTTTTGTTTTTACTTTTTCATCTCCGAATACAAACTCATCATAGGTTTGCCCGATTGCCTTAATCACTTTGCTGACAATGATTTTTTTCTCAGACCCAGCAACTGGAACAGGTATTCTTCTGCCTGATTCATCCGCTGCATCCAGCTTCATTTTTATCATTGTCAGGCGATATTTCCCCTGCCCGTTTCTTTCAACTTTTACAGGAGCGGTGAGAAATTCAATTTTCACGCCTTCTTTTAAAGCTTCTTCAACTTCATGAGCAATGGCAGGCATTTCCTGTCTTGTTCTCCGGTAATAGATCACGGGATTAGCGCCAAGTCTCAAAACCGTTCTTGCCACATCAATGGCGGTATTTCCTCCTCCGATCACCGCAACCTGATCACCTTTACGGATTAACTTTACGGATTCATTAAATTTTATTTCTCTTAAAAATTTTATTCCTTCTATAATCTCATTTTCGTTTGGCAGTTTCATGCTTGCGCCAATGTGAGAACCTACTGCTGCTATAACAGCAGAAAAATCTTTCTTCAATTCGTTTATTGAAACTTTTTTATCAAGAACGATTTTCACTCCTTGTTCGGTGATTTTTTTTATCTCTTTGTCAAGAACTTTTTCCGGAAGGCGAAACTCCGGGATTCCTGTACGCATCATTCCTCCGGCTTTCCCGAATGATTCGAAAACAGTAACAGGATATCCTATTTGCCTTAGTCGCAGGGAGGCAGTAAGCCCGGCAGGTCCGGAGCCGATCACAGCAATTGTTTCCTTATATTTTACCGGAGAAGATTTAACCCTATACGCAGAGTTTTTATCACCGAGGAATCGTTCTATTGCACCTATATTCAGTTGTTCATCAAAGCTGCCCCGGTTGCAATTCTGCTGGCAGAAGTGAGGACAAACTCTTCCGCAGACAGATGGAAACGGATTGTGCTTGCAGATTTCTTCGTATGCTTCTTTGAATTTCTTTTTTGTAACAAGATCCACAAATTTCCTGACGTCAGTTCCGGCAGGACAGTTGTCATTGCAGGGAGGTCTGCGGTTTACATACTCAGGAGCAAATACGCGCCAGTTGCCAGTTTTATTCAATGACATTGGTTTGTCCCAATAAGGAACAGCAGGCAATTTATTGGAAGTTGAAGCTGCTTTATTGTTTGTTGAAGCTGCTTTGATATAAGAAACATCAAGAAATCCAATAACACTTTTGTATGCCATTTCAGCCGCCTGGGAATTTGCTTCAGGTTTGGAAGGAACTTCTTTCCTGATAATTTCTTTTGCAGCTTCATTTATTCCGGCATCCAAAATTTTTAAGATAGCCCCTATCATTGCAGCATTTACAATCGGCAGCGCTTTGCTGCCTAACTTTTTTTCAAGAGAAATTGTTGTAGCAGGTACCGTAAAAATATTTTTTGCTTTCCCTTTATAAAATGATGGATGATTATCACTGTTGATTAAGATGATTCCATCATCCGATAACCCTTCAAAAACCGGGGTCTGACCGATTAAACCTTCATCAAAAACCACCACAAGATTTGGCGTGTAAATATTGCTGCGGTTTAAAATTTGTTTCGGTGAAATACGCAAAAAAGCCTGAATGGGTGCGCCTGTCCGTTCTACCCCAAAAAACGGGAAAGCCTGTACTTCGTAATTTTTTGTGTAGCTGAATATTTTTGCAAGAATTTCAAACGCAGTAACCATTCCCTGCCCGCCTCGTGCATGTCCTCTTACCTCGAATACTTTTTCTATGTTCATAACAGAATATTAATTTTCATTACTTAAAATAATTACAGATGCAATAGCGCCCGGTCCGCCAATATTGTGAGTCAATCCTCTTTTCGCGTTCTTAACTTGTCTTTCACCTGCATTTTTCCTGAGATGATTGGAGACTTCAACCACCATTCTTATTCCTGTTGCTCCTACCGGATGACCGCAGGAAAGCAAGCCTCCACTGACATTCACCGGAATTTTTCCTCCTAATTGTGTTTCTTTTCCGCGTATCAAATCTTTTGACTCTCCTTTTTTACATAAACCTAAATCTTCATAAGTGATTAGCTCAACGATTGAAAAACAATCATGCACTTCAATCAAATCAATTTCTTCAATCGGGTTTGTAATTCCTGCTTGTTTGTATGCACTTTTTGCTGCTGTTCGTGTTGCTTCAAATGAAAGGAAATCGTGGTTGGGATCAAAGAATGGCATATCCCATCCTGTGGAAACTGAAAGCCCGATACCTTGCACAAAAATTGGTTTGTGTTTATTTTTGTCCACATCTTCTGCCCGAACCATTATCACACAAGCCGCGCCATCAGTGGTAGGGCAACTATCCATAACTGTAAGCGGATTTGCAACCATCGGAGAAGCCATCACATCTTCAAGCGAGCAGGCTTTGCGGTGATGTGCTTTTTCGTTCATCGAGCCGTGGAAATGGTTCTTTACTGAAATAGCGGAAATATCTTCGCGATTAACACCGAATTCGTGCATCATGCGGTTAGCGTAAACTGCAAAAGTTCCTGCTGCCGTAAATCCTTTTTGCAAAAACGGATGACCGTATTCCACCATCATTTTTACAATGGAATCTTGTGGTTGACGGTCGCGCAATTTTTCAACGCCCAGTGCCATCGCGACATCACATTCACCTGCACGAAGCGCGTTTACTGCGTTGCGGATTGCATCAGCGCCTGAGGCGCAAAAATTTGAAACTCTTGTAACAGGAATATTATAAAGCGAAAGCGGTTCTGATAAATCCATTCCGCTTCGTCCTTTGAAAACACCAATTTCAGGGAAAGCAGTAGAAAGCCATGCAGCGCCAATTTCGTCCATTGAGATTTGCGCATCGCTGACAGCTTGCAATGCTGCATCACGAACCAGATCATCATAACTCTGATGAAACAATTCACCGAATTTCGTTACACCAATTCCTATTATAGCTATGTCGCCTTGTTTGTTCATAATTGTTTTGCTTTCCAGAAATAATTCGGTTTAGCATCATTCTCAATCATCTTTCTTAAAACCAATTTTACTTTTGAACCGATTTCCATTTTATTTTTTTCGGGATACATCGTATCTGTTTGCTGGACAGTCATTCTTCCTCCGCCTTCCAAATCAATTACAGTCATTGTGATTGGCGGAAATGAAGCAGGGAAATAATGTTCATTGGTAAAAGCATAAACCGTTCCGTCCCGTGATAGCTGAACATCTGAAAATTTATCGCATTTACATTTTTTACAGCGGACGGATTTCAGATAGTAAACGCTTCCACATTCATCGCATTTCAATCCTTTTAAATAGAGCAATGTTCTCTTTTCTCTTTCCTGCATCATTTCAGATGAAAACATTTCTTTGGTTTTGTATTTTACGGAATTGAAATTTCCTGCTTTGCGCAGCAGCAAATAATCCTGGTAAGATTTAACCAGATCATAGTTATTTAATTGTTCATGCAATATTTTATTCTCAACAAAAGATGTGGCTTTAACTTCAAGAAAGTTTGTTCCGTTTGTATAATCTGCGACAAGAATATTTTTCTTTTCGTTTTCCAGTTCATTGACCAAAAGAAGTAAAGCGTGGGTTGAGCCTGTATTGCCGATTTTAGAAACAAGCATGTCTTTTGCAAATTGTTTTTCCTCAAATCCTTTTTTTGCAAATATTACTCCTGCCATCCGGGCATAAAGAGAATTTAAAATAACTGCATCATAAGATTTTGGATTTGAAGTGAAATCTTTGAGTGCGGCAGCCAGGTTGGTTTTAAAGCCTGCATCGCGGCTGAACCGTGGATCGTTCTGGATATAATTTCCTTTGTAAGAAAATTCTTCAGAAAGAGAAGCGCTGAATGATTTTGCAGATGTGATTTCAGCAATTCCTTTTTCGTTGCTGAGTAATAGTGCACAAGCTGCATGGCCAAAAGGAGTAGAAATTTCTTTTCCAATTCCTGGAAAGTCAACATCTGTTGAAATCACTAAAATATTTTTATACTTTCCTAAGTCAATCAAATCATTTGCTACCAATAAAGCATCTGTTCCGCTTCTGGTTGAATTGAGAAAATCCAGCGCTAAAATTCCCTGAGAGAGATTTAATAAATCCGCGAGAAAGGAAGCATGATAGCGATTATGAAAAACAGGGGAAGAGGATGCAAAGAATATTCCGTCAATGTTTTCTTTGGGAATTCCGGACGCGGCTTCAAAAGCAAGTGTTATAATATCTTCATCCGGGAAACAGACAGCCTTCATTATTCCTTTTTTTCCTTTTGGATGGAGAATGTTATCCTCCACTCTGAAATGAGGAAATGCAATATTGTATGATTTAATAAAACTCATAACCCCAACTCTTTTGCAATATTTATTTTCAAAATTTCTGAAGTGCCTCCGCCTATCAATGTAAATCGTGCATCCCGCAGGTAGCGCTCTATTCCGTAATCAACTGCATAACCATAAGAAGCTAAAACCCTTAAAGCCTGGTCGCAGATATTATTTGCTATTTCTGATGCATACAATTTTGCAATCATTGCTTCTTTCTGTCGCGATAAATTTTTATCGCTCAGTGTTGCGGCATATAAAACAAAATGTTTTGCAGTTTCTAATTGCATCGCCATATCAGCAAACTTCATTTGTATAGCCTGAAATTTTCCGATTGGTTTTCCAAACTGCACTCTTGTTTTTGCATATTCAAGCGCTTCTTCGTACGCTGCGGTTGCTACTCCGATTGCAAGAGCAGCGGTCATAATTCTTATCTCAGCAAGAATTTCGCGAAGACATTTTGTTCCTTCTCCTATTTCTCCAAGTAAATAATTTTTCGGAAGCTCAACATCGTTGAAACCCACTTCACTGGTGAGAGAACCGCGAACGCCCATTTTTTCAATGCTTTTTCCGACCATCACACCTTTGAGATTTGCAGGAACAAAAAATATTGAGAGCTGTTCATGATTGTTTGTTCTAGCAAGTACCGTAAAGAAATCAGCAACAGGCGCTGAAGTAACCCAGGTCTTTTGTCCGTTCAGAATAAAACCGTTATCAGAAATTTTTGCTGTTGTCTTTATTGCCATCAGATCGCTTCCGGCATTGGGTTCAGTCATGCAGATGGCTCCAATTTTATTTCCCTTCAATGCTTCCGCAAAATATTTTTCCCTGATTTCTTTATCACCAAACCGGAAAAGAAAATAAGTTCCCATCAGCGATTGCATGGTGCAGGCAGCAGCAAGCGATAATGAACCACGCGCCATTTCCATCACTGCAAGAGAATAGGAAACAATATCCAGTCCGTTGCCTCCGACACTTTCGGGGTAACGCATTCCGAAAAATCCTAACTCCCCAACTTGCATAAATAATTCCATTGGGAATTTTTTCTCCTCATCAAGTTGTGCAGCAACTGGTTTTATTTTTTTATCTGCGAACTCTCTGAAAGTTTGCTGAACAGATTTTTGTATGTCATTTAATTCAAAATCCATTATTCAGGAATTACAGCGGTAGCTTCAATTTCAATTAATGCTGGATGGTCTAATAAATCAACTACGAAAATCATACTCATGCAGGGATAATGATTTCCTATTATTTCTCTCCAAATTTTTCCCAGTTCTTTTCTTGATGCGAGGTATTGTTCACGGTCTTTGCAGAAACAGGTCATTTTGCAGATGTCTTCCGTTTTCCCTCCTGCTTTTTTCACAATTTCAACAATGTTCTTCAATGCCTGCTCAAACTGCGGGACTAATTTATCGCTCGCAAATTTTTCTTCTACCGACCAGCCGACCTGCCCGGCTAAAAAAAGTGTTCTTCCTTTCGCGGCAAGGATTCCATTTGAGTATCCTTTTGGATTTAGCCATCCTTCGGGTAAAATAATTTCGTGATTCATAATTTATTTTTTACTCCATAAATCATCTCAGCAGCTTTTCTTGAAACCACTTCGTTTTTAATATCAATCTTCACTTTTTCTTTATTTCGTTTTTTAGGATTCCCATATCCACCCCCACCTCCTGCAACCTGGTAATAGATTGTTTCGTCAGGGATTCCGAAAATCATATCCTTGCTCATCGGAATTAATTTTTTTCCGCTCTTATATTTCAACTCAATTTTATTCAACACACTTCCTTTTCCACCAAACAAACCATAATTAGGTTCCACATCTCCATCGCCAAAAACCACCATTGTTGTATCACCGCCTTTCAATAAAATTTTTGTTTCAGTTCCCAGACCTCCCCGCCATTGTCCTACTCCGCCTGAATCACATAAATATTCATGTTGCAAAATCAGATGCGGAGTTTGCTGTTCATACATTTCATAATCCTGGTCGAGTACACCGCCTGAGGCATCAATCATTCCGATATGGTCATAGCCGTCATCGCCTTTCATGGCGCCACTTCCGCCTTTCATTCCGAGGAAACAGATGTCAACATATTTTTTTTCTGTGCGCGGATGAATGCCTGTGAACAATGAGCAGAGCAAATGATTCCAGCCGGCAGTAATTTTTTCAGGGACGGCAGGACCAAGCGCTTTGAAAATAGAATCCGCAATCTGAGGGCAAAGATGATTTCCGAAAGTGGTTGCGGCAGGATAAGAAGCATTCAGGATAGTGCCTTCCGGAACAATATATTTCAAAGGTTTTATCATTCCTTCATTGTGAGGAATACGGGGATTTACCATCTGCAAAAAGGTAAGTGTTATAGCGGAGCAGCTTGAAGTATAAGCTCCGTTTACAAAACCTTTTGTTTGTGGTGAAGATTTTGAAAAATCAAAAATTATTTCGTCCTCCTTTACTGTAATCTTCGATTGAATTTTGAATTTACTTCCCTTGTTTTTTCCGTCATAATACACCATGCTTTTTCCTTCGTAGGCGCCATTGGGAATTTTCTTTATTTCTGCGCGCATCATTTTTTCAGTGGAATCAAACAATGCATTTTTATGTGCATTAAAAACTTCAAGCCCATATTTTTCAACAAATGCAGACAGTCTTCTTTCACCAAGAGTACACGCGCCAATCTGCGCTTTGATATCTTCCTGCACCATAGACAAACGAATGTTTGCAAAAATCAAATTCCAGACATCTTTTCTCAGTTTTCCTTTTTCAAATAATTTAACTGCTGGTATGCGTATTGCTTCCTGCCATACTTCTGTTGCATTGGGATTATAACCGCCCTGCACCGCACCGCCAATATCAGCCTGATGACCTTTTGCGGCTGACCAACCTACCAAAACATTTTGATGAAAAATAGGTTTGAAGATGGCAACATCGTTGTTCTGATTCCCCATGGAGAATACATCATTGTGAATAATAACATCGCCCTCATGAATATCATTTCCGTATTGTTCGAGAATTACTTTGCAGACCGGACCCAGCGAAAATGAAAGGATGGGAAGGTTTTCCGTTTGTTCCAGCATTTGTCCTTTTGCATCATAAAGTCCGGTTACAAAATCTTTTGCCTCGCAGAGAATAGGAGAGCGCGTTGTTTTAGTAAGCGATATACTCATCTCGTCCGTGATGGATTTGAATGCACGCTGGAAAATGGAAACTAAAATTTTATCTATAACCATACTACAGAGATTACGAAGATTAAATATAGATTACAAAGATTCTTACGGAGATTACAGAGATTATATTGATGGTCATTGATTATGCAGATTTATGATTAAACATCATTCTTCTTACTTCACAACTTTTATTTCCGAAATTGATTATCAAACCAGTGTTTAATCCGGATGCTTTTAAATATGACAAGACCTGGTATTCAAATAATACAGGCAGATGACCGGATATTGCCTTAAACTCAACTATTACCTGCTTTTCAACTATTAAATCACACCTGAATTTTCCAACATTCTTTCCCTGAAATACAACTTTAAATTCTTTTTCACTTTCTGTTATTATTTCTTTTTCAGACAAAAGAAATATCATTGCATTATGATATATTTTTTCAGGGAAACCAGGACCAATCTCTTTATGCACCTGGAATGAACAAGCAATAATTTTTTCAGTTAATGGGTCTCTTTCTTCCTTATTCATATCTTAATTTTTATCTTGTTAAAATATCCTCTGCAATCTTATTCTTAGTAATCGCTGCAATCTTTTTATTAATCTCAGTAATCTTGTTCTTCTTCTCATACACGATGAACGATCCGAAATCATCTACGATGCAGTCATAGTTGTCACTTACAAAAATGGATGTAGTGATCTTTTCAATGATGCAGGGACCTTTTAGTTGTGCTCCAAAAATGGGTTTATCTCCATCATATACAGGCACGGTTTTCATTTGCTTTAATTCAGGAATATAAACTTCCCGTTGTTCTTTAATTGCTGAATTGGCTGAAACAGGGCTGATATTCGCGGAAAGAAATTTCGGGCGTTCTGTTTTTCCAACAACGCGCAAACGCAAATTAATCAGTTCCATTTCTGTTCCTTCTTCTTTAAGCGAATAGCCAAACTGCCTGTTATGTTCTTTATGAAATGATTCAAAAATATTCTCAAGCCGGTAATTAATAACATCTTCCCAACTTGTCTCCAGTTGCACTTCATGATATTGTCCCACGTAACGCATATCAAGAATTGGATAAAAGAAGATATGTTCCGGTTTAACACCTTCTTCAACAACTAAAGCATGAACGCCATCTTCTTTCATCTCATCAAATAGTGAAAGAAATTTCATCTTGTCAATCGCATTGAATAAAGTAAAGTAAGAACGGATATAATCATGTTTCAGATCGCCAAGCAGCATACCGGCTGCGCAGAAAATGGAAGAAACATTTGGAACGAGGAACATAGGAATTTCAAGTTCCTTGCAGATTTCAGAGGAGTGAATAGAACCGGCTCCTCCGGCAACAATGAATAAAAATTCTCTGGGATCGTAGCCGCGTTCAACAGAAATTTCACGCACTCCCTGCGCCATATTGCTGTTGATGATGCGATACATTCCTGCGGCTGTTTCCAATACAGATAAACCGAGTTTAGATGCAAGTTCATCTTTTATGGCTTTCTCTGCTTTTGTTTTATTGAGCTTTAATTTTCCACCGGCAAAAAAATCAGGGTTGAGGTAACCGAGAATTAAATCGGAATCTGTGCAGGCAGGAATTTTTCCGCCTCTGTCATAACAAACCGGACCCGGCAACGCACCCGCACTTTGTGGTCCCATCTGTAGCAGTCCGCCTTCATTGATCCAACCTATGCTACCGCCACCCGCGCCAATGGTAATAATGTCTAATGAAGGAAGTGCGATGCGATAACGGTTAATACTTCCTTCGGTGCTTGTTACACATTGATTTTCTATCACGATGGCGGCATCAAAACTTGTTCCGCCCATATCAACGGTGATGCAGTTTTTATAGCCGAGCAGCTCAGAATAAAACGCTCCGGCTGTTGGCGCTGCCGCAGGACCTGACAGAACTGTAACCGCAGGATTTTTCTTTACCTGCTCAGGAACAACAACTCCGCCATTGGATTGCATGATGAGCAGCGTTCCTTTGAAATTAATGCTTTCAAGTTTTTGAGTGAGGTTATCGAGATACTTTGCTACAATAGGTCCAACGAAAGCACTGACTGTTGTGGTGCTTACCCGCTCGTAAAACCGGATAGAAGGCAATACTTCGAAAGATGCTGTTACAAAAACTCCGGGAAGTTTTTTGCGGAGAAAATTCACAACCTGTTTTTCATGAGTTGAATTCTTGTAAGAATTCATAAAACAAACTGCAACTGATTCTACTTTCTCTTCCTTTATTTTTTTTATAACAGCCAGCAGGTCTTTTTCGGATAATTTCTTCAGCACTTTTCCTTCAGCATCAATTCGCTCATCAACAGTGATGCGCAGGTAACGGGGAGCAAGCGGCACTACATTTTTATAGTGATTATTGTATTGTTCCTCACGGATTCCCCTGCGCATTTCCAAAGCATCCCGAAAACCTTTTGTTGTAATAAGCGCTGTCTTCGCACCTCTCAAAGTGAGCAATGCGTTTGTGGCAACGGTTGTTCCGTGAACTATTGTATCAATGGAAGAAACAAATTTTTTAAAAGATTGCCCGGTCATTTCAGCAACCTCGCGGAGCGCATTGATAAAGCCCACAGATGAATCCTGAGGAGTGGATAATGTTTTGTGCACAAAAGTTTTTCCTTCTGAAGAAACACAAATCAGGTCAGTGAAAGTCCCGCCAATATCAATGCCTACATTATACTTCATCCTATTTATGAATAAAATTCGCTTTTACTTTAGGACCATTGGTTTTAAAATTCTCCAGCCCGATTTTCATGTCTTCAGTTAACAGACATTCTCCAAACATGCGCGATTCCAGGTCGAGACCTTCTTTCAAACTCATTCGTGATCCTTCATAAATTGCTTTCACAAGTATCTCGTCAATTTTTTTGCTGAGATTTCCGATTTCAAGCGATTGTGGATTCCCGTTTTTGCTGATTGGTTCTTTGGAAATTGTTTTTACTTTCACTTCTCCGGCTGCAATTTGTTTTGCGAGTGTTATAGCTTCTTCTAAAAGGTTTCCATCTGTTTCCTTGTAAACCAATCCTATTTCTGCTGCTTCTTTTGCTGATACTGTTCTTGCTGTTCTCAATATTTCTGCTGCTTTCTCAACTCCCACAATTCTTGGTAAACGCTGAGTTCCGCCAGCGCCCGGAATAAATCCCAGGTTCACTTCGGGCTGGCAAATCAAAACAGGTAATCCTTTTTTACAAATGCGTGCTGTACATGCCATCGCCAGTTCATTTCCACCTCCAAATGCAAATCCGTTCATGGCGCATACAATTGGTTTAGGATAATTTTCTACATAATCCACAACTGATTGGAAAGTGTGCGAATTATTGTAACCGTCTTCAGGTGTTTTCAATCCGGCAATCATGTTAAGATCAGCACCGGATACAAAGGCTTTGGTCCCGAAACCGGTTATTACAGCGGCTTTCAGGGTGCTGTCATTCTTCACTTCTTCCAGTTCATTTTTTATCTGGTTCAGCACTTCAAGGTTCAGTGCATTTAAAACTTTTGGTCTGCGGATGGTAATAATCAATACATCATCCTGCCTTGAAACAACAATGTCTTTCAGTTTAAAACCTCCTTCTGCTTTTGCTTTTTCAAGGATATACGGGAAATGAAAAGTAGTATGTGCGGTGCAAAAATCTTCTACCAGGCTATATGCCTTATCAATTCCTGTTTTGTTCATTAAGCTGAATGGTGGCTTAATAACAAGAGCAGTTTCACATGCCATGTTCAAATCATTGATGTCAACAATGCCTGTGTTAAGGATGTAGGAAGCAAGTCCGAAGAATGCCCCCTGGAATTCCTTTACAAGCTTTGTTTCTTTTTCCGGGCTGAGTTCTACTTTCTCACCTCGCTGTGCAGTATTCCATGCTTCTTTATTATTATTTTTTTCGTGTAATATCCGGGGAGTTTTAAACCAGGGCATCAATAATTTTCCCATTTCATCCAATCCATGCGCAGTAATTGGATTCCCCCCTGTAAGATTTAAAGCGGTGAAAGGACCTACACCCAGACCAAGCGCCTTAACAGCAGCCGCATCAATCTCTTTTTCATTTCCCCAACCTTTTTCCAGGCACATAATTGCTGTTTGACATATTCCTTCAAAGATGGGGTCAATAGCATAACCATAAGAACTTTTTACTTTGATTGGAATCTTTCCAAGTGATTCATAAAACCCAAGCAAAAGGTCTAAGAGTGCCGCATTTGTTTCTTTTCCCGGAACTAATTCCACGATTGGATTAATCTCAGCAGGAAAGAAATAATGTGCAACAAGGCAACGTGATTTATTTTTGATGTTCCGGAAAATAACTTCCGGCTGCATGTGTGATGAATTGGAGAAATACACGCAATTGTCATCCGTCAGCAGTTCAACATTGCGGAAAATTTTGTCTTTGATATTCTCATCTTCGGTGGCTGCTTCCACAACAATCTGTGAGCCTCTCACGTTTTCATAATCGGAGGAAAACACCAGTGCGTTCTTGATTTGTTCTGCCTGTTCCGGTTTGAATGCGCCCGCTTCAGCGCCTTTCTGAATTTTCTTGTGCGCCTTTGCCTTAGCCTTTTCCAGCGCTTCAGGGGAAATATCTAAGTTTATAACACTTACCCCGTATTTGGAAAGTGTTTTGGCAAAATGTAAAGCGATGTCAGGACCAATTTGCCCTGCTCCTATAACGGAGATTTTTGTGATGTTGAGTGTTTTGAATTTATATGACATGGTTTTATCGTTTTTATAAATTGTATAAAAATATTTTTATTCCGCAGAACAAAAAATGATAAACATCATACTTTTGACTTTTGGGGCTTATTTATAGCCAAAAATAATCTTTACAGGCTATAAGAAACAGGTAGCCGTTTAGCCTTCCCTCAAAAATAAAAAAGGCACATCGTATTATTTGTTTTTAAACGGTATAAGTCTAAAAATCAAAGAAGAAAATTCAGCGCAGAATTCAAAAGCAAAGTAGAAAAAAAGAAAATGACAACAATAACAACAATTAGCTTAACTTTGAATAATGTCTGTCCTAAGAATGGGGGTAATTATAGCCGCTGATCGAACCTCCGTTACAACCTCCCCAGGTGTTGGCGCTCAGTTGAATACTCTTACTCCACCACCAACTTACCCGTGTAAGTTTTATTTCCCTGCGTAAGTTTAATGACATACATCCCCTTGGCTGCATTACTTATATCAAAGCGTGGATGGGTCGTGTTATTATCCAATGAAAAATTTGCAGTTTCTTTACCCTGGTTATCATATACAAGTAACACTGCTCCGTTAAGGTTAGTAACTTCTGATGGAACCTCTACATTGAAGCTACCTTTATTAGGGTTAGCATAAATAATAAGCCCATTGCCTGTTTCATCTGTTTTGGATGTGGCAATGTCTGTGATAATATCATGTTTTGCAATAAATATATCTCCACCGCCCATGTTGGTAAAAATTTCTCCTTCTATTTGTAATTGCGGACCCTGGAAATAACCGGCAACTATGGGGGAGCCATTATTATCTGTTTGAACATAACCTATAGCTTTGCCTAATTGTACAACACCAAAACATTCACCATTTGTAGTATAACGCGCGAGAAACATATCTGAGGATTGAGTTGCCGTTGTTTGAATATCTCCAAAGGTTGCAGACCCTGAAAACTTACCTGTTGCATAAAAAGTGCTGTCGTTATTAAAAGCAATACTATTTACTTGACCCCCTCCGCCAGAGGCATGTATCTGCTCAACCCATATAAAATCTCCACTACTATTATATTTAGAAATAAAGCCATCAATTTGTCCATTGTTATAAATTACTTCATTATCAAAAACAGCCGAATCTGCATAAAACTGCCCGGTTACGTAAAAATTATCACTACCATCTTTTACCACATCAAATCCAGAAGCACTGGGATAACCGTAAAGTTTTACCCATTGCACATCTCCGTTGAGATTAAAATTAGCTAAAGCTGCTCCATAACTATTGGGTCTAATTATGGAAATGGTGTCTATCATCAATGTATCATCTCCTATTGAACCATTAATATAAATTGAATTATTATAATAAATCATATCCGATGATACGTATTGAGCATTGCCATTTATACCTGTGCTTGCAAGACCACTAATACTTTTAGCCCATACACAGGTGCCAATTGAATCGTATTTTGCAAGAAAGCCACCCGGAGGTACATTAAAGCTGCCAAATGTAGCACTTGAGGTATTGGTACCACTAATATAAATAGTTCCATACTCATCAATCCCTAACCCCCCCCCCGCATCAGTACCATTTCCTCCTGCTTGTCTAACCCATATAGCATTTCCAGATGTGTCTAATTTAATTACTGCAACATCCCTGTTAAATGAACTAAAAGTTGAATCACCAAATGTGGCTGTACCACAAAAATGAGAATAGATATATAGATAATTGTTTTCTGAATCATAACTAATATTAAGGCCCTCAGGACAGAACCCTATATTATTATCACCTCCAAATTGTTTTGCCCATAACTCATTACCACTATTATCATATTTAACAATGAAGAAATCGTTCGTACCATTCGGATAAAAGGTATCTGTTTGAAGAAAACAAACATTATTAAATGTACCACCCACATAAATGTTGTTCTCATCGTCTTTACATATTCTATAAGCAATGTCAGATGAATTGCTGTAAATATGTTTTGCCCATACCCATGTTTGCGCATATAGCCCTCCCGCCCCCCAAAGGGGGGATATGAAACAGATAAAGCTTAGTAGGATTAGTTTTTTCATTAGCGTTTTGTTTTAATTGATGATTACTTTTTTTGTTTTATTATTTGCTCTCAGAAAATAAATACCTTTCGCAAGCTGTGATAAATCCATATCAAATGAAGATTGAGAAGTTTGATAAGACATGATAATTTGTGAAAATATATTTACTACTTCAAAAGTAGTTGTTCCATTTTGTAAATCTGAGAAATTAACATGAAACCTGCCATTATTCGGGTTGGGATAAACTTCAAATACCTCTGCCTGTTGCAGGAAATTCAGTTCAATGACTTTAACATCTGGAGATGTTGAGCTTGTTGTTGTACTTTCATCTTCATCAGTTTTATTATAGTCCTCAAAATCTGCACAGTCTGTTAATACTTCATCGCAAAAAATATGCACCCCAGCTGGGCGTAATGTTCAGCGCGTTTGCGCTGAGCGGCAAATGTTTTGCCGCTCGGAACATCAGCCAATTTCCAAAATTGGCGTTTGCTGTACATCCTGCCATCATCCATACTAAGCATAATTTGTAGAATACAGCATAAACAATATTTCTGCATCCAAGCTCCACCCCAAAAGTATAAATTTCCCGCAACCAAAATTTTTACTTGTCACAATAGTCCCCAAGGTCCCTCCACGTTCTTTATTAATTCGCTCACCACACTTTCACTTTGGCGCACCACATTTTCATTTTGGAATAGATCATTTTTATTTTGGAATAGACCAATTTTTGTTTGGCGCACGTCAATTTACCCCGGTTGAGCAGCGTCCCGCCATAACTGTTCGAAACCTTTCTGAATTCTTAGCCTATCAACACTTCAGGTTTCGTCCCGATGGGACGATATTCGATTTATGGGATATATTTCTACCAGGATTATATCCCTAACGGGATTAAAATGTGCCGTCAGGTACAAAATCCTGGTAGAAATTAAGAATAAGAAAATTCTTGTTAGTCCCGTAGGGACTGAACAATAGCATGTTTCGAAC
>Ga0172370_10005152_pt1 | contig 17008 bp, 12 predicted proteins | sample LakKiv5m_FD_114538 | JGI IMG/M metagenome (GOLD analysis project Ga0172370, IMG submission 114538) | Freshwater microbial communities from Kabuno Bay, South-Kivu, Congo - kab_022012_11.5m | ecosystem: Environmental > Aquatic > Freshwater > Lake | place: Democratic Republic of the Congo...
AATTTCCCGAGACTTCGTTTAGAGTCAGCTATTTTCTGCCCTCTCTTTTCCTAATGTGGCTAGTTGGCTCTCTCTTTCTAGGGTTTTTCTTCCCGCCCGTGCATTATGCCCTCTTAGCCATCATGTGCATCTATCTTCTGGTTGCATTTGCATATGGCTACTCCAAAGAAGGATTGAAAATGGGCGCGTACGTTGCAATGGGAACGCTTGCCACGCACATAGCATATGGCGCTTTCTTTCCTCTTGGGCTGATATCCCCCGCTCTCAAGCGCTAGAGCACATCTTTTTTGTTTCAAAGCCAATCGCCAAGCGATAAGCCAAAAAATATGTCAAGAGCGGATGCTTGAACCTGTATTCCGCCAAATCCATGACAAGGTGGACGCCATACCCCAATGCAAACCATAAAGAAAAGTTTATTGGGACAAACAGCAGCACCGCCAATGGCAGCTCCCACGAATGCAGAAGAACCCATATCTTATCCTTATAGAAGCCTCCCTTAAGCATCTTTTGAAAATCTACTTTTTTGTAAATAAGCACATAATCCAAGGCATGGTCAGCATCAATGAAAAAAGCAGGGACAAAAAACAGTATTGATGAAACAATATTTCCTGTTAAAGCAAAGGCAATGGCTGCACCGAGCAATGCTACGATAAAATGTACCCGCATCCTCATAGCAACGGATATTAATCTATACATTATTAAAAAGTTCCATGAAGGTATCAATCACTTATCCTCCAATTGACTCCTCAAAAGGCATTCCCCTTCTTTCTCAAAACAGGCAATTCCAATATTTCAATGCCCCCTGCTATATCTACCCAATGGTGCCTGCCTCTGCTGCCACCCTTCTAAAGCAGTCTGGACACGAAGTAGCCTGGGATGACGCAATTGCCCAAAAAAAGACCTATAGGCAGTGGTGGGATGATTTCAGCAAATCTCCCCCTGATTTGGTTGCAATTGAGGCCAAAACTCCCATAATAAAGAAATACTGGGAAGTCGTCAAGCAAATCAAGGAAGTGCACCCCAAAACCAAAGTCGTGCTTATGGGCGACCATGTCACCGCCATGCCAGAGGAATCCTTCCAATCCAGCCCTGTTGACTATGTCATTGGCGGCGGCGACTATGATTTTGCCCTGGATGGTCTGGCAGCATCCCTTGAAAAGAACACTGCCCTTCCAAATGGCATATACTATCGCGAAGGAACCGCGGTTAAAACCAACGGGCCATTCCAACTAAGCCACGACCTCAACTCGCTTCCCTTCATAGACCGCGATCTGACCCAATGGAAACTATATGCTTATGACAATGGGAACTACAAGCGCCAGCCCGGCACCTATACCATGGCTGGAAGGGACTGCTGGTGGGGCAGGTGCACTTTCTGCTCCTGGACTACCATATTCCCAAAATTCAGGTGCAGGAGCCCAAAATCCCTCCTGGATGAGGTAGGGGTGCTAATAGACAAGTATCATGTCCGTGAAATCTTTGATGATACCGGCACCTTCCCAGCGGGCGCATGGCTGGATGAGTTCTGCAAAGGCATGATTGAACGAGGGTACAATGAAAAGATTTACTTTTCCTGCAACATGAGGTTTGGGGCATGCAACACAGAGCGCTACAAGCTCATGAAAAAGGCAAACTTCCGCTTCATCCTCTTTGGCCTCGAGTCGGCAAACCAAAACACGCTGGAAAGGCTGAAAAAGGGCACAAACATCGAAACCTGCGTCAAATCCTGCAAGGAATGCTCGGATGCTGGCCTTTCCCCGCATGTGACAATAATGCTCGGCTACCCGTGGGAAAGCAAGGATGACGCGCGCAAGACAGTGGAGCTTGGCCGCTTCCTGCTAAAAAAAGGCTATGCCAAAACACTCCAGTCCACCATAGTGATACCTTACCCAGGAACCCCGCTCTTCAAGGAATGCGAGCAGAACGGCTGGCTCACCACGCGCGATTGGGACGACTACGACATGCGCGCGCCAATAATGAAAACCCCGTTCCCGCCCGCGGAGGCGCAGGAAATGGTCCGCGCGCTTTACAAAGTCGCGTACGACCCGGAATTTATCGCCAGGCGCCTCCTGGCAGTGCGCGACCTTGACGATGCGAAGTTCATTTACCGCGCAGCAAAATCGGTGGTGGGCCATTTGGTGGATTTCAAGCCAGAAAAGTCTATCTCGTAATTATCCGAATCACCCTGCATTTCATCGCTTCATCATGAATCTTTCTAGCCCACCTGTCTCCTTTGCCATATCTCCATTCATACACTGAAAAAGCCAGACAAACAAGCAAACTCGATATCGAAATGATTAATCCAACTTGGAATAATCTTTCAGGCCAGAATTCAACCACCAATTCAAAATCATAGCTGCCATCTGGATTTAGTTTGCACTTATTAGCCTCAGAACATATCTTTTTCGGTTCAATGACCCATGAATTTGCATACCCGTTTGCCACGATATGGCTCTCTTCAGCCAGCGGCGCACCCAGCCAGGTTTCATAAAACGTGCCATCCGGGAGATTGTCGTTCTGGATTGACCCCTGAACATTTTTGGATATGAAGTCGATGCTATATTTCTCAAAATATTTTACATTTTCAAAGTTGCTTTCCATTAAATCATGCTCACGCGTTTTCTCGGAACCGCTGCCAATGGCGGAAACAGCCCCGCCCTGGATAAACTGCCTCACACCAGCAGCGGATGCCTGCTCAACCTGGTTGCCTTCACTTATTTTATAACCCGAAAGCAAACTTAAATCCATTTTATCCTGCCACAGGTCATTTGGATAAATTTTCCAGCCTTCATGGTAGCTTTCTGAAAATACGATTGGAAAATTATTGGATGCATTGTGGATGCGGATACGGTATTTAGATGGGCTTATCATCTTGAATTCTATAACGGGCGCCCTGCCTGCGTTGTCCGAGCTTTTATTGAGTGTCAAATTGATGGAACTCATCCTGACATTATCATATAGGATCGCGACAAGATTGTTGTTTTCAGATGGCGCATAAAAACTCAGCTGTATCCGCTCAATATCCTCATTGGCTGTTAAAATTGTCTCATAATGTGTCCAATTGCCGGGCTTAACATCCATTATGTTGCCGTATGAATAAGCGCCGCCTGCACTGAAGAAAATTACCCCGTAATGCATCTTGTTTCCAGCCAAACTTTTAAAGTCAAATGAATATTTATAGCGATTGCCTTTTGATAAATTAATTGGAAAACGAATGAATGTGCACGCATAATGGTTGCTTGAACTGAGTTCCAGCGAATGGCTGCCGTCAGAGGCGTCATTCGATAAATTCATATTGAAGATAGGGTGGCCTGGCTTATCATCCGAGCAATCTCCCGGAGTTGGGGTCCACAATCCCTCTTCGAACGAATAATTCGGGATAGGTATGTCGGATTGGGAAGATTGCACTGTAGTGTACAGGTAAGGCGATGAGGCAAGTATTGGATAGACTTTCGATGCCTTTGAGACATTCAGGTAAACGGCAGAACGCAATGTGTAATCCGATGAGGCTAGGATGTCCTGAAGCGCTTCGAATTGATTCGAGGGCATGATGGCAACTGTCGGAGTGTAGATTTTTGGCAATATGTAATCAGAAGGAATCGAATACACATCAAAATCTTTGTACGACTGCAGTTTTGAATCCGAAAGGCTCTCATTTATTGAATCAAGATTTGAGAAACAGACATAGTTGTCCGGTATGCGATTGTCAATATCTGTGTGAAAGAATACCTTCTTGACATTCAACAGGGAGAACAAACGATATAAGACTAGCTTGTTGGAAATGCATGGAACGGTCGAAATAACGTAGTTTGAGTTTACAAATATCACCGGACTGCCAGCAAAAGACCTGAGAATTCCGCCGCCGCTGTATTTGTTGGTTTCATTCCAGACAAAACGATAATTGTATGTTCTCGGCAGAGGGAATTCGAAATATCTGGAGTTTTCTTTTTGATAAGAATCGTAATTCTGGAAGGAATAATAATCTTGAGGGATTGCGAATTTATCCCCTGGCAAGTAAAAGCCATGGCTCCGGATAATGGTGCCATCTATAAACGGCAATGCTAATACTGCAATGTATAAAATGATTGGAATTGCCATTAGGATGAAGATTCTGGTCTTATGCTTAGATAAGGTGTCAATAAGTGATGCCGTCATAAAAGAGAGAGGGATAATCAAGAGGATGCCTATCTTGGCATATACATTTCTGAAAATCCTTGCTACATAGTCATTGCCAAAAATGAACTGATTAATCTTAGTTAAGAGAGAGGCATCTTCCTTATAGGCATTGTTGAGCAAAATTGCCAATATAAAAAATACAAGCCATAGTAAGAACAGTTTTTTCTTTTTAGATTTGAGCAAAAGCGGGGTCAATGCCAGAGACACGAGAAAAAAGCTTAGTATGATGTAGAGTGGGTCTAGGAACAGATCGTGCCATTGATAGTAACTTTCTCCCTTTTCACCGGCCTGAACCGCCCAGAATCCATCTGCCCGGAATGCATCTATGATTTTTACTGAGTTCAATTTGAGCAAGAAGTCGTCATTGAATTCATTGAGCCTTTCGTTAGATGCGGAAACAAAATTCTCATTAATGGAAACAAAAAATGGGAAAAACCAATAGGAGAGCACTGCGAAATTGAATAAAAGCAATATTGCCAGGTAAAGAATGGGCAGGCGCGAAAAGACCAAGTATTCAGAAAGCAAGAATGTCAGGAGAATGAATGCATATGGGATGAAAAATGCCGGGTTAACAAACGCGGACATGGCAAAGAATATTACAAGCAGATGAAAAAACAGGAATTTTATTCTCCTGGTCCGCAAGAAGATTATCGCAGTGTAAATGGCAAGAGGGAGGAAACAGTAAAATGATATATTATTTCCTGCCTTTGGGACCCATATTATCGATAGGGTGTATGGGTTAAACAGGTAAAAAAGTGTGGCAACAAACGAGGCAAGCCGATTGAAATTGTAAGATTTCAATAATAAGAATGCGCCACACCCGGCAGCGAAAAAATTCACAAAAAAATAAAGGCGCTCGAATAACGGACTGCCCATGCCCGCCATTTCGAATAAAAACCCGGGCAAGGCGTATGTGGGAAACGAAATCAGCTGACGGGGATTATTATAACCTGTTGACACTGACGAATCCCAGACATGAGAGGCGGAATCATAAAAATTCCGGAAAGTCAGAGCCCAAGCAAAATCTCCGCCAGAAATAAACGAATAACCATCAAACCACGCGAAAACCACGAGCGAAATTAAAAAGAAGAGGATGTATGGGGCAAAACGAAAAGCAGCAGCGCTATCGCAGGCAGCTAATATTTTTTTCAGATAGTTTGCCGGTTGCATGAACATCAGCTGTTGCGGATCCGGATGGAACCCCGATGAATATACGCTTGATAAACAACATACGCCACGCATGCTATAAATGCAATGCCTGAAATAATGCCCCCAATATCTAGCAAGTTTTGGGGCCAGTATTCGACCACCATGGCGAAATCGTAACTGCCGTCTGAATTTTTTGAACATCTTTGCTCATTACAGAAATCGTAAGGCGCAATTATCCAGGAGTTGGCATATCCATTTGCAACCAAATGGGTTGAGCTGCCTATTGATTTTGAGAGCCAGGTTTCTGCAAGGTCGCCATTGGGGAGATTGTCGTTTTGTATGGAGCCTGAATAGTTTTTTGATATAAAATCCACAACAAACCTTTCACGGGCAGTGTCGGTGTATTGGCGGCTAATCCATGTTTTGTGTTGGATTGTTTTATCCGCCCCATCCCCTAGCGTTGAAATCAACCCAGCGCCATGCATCTCCCGAACCTCGCTTGAAGTCGCTTGATGTGCAGCATTGCCGTCTAGAATCCGGTAATAAGGAATCAGGTTGGCGATTTTACTGGAATCCGGCATGGATACCGGGTACAACCTCCAGTTCTCATCGAATTGCTCGGAGAAAACCAGGGGGAAACTGGCTTTGGCCCGATGGATAACAATGCGGTATTTGGTCGGATTGATTCTCTTATATTCTATGACCGGCGGGGGAGCGTCAGCACCGCTCGAAAAATCATTGGGAACCGGCGTAACGGAATCCAGCGATATGCTGTCGAAGCGATTGATGATGGTGTTAGACCCATCCGATGGGGCATATAAGTTGGTTTGGAACTCTATAATGTCTTCTTCAGGTGAAAAGGCAATATCATACCTGTTCCATTCATGATTGGGCGCATTGAATGTTTCAGCATACGTGTACGATCTGTTTTTACCATGCAATACGAAACCGAAACTCACTTTGCCGCCTATGACATTCTTGTAGTATATCGTATACTGATAAAATTGGCCTCGAGTAATATTTACTGGGAAGCTTGTTCCAACACACGCATAGTGGTTCTTTGAAAACAATTCCAACGAGCCTTCGGGGCTGATGCCGTCTGGTGACACCTGCATGCCGATTTTTGGGGCGCCAACCATGTCCTTGCTGCAATCGCTGACATTCACATTATTCGACCAATCCACGCTTCTAAGGCCGGATATTTTTATCACGGATGAATTTTCGAAGGTCATCACAGACCAGCTGTTTAACTTTGATATCGCGGAGATCATAGATGACCCCTCAAAATAATAGATTGGCGCCCCCTCTTGCCGCGCTAACATGGATATGCTTGGAAAGAGGCTGGGTGTGCCATTGACGATAATAACGTTTTTTGATGAGTAAAAACGGGGAAGAAAGTACGTGTCGTTCACTTCATAGATTGAGAAGTACGGGGTGTCATTAACCTTTCTGATATACCCATTTTTTTCGTAGTAATTGATTTTGTCGTATGTTTGGTTGACCAATGCTGGTGCCGTGTCGTTGTGGTATATCAAAAACTTTGCATTGAAGAAGCCAGAATAAGGCAATAGCCACCAAGAACGTTCGGCATCCTGCAGGTTCCAGGCGGCGCCATAGTTCCATTCCCCCAGCAGGCTGGGCTGGTCAACTGTAAGGATAGATTGAGCGAATAGCTGGCGGGTTATATCCGCGCCAAAATAGTTCCATTTTGGGAAAATAGACCAACCCTCAAAGGCCAATGAATTGTAAGGCAGGCTCAGGAACCTATAGTCAAATTTATCATAAGCATAATCATTTGCCAGATTGAAATATTCTGGGGGTATTTGGATTATGCGGGAATAACTGCTTGTCGTATAATCCTTTCCAGGGTCGATTCCGAGATAGTTCTTCAATAAATTGCCTTGGAATACTGGATACAGCGGGATAAATGAAAGCACAATGAGTATTAACACAGCCCACTTTATCGAACTTTTTTTGGCGATTAAAAAATAGTTAATTGTAAGAAGACAGAAAAACGGAAGAAAGATGAATGTTTTGTCAAAGCTCCTCAAAGAGGCCAGTGCCGGATTGCCCGCAAACAACTGAATAATGGCGCTTTTTTCAAGAATGCCATTCCCCTTATTAGTCAAGAAAAGCATGGCTAGTATCATCACTGCTAAAAGCAGCAAATGCTTTCTCGAGCCCGCTAGCTGGTTCGCCAATGCTAAAATTGAGATGATGAATATGATTGCCCCACTAAACATTATGGGAATCCCAAACGTGCTGATGTCAGCTTGGATATTGTCGGAAAAAATGAGCATATCTTTGAAAGAAGCAGATTGGAAAAGCCAGTCATTCAAGCTGGAGGCGCTTTTTAGGCTCTGAAATTTTGAAAACTGGCCCATTAAGTTAGGTATTTGGGGGGCAAGTGATGCGAAAGATATGAGAAAAACTACCGTGAAAAAAGAGACGGCTTTAAAGGCGAGTCGCACCGCCCCGGGTTTAAACAGCAGATATACCAGGAAGACCAGCAATGCAAACACGATGTTTAGGGAAATGAAATAGCTGGCGTTGCCGAACGCCATGTTTGCGATAAAAAGGACAATTCCAAAGGCAGCCAGGCACAGCATATCCCCCCGTTTTGAAAGAAAAAACAGGTAGGCCAAGGCAAAAAGGGCCGGAAAGAAGACATACAGGCTATAGAACGGGGAAGGATTGAAAAAACGGGATAATGTGTATATGTTAAGTGCATAAGCCGTTGATGTGATATTTGCGACATATGGGTCTTTGGAGAGGTTCAATGCCCTGAGCGAAAACATGAATGAGAAGAAGCTGCCGAACAGGAAAAACAAAGAATAGAAAATCAGCATATTTTGCGGGCTGGCGAAACTCTGGACAATTGAAAAGAAAGAATAAAACGCATAGTATGGAAAAATAATGTTTGGGCCGCCCACCCCGTGGGAAGTCCACGTGTACTTTACTGTATTGGAGACGAATGAATCGAGATTTATGAATTGTGTGAAATCCCCAACACCATATACATATCCTGGCGGGGGATTGATGAGCATTGCCGCACACAGTAGAACGGTTAGGCAAAGGATTGTTATTTTCTCAACCATAGATGAATCGCCAAAACCATGTGGGTCGGAAAGTAATCCGAGGAATCAGTAACGACCGCGATACCATTCATACATCTTCTTTAACCCAAATTTAAGGGTGGTTTTGGGAGAAAAACCTAATAACTCCTTGGCTTTCGAAATGTCTGCAAAAGTCATCCGCACGTCACCGGGCTGTTCTGCCTTCCGAATCAAGCTGGCGCGCTTTCCCACTACGAACTCGATTGTGGATATGAATTCATCCAAGGAAACTGGCGATGAATTGCCCAGATTGATGATTTCAAATTGGAGTTCCTTGTCAGCTGCTGCAATGATGCCTTCTACAATGTCATTTATATACGTATAATCCCTCATGCTGGTGCCGTCGCCATAAACGTCTATGGGCCTTCCATTAGAGACCGCATCCATGAACTTGAATGGCGCCATATCCGGCCTGCCTCTTGGGCCATAAACAGTAAAAAAACGCAGGCAGACCATATTCATTGAATAAAGGGAAGCGTATGCATGGCAAAGCAGCTCTGCGCTTTTCTTGGAAGCCGCATATGGCGAGATTGGCGCATCGGTCCTATCAGATTCTGAATACGGTACCTTGGGGTTATTGCCATAAACACTGGAACTGGATGCACATATGAATTGATTGGGTTCTATCTTTCTGGACAATTCCAACATGTTTAAGGTGCCTATGACGTTTGTCTGGAAATAAATTTCAGGATTTTCAATGGACGCCCTAACACCCGCCCTCGCGGCAAGATGGATTATTGATTTTGGCGATTTTATGGATGATGAGATGCCGTTGAGCGCATCCTTGTCGCAAATGTCAATCTTTTTGAACGAAAAATCGGCAGATTTCGATAAACTTGCGAGATTGGCCTTCTTCTGGTTGATATCGTAATAGTCATTAAGGTTATCTATCCCGACGACCGTTTCGCCTCTGGCCAAAAGCCGTTCAGTGACATGGCTTCCAATGAATCCTGCGCAGCCAGTGACAAGGTATGTCATACGCTTAACACCTGAGTTTAAATGAAGTTCAATCTTTTAAGATAGTACTTCAAAACAAAAATCCTTAACAGCATGAATTCGTTCTTTTTGTCATTGTGGCGGTGAGCGGCATACAATTCTTCTATATACGCCATGTCAAACAGATTGTCGGGTCCATCCATCAATATTGCCCTAAAGTCTTTGTCAAGAACCTCGAATAGCCACCTCTGCAAAGGCACGGCAAAGCCTGTTTTTTCCCGATAAACGTTTTCCCTGGGCAAATATCTGCACGCCAATTTTTTCAGAATGTATTTTGTTTCGCAATTCCTAACTTTCCACTTCCCGGCCAAACTGAAGACGAATTCGATCAGGTCCTTATCTAAAAATGGATTTCTCATTTCCAAGGATGCCGCCATTGTAGCGCTATCACCTTTGGCAAGATACCAGTCTGGAAGCAATATCTTGCAATCTAGATACAGTGACGAGTTTATGCCGTCGTTTTGCTTGAATTTCAAGTAGTATTCCTTTGCTTCCTTGAATATTTCGTCAATTGGGACGGAATCCATTTTCATCAGTTTCATTGCCTCTGAAGGATGGAACCCGCCCGAGCCATAAAAGAACTGCCTTCCATAACAAGGCAGGTCAAGCCCCTCCAGAAAGCGCCTGTGCGTGCTGTTCTGTGTAAAAAAAGACAGGGCGCCAATCAACTTTCTTGGCAATTTAAACCGGCCGGCATATGCCTGTGCGAGGTGCTTGGAATAGCCTCCAAAAACTTCATCTCCCCCGTCCCCACTCAAAACTACTGTAATCTTGTTTTTTGCCTGTTTTGAAATAAAATAGAGTGGCACGAGTGCAGGATCGGCGGAAGGCTCGTCCATATAATCCAACATTTCGAAAAAATACTTCCTGACGTCTCCTGCATGGAATGTAATGATGTTTGAATGGATATGCAAATAATCGGCAGCTTTTTTTGCAAAAACCGCCTCATCCCCCGGATAATCGGTATATGCAACTGTGAAACTGCTTACGTCTTTTGAACAATTGGCCATCAGGGCCGAGATAAGGCTGCTATCCAGGCCGCCACTTAAGAAAACACCGACCGGAACATCCGAGATAAGCCGCTTTTTTACGGCCTTCTGAACCAGGGCATCCAGCCTGTCTATTATTTCGCTTTCGGACAAAGCTTCAGATATTTTTATGCGTTCCAAATCCCAATAGCAATGTTTGTTTTTAATTTTCCAATCATTGAGGTCAAACTGAAAGGTGGTTGAAGGCTCTAATTTCATTATTTGGGTGAAGATGCTGTTTGGGGAGGGGATAAAACCATAGACCAGGAATTTCAAGATTGACATTTTATTGGGTGTGATGTTTTTCCTTATCTCTGGGAACTCCAAGATGGCTTTCAACTCCGAGCTGAAGATAAGCTTCTCTCCATCCAGGTAGTAGAAAAATGGCTTTTTGCCAAGATGGTCCCTGGCAAAGGTCAGAACCCGCCTCTTTTTGTCAAAAATTGCAAAAACGAACATCCCATCCAGCTTTCTGACTATATCTTGACCGTATTCTATATATCCCCGCAATAAGACCTCGGTATCTGATTTTGATTTAAAAGAATGCCCCTTTTTCTCCAACTCTCTTCTGAGCTCCGCATAGTTGTATATTTCGCCGTTGAAAATTATGGTGTATTCATTGGCGGGATCCGACATCGGCTGGTTTCCCGCCGCACTCAGGTCGATGATGGAAAGGCGCTTGTGCCCAAACAGGATCTGATAGCCGTTGGTGTGGAATTCCTGCACCCCCTCTGCATCCGGCCCCCGCCTGGAAATGGTGTCCAGAGCCCTCTTGAAAATGGCTTGGCTGACTGGTGCAGCTGATATATACCCCAATATCCCGCACATAGTCCACCCCATCAATCTTACAGAGCAATGCTTCTTCTAATATTGTTTGTAAAGAAAAAATACAGGCCATCCCAAAAACCGGCCGAATACAGCGGAATGAGGTCAATGCGGCCTGCGCGCAAGGCAAGGAACAAATAGATAAATAGCCAAATCCATGAGAAAAACAAGAGGAAAACAAGCTTGTTGAGAAAATTTCCGTACCTTTTTACAATAATGAACCTGTTTCTGATGAGGCAATAAGCTTTGGCTGGAACAGAACCGATGGTTCTTCCCGGATCATTGATCCGAGCGACATTATGGTAAGTAATCGCGTTTGGGCAGGTTGCTGTTTCGAAGCCATGCCTTTTTGCATTCAGGGAAAAATCTGGTTCCGTGAATGTTTGTATCATCAGTTCATCAAAATATCCGCATTTCTTGAAAACTTCTTTTTTTACAAGGAAAACGTTCGGAATGCCATCAGAAAGATAGGCCCTATCTGTGTTGTTCTCAATCACCCCATATGTCTTTGCGGCGAAAAGATTGATTTTTTGGTAATCAAGGTATTTTTTCTTATTGTGAAAAAAATGCATGGCTGGCCCGACTATCCCATAAGCAGGATTGTCCGATGCAAACGAAAAGAGAATACTTATCATTTCTGGGTGAATGACATTGTCATCATCAATGAAAAGGACATACCTGCCCCTCGCCAAACGCGCACCAAGGTTCCGTGCCTTGACTAGCTTTAGCGATATCTTTTCGTGGCGGATAAACAGGTGTCTGAAATGAAATTTCCGCCGCATATCCGTTTCGCGAAGTTTTTCAGTGCCGTCACTGGACATGTCATCGATCACGATTATTTCGTAAGAAAAGTCGATATTTTTTGATTGGAAAATAGATGCCAGGCAGCCTAGCAAGTAATGTTTCCGGTTCTTTGTTGTAATCACGATGGAAAGATCCATTTTATCAACTTAATCTGCGCGTTTTATCGCCTGGTTTTGATTTTTTTTGCCGGAACCCCCGCAACAATGGCGTAAGGCTCAACGTTTTTTGTCACAACTGCCCCTGCCCCTATGATAGCGCCCTTTCCAATAGTTACCCCTGGCAAGATAATGGCATTTGAGCCGATCCAAACATCATCGTTTATGACTACTTTCCGTAGAACATAGCCTTGTTGTATCATCGGGATATCCAGTCGGTCAAATTTATGCCCGGCGCTAAAGATAATGACTCCCTGGCCAATCATGACGTCCCTGCCGATTTTTAGGCCGCCGCTGCCGTCCAAACTACAACGGTAATTAATCAGCGTATTGTCCCCAATTGATATCCCCTTTGGGCCCCTGACAACAAATCCACCCATGATTATTGTGTTTTGCCCGACTTTTTGCATAAAAACAGCGCCATAAAACCTGGCTCTGAGCTTGCCAATGCCGAAAATAAGGGCATTTAAGACTTTCAACAATGCAGACATACCGCCTATAGTCCAATGAATGGTTATTAATGTTTCGGGCTCGGTAGCCTTGCTCAAGAAGTCCTGCTTGCTCACAAAGTCGCCTCTTTGAGCTACATTCTGAGCAAGGCTGGGCTCGGTTGCCGTTATGGGGCACTGCAACGCTAACCCAATGCACGCACATTTTTTGCCGGGTTGCCTACGAATAAACCGGGGGCGCCAGCTCCCTTCGTAACTACTGCGCCAGCCCCAACAATTGATTTGTCCTGAAGACGTACTCCCTTAAGAATCATCGCACGCCTGCCAATCCAGACATCGTTTCCCAATTTTATCGGCTTGTGCAAAATTGCCGCTTTTTTGGGATTTTTTTCGCGCCTTTCCAGATGGTCTAGGGACATGCTGTTGTGGTCTTGGACATACACGTCGTTGCCTATATCGCAATAACTGCCAATCTCAACAGATTCCATCGACCTGATAACCGCGCCATGATGAACTACGGTATTGTCGCCTATGGTGATCCTGCCGCCATCGCTTATCAGCCAGCCGTGCAATTCCACATTGTCCCCGATGTGGATAGCGGTCTTATCCCCGATAATCCCCCCGCCCAAAAAAAGACTGAAATTCTTTCCGGCAGAGTAGTTGTTCATGAATACTAATTTTGACAGATTGCCGAGCGCCCTTGAAACGGAATAGAAAAACCTAAGAATAGCCATAAAAACACCTCATTTTGCCGCAAATATACTCTATTTCGTCATCGGCAAGCTTGCTGGAAGACGGCAGCCACAGCCCCCTATTCGTTATTTCCGTTGTGACTGGGAAATTCCCTTCCACGTGCGCATAGATTGATTGCGAATGAATCGGGGGGTAGAACGGGCGGCTCCCGATGGAATTTTCTTTAAGGTATTTAATCAGGTTTTCCCTGTCTTCCACAAGGACATCTATGAACCACGGGCTAACCTCGGCCAAATCCGTATTTATGAACTGAATTTCCTTAATGCCATGCAGCAATCCCTTGTATTTGGCATAAATCTCTTTTTTCCGGTTTGCCCTCCACGCCAGTTTTTTCATCTGTTCTATGCCGATGACCGACTGGATATCGGTGAATTTGAAATTCCACCCCATCTCGTCATGGATATCTACCCCATCTGCGATGCGCCCAAAGTCCTTTATCTTTTTTATCTTCTTGAAAACAGATTCGTCATCGGTGACTAGCGCGCCGCCCTGGCCCGTTGTAATCACTTTTGGCGCAGAAAATGAAAAGCTCCCGACCGCCCCATGCGTTCCCAGGTGCTTGCCGTTGTAAAAAGAACCCAGCGACTGCGCGGCGTCTTCTACCAAATAAATGCCGCGATTTTTGCAGAGCGCAATAAGCTTGTCCAGGCTGCCCGCGCGCCCGTTTATGGAGACGTGCATCACCGCCTTGGTTTTATCCGTAATGGCGGCCTCAGCCTGGGCGGCGTCCATGCATAAGTTTTCTTTTTCGATATCGACAAACACAGGCCGCGCCCCCGCCAGCTTGACCGCATTTGGCGAGGCTATCATCGTATAATCCGGCACAATGACTTCATCTTCCTTTCCAATCCCAAGTGCGGTCAACGCGATGAACAGGCTCACCGTGCCATTTGGCAAGACCGAGCAGAATTTTGCGCCGGTGTAATCGCATATGGATTTTTCAAATTCCCTGGTTTTCTTGAATTCCATCAACCATCCGCCGGAATCAAGGTACTTGCAGATGGCTTCTTTCTCTTCCTTGCCGTGCCAAGGCTCCATCTGGGGTATGAAGCTTCTTGGAATGGAAGCAGAGGTATTCTGCATAAAATTCACCTAAACCTCAATGACTTTCTTGTCCTTCTCAATGCCTGGGTAGGGGCCGTTCTTGACCTCTAACACCTGCGTCTTGTCCTCCAGGATGTCATAGCCGTGCCCCCCGCAATAAATAATTGCAACATCCCCCCCCACCAGGATGGCTTCTCTGATTTTTATGTCATTTTCACTAAAAAGGTGCAATTTGACTTTTCCGGATTTTATGTAGATGAGCTCATTGGTCCGGTTTGATGAGCGCCCACAGACCTTGTGGCCGTGCGCCTTGAGGTGCTTCCCACTGCCATAATTCCACGTGGCCACCTGCAGGAAATCGCCTTCTTTTGAATAAAACGTCAATCCACCATCCCACTCCTCGCAATGGATAATTTTTGCAATGAGCAAATCGCCGTCATAAATGTCAGAAATCATCTCAAACCCCCCGGGCAGCCACATTCGAATAATACCACGCCACAGTTTTCCTTATGCCATCGTCAAGGGGCGTGGGCGGGGCCCACTTAAGCAACCCCCTCAATCTTGTTATATCCATCACTTTGTACGGCGCCCCATCCGGCTTTGATTTGTCATAGGCCAGTTCTCCACCATACCCGACCGCGGATTTGATTTTTTCAGCAAGTTCTTTAATAGACACGCCGGAACCCTGCCCAATGTTGATTGGGTCCGGCGAAGTGGTTATATCCAGCGACCTTACGATTGCCTCGACGCAGTCATCCACATAAAGCCAATCCCTTACCGGGGCGCCAGAGCCCCACACCACGACATTCTTCTCATTTCGCGCCTTGGCGCGGACGATTTTCATGATTAACGCGCCAAGTGCATGCGAACGTTCTTCGTCGAAATGGTCGCCGGGGCCATACATGTTCGGGACAATGAAATTCGTAAAGTTCATTCCGTATTGGCGGTTATATGCGTAAGTCTGCATCCACGTGGCTTTCTTGACAAAGCCGTAAACCATGACTGACGGGTGGAGGGGGCCATCCCACCATCCACTTTCCGTCAGAATTTTGTCAGACACATTTGGATAGGAGCAATTTGCAATTGGCGTTACGATCTTTCGAACTCCATGTACCCTGGAACATTCTATCAGGTTCGTGTTGATGAGGGTGTTATTGAAGAATATCTCCCCCTCATGCTTCATTCCGAACTGGATGCCGCCCACATATGCTGCACAATTGACCATCGCATCCGGCCGCTCGCGCTCAAAAAATTCATTGAGGCTCCTCAGATCCCTAAAATCAACGCCGCTGCTCTTGGACGCGGAGATGCAACCGATGCCGCGCTCCTTCAATCCAAGCACGACGCGTGAACCCAGGAAACCGCTTCCGCCGGCAACAAAAATCTTCGAATATTCCAAAATATTCACCCTTCCATTATTTTTGATGTCTTGGCGATAGCTGCTGCAAAGACCCCATCCCAAGTGTTTTCACGTGCGAACCTGATTGCATTTTCCCGCATTCTTAAATATTTGTTTTTGCCTGAAATCAATTCTTTTGCAGATTCCACTATCCTGCCCTTGTTATAGCTCACAATCCTGCCAGCTCCGGCATCGTCAATTTTTTTTGCTATCTCTGGGACATCTGTGATCAATACTGGCACCCCACACCCCAAATATATCTTAGGCTTGCCAACTGCCGAATATTTGCTAAAGCTATTGACATCGTCCTCATAAAGCGCAAAGGCCAAGTAACATTTCCTTAAATGCCTCAAGATATCTTCGTGATTTTTCAAATAGCCTGAAAAAAACACATAATCGCTCATTTTGGATTTAGCGACATTTTCCTTCAAATTCTCTAATAGTTCGCCATCGCCCAATATCGAGAGTGTAACTTTGCTGTTCCAAGCGTGTAATTCATAAAAAACCTTCAGCAGCATCTCGACCCCCTGGCTTTTTCTTAGGTGCCCCATGTATACGAGCCGGTATTTATCTACTGATCCATATGGTTTAATCTTATGGCTGGCGAATGGATTTCCATCATCCACGACCAGGCAAGGCCGGATTTTTGCAATATCGATGTTGTGGAACTTTGCCCTGGCGCCATTCATTCTTGCCGAGCTGTTCCAGATGACATCGGCGTTATAGCAGCAATACTTGTCCACCCAATGGTAAAAAAAATTTAAAACTGGGTTACCAAACCTGACAGGGCTATAGTCGACTGTCACAAAAACGACCTTTTGTATAAATCCCACTTTTTTCAGGATTAGCAGTGAAAACGCGCTGAGGTTATCGAAACCAAATGCCATGTCATATTTGTGAGCATGTTCAAAGATAATCGTTATGAAATCACGAAAATGATATAGAAGTTCTAATTTTGGCAGCCCGACTCCATCTTGCTTCTTCAAAATTTTTCTGTTTTTGTAGCTGATTGTGCGGGCAAAATTCCTGTCCGAGTTGAATAATGGCAATTCTGTATATGTGAACGTGCAATTATTTTTCAGCAAGTAGTCCCTGAATTCCTGGGCCGGGCCAG
>Ga0172370_10005155_pt1 | contig 17002 bp, 17 predicted proteins | sample LakKiv5m_FD_114538 | JGI IMG/M metagenome (GOLD analysis project Ga0172370, IMG submission 114538) | Freshwater microbial communities from Kabuno Bay, South-Kivu, Congo - kab_022012_11.5m | ecosystem: Environmental > Aquatic > Freshwater > Lake | place: Democratic Republic of the Congo...
AAGCGGCTAACGATGCCATCAAAAAAGCTCAGAGAGTCATGGCGTCAAAAATGCAGGAAATGGGAGGATTGAATATTCCGGGGTTGAAGTAAATCCTTCAGCTTTTGTCATTGCGAGGAGACTGGTAACCTGCCTGCCGGTAGGCAGGTCCAGTCGACATGGCAATCCCGTTTTAAAATCGAGATCCTCACGCCTGTCTGCCGGCAGGCAGGGTCGATTGATTACAATCCTGCCTACCGGCAGGCAGGCTCCCTCAGGATGACAATAAGGACATAATCTATTTAAACTATTTTTATGACTTTCACGCTTGTCGATGTCATTTTGATTCTGGTTATTTTCGGTTTTGTGTTTGCCGGTGCGGCTATGGGACTGATTAAATCAGTCGGCACACTTTTAGGATTCTTTGCGGGAACGTGGATGGCTGGACGCTATTTTATGATCGCCGGCGATTGGCTGACACCGATTCTAATGGGTAATGCCGGTCTGGCTAAGATTCTTGGTTTCTTTTTGGTTTTTAGTTTGACTAGCTCGTTGGTTAATTTAGCTTTCTTTTTTTTACAAAAAGGCTTTAATCTATTATCGTTTATCCCATTTGCCAAGACCATTAATCGTTTGGGCGGCGTCCTGCTTGGCTTGGTTGAAGGAGTGCTGTTCACTGGTTTGCTTATTTTCGTATTAATCAAGTTGTTGCCGGAGTCAACCAAAATTTACAATCTTTTTAATGATTCGAGGGTTGCGCATTGGCTAGTGGATATGTCAAAAATTTTGACTAATGTTTTACCGGAAGCTTTTGATAAGATAAAGACATTTTTTTAATTTTTAAATTATGCAGTTGATTGATTCTCATTGCCATCTTAATTTTATCGCTTTCCACAATGACTCTCATAAAATAGCCGAAGACTTTTTGAAGACAAATTACGCCTTAATCAATGTCGGCGCGCAAGTGACCAGTTCGGCTCGCGCAATTAAGTTGGCTGAAGAATTTGAAAAGGGCCTTTATGCGGCAGTCGGCTTGCATCCGATCCATTTAGTTGAAGACGCGGAAGAGACATTAATAATAGATGGAAAATCTCAAGCTTTTAAAATCGTTAAAGAAGAGTTTAATTATGAAAAATATCGAGATTTGGCTGAGAACAATAAAGTAGTGGCAATTGGCGAGGTTGGATTAGACTATTATTATTTGGATAAATATTCGCCAGCTGAACAAACGGAATTCAAAACTTTGCAGGTTGAGGTTTTTCGCCAGTTCATTAAAATGGCCGAGGAATTGGATAAGCCGCTGATTCTGCATTGCCGCGGGAATAAGCAGGATAATTTTAGCGCTTATGGCGATATACTAGATATCTTGAAAAAAGAAATTAAAGCTGGCCGAAAAATTAGGGGAGTACTTCATTGTTTTGGCGGCAATCAAAGACAAGCCGAAGAATTTTTAGATTTGGGTTTTTATTTAGGCTTTACTGGTATTATTACTTTTGGCAAAAAAGCGGAAGAGCTGCAAGAAATCGCCAAAGCTGTGCCGCTCGAAAAAGTATTAATTGAAACTGATGCGCCGTATTTGTCACCAGAGCCGTATCGCGGCCAAAGGAATATGCCGCAATATGTCCGGCTGGTGGCGCAAAAAATAGCTGACCTTAAAAAAATCAGTTTGGAAGAAGTAGCCAGCGCCACCACGCAAAATGCCAAGGATTTATTTTTGATTTAATTTAAAATATATGGACTGTATTTTTTGCAAGATAGTTGCCGGAGAAATTCCTAGCTATAAGATTTATGAAGATGATAAAATACTGGTTTTTTTGGATATTTCACCGGTCAATCCCGGACATGCCTTAGTCGTCCCTAAAGAGCATTATGAAGATTTATTGGTTTTACCTGATGAACTAGCTCTAGCGGCAATACAAGCTGTTAAAAAAGTTGCGCCGGCGATTTTAAAAGCTACCGGAGCAACCGGATTCAATCTTAATCAGAATAATGGCACTGTAGCTGGTCAGGCAGTCAGTCATTTCCATTGGCATATCGTACCGCGTTTGGAAAATGATGGACGCGAGTTGTGGCATGGCGAAATTTATAGTAATGGCCAAGCCGAAGAACTGATAGAAAAAATAAAACAAACATTATAAAAAAACTTCCGGCAAACGTCGGAAGTTTTTTTTGTTAACGATTATTGCAGAATCAATTTATAGATTTTTTGATTGCTTAAATAGTAAAGATTGTTGCCATAGCTATTGATTTGCAGCCTATCGGCAGGGATATTTTCTACTAAATTAATGACGTAGCGCAATTCTCGATTGTCTAGCTCTATTACGCTAATTTTCTGGCCGCTAGCAAAAAATAAATGACGTCCTTTGGGGTGCCAGACAACCGAAGAAATCGGTTCGCCCAGCCGGGTGATTAATTCCGGTTCTTTTTTCTTCAAATCAAAGATGAAAATTTCCCAGTCATTGTAAAACAGCAAGGAATCATTGCTGAGCCAATCAATCGCCTTGGCTGAAGCTTTGACGGTTTTTTGCTGGCGGTTCAAATCAACGACTAAAATATTCTGATCAATCTTATCTAATAAAATTATTTTATTAGCCGATAAATCCCGCAAACTGCAATTAGGGCAGTTAATTTCTTCTAAATCGCTGACTGCTTTGCTATTATCATTCAAGCTGATCTGGCTGAGAATCTTTTTATTATTGAAATAAACGGTTTTATTATTGATCAGGAAATCATTAGCGCTTAATTTATTTATCAGTAATTCTCCGGATAAAGTCCGGTCAATAATTTTTACTAAGCCGGTCTTATTCAACCCGTAAATCTCATCGCTAACATGATTGAAATGGACGACATCGTAACTGCCATTAATTTTGGCAGCCTTGTCTGAAGCGCTGGTTTTCAGCCAATATTCTTTCTTGCCTTTATACTCAGCGGTGATCAGGATTTTTTGGCCTGATGGCGAAAAAGCAATATCTTTAATAGTATAGTCTTTTGGCAAAGCCGTTAATAAAGAAAGTTTTTCGGTGTTAATACCAATCAGGCCACTATCCACATTTAACAGCCAAACTTCGCTGCTGCTGGCAAAGGCGATTTTATTATTGTCATCAGAAGAATCCCAAACGCCGGTAGAGGCAGTCAGTTCTTGAGGCGAATTTTTTTGCCATAAAATGACTTTTTCGGCAAAGGTGGTGCCATTATCATAAACCGCCAATTTTTTTTGCCAATCATAATAACCCTCTTTGCTTAATTTGATTTCATAATCGCTCGGCAAGACATATTGGATTTTGGCCGGCGTGTTTTGAGTTTCGTATTTTTTGCCATTTAGCCAGATCTCGGCACCCTTGGGAATGGAACTGATTTTTAGAACGCCGGTTTTTTGGATTCGGCCTTTTGACAAGCTATAGCGATAGCCGGAAGTGTAAAGTATGGCGGCTGGCGCAGTAATCAAAAAGATGATAATGAAAGCGATATAGACGACTCGGCGATAAAATAAAGTCATACGAATTTATTCTTTGATTTTTTTAATTTTAGCGCCTAGGGCCTGCAATTTTGGAATCGGATTTTCATAGCCTCTTTCAATTTGATAAATATTATCAATGATCGTTTGACCTTCAGCCGCCAAGCCGGCTAAAACTAGAGCCATGCCGGCGCGTAAGTCGGGGCTCTCTAATTTATGGCCGTTTAATTTTGTCGGGCCGTTAATGATAACGCGATGCGGATCGCACATGATCGCTTTAGCTCCTAGGGAAGTTAATTTATCAACGTAAAACAAGCGGCCCTCATAAATCATTTCATGAATTAAAGACAAACCTTCGGCTTGAGTCATTAAAACTGTAAACGGCGCTTGCAAGTCAGTTGGGAATCCCGGATACTCATGAGTGCGAAGTTCGACCGCTTTTAATTTTGACGGTTTGGTTTTGATCCAAGTGTCGCCGATTTCCAATTTGGCGCCGGCCTTTTCTAAAATGGTTAAGACGACTTCTAAATGATTCGGATTACAATTGGTGACTTTGATTTCGCTATTAGTAATTAATCCCATCATAACAAAAGTGCCGGCTTCAATGCGGTCGGGAATCAATTCGCAAGTGCCGCCGGCAAGTTTTTTAACGCCGTTAATGACGATGGTCGAGGTTCCGGCGCCGGAAATTTTTGCGCCGCAAGAATTCAAATAATCAGCCAAAGCCGGAATTTCCGGTTCCATAGCGGCGTTAATAATAGTGGTGGTGCCCTCGGCTAATGTTGCAGTCATCATTAATGATTCAGTGGCAGTGACCGCCATCCAGGGCATGACAATTTTAGCGCCGGTTAATTTTTTAGCGCGCAAAGTGTAATGATGATTAGTCTCTTTGATTTCCGCGCCCAGAGCTTTGAAGCCGGCCAGAAACAGGTCAATTGGCCGTTGACCGATAACGCAACCGCCAGGGTGCGACATGGTGACTTCGCCGAAGCGGGCAAGTAGTGGCCCGGCCAACATAACGGATGAGCGTAATTTTTTTACCAATTCATCAGACGGTTTACCGGCTTTGATATTTTTTGGGTCAATGGTGACAGAATTATCGCCGCGTTCGATATTGGCGCCTAAGTCAGTCAACAGTTCCAGCATGCGAGAAACGTCTTCAATGTCGGGGAAGTTGGTGATCGTGCAAGGCTCTTCAGATAAGACACTGGCGGCCAGAATTTTTAAAGCCTCATTTTTAGCGCCAGAAACTGCAATTTCGCCAGCCAGTTTATGTCCGCCTTCAATAAAATATTTTTCCATAATTATGACATTCGGTTAAATCAGCCGATTTTTTTATTAGTTTAATGATTTAATTCTAGCAGATTTTTAGAAAATTTGGTAGTGGTTAAATCTTAGCTTAATTTAGCATAAATATCTTGATTCTATTGACTTTTTAAGTTAGATGTGCTATAATTATAGGTATGGTGCAATGAAGCTCAAAACCACGTTATTGACAAATATTTGAGATTTGCTATAATTAAATCGTTAAAGTTTTCGCAGAAAGTGGGCTGGGGAGAAAAAACCTCAATAAGTCCCATTGAGAGAACAATCGGCTTTGGCCGTAATCTTGTCTGCGTTATACGCAGATTTTTTGTTTAAAGAATAATAAATTTGCCTCATTAAATAATTTTTAAAATAATAAACCTTATTCGTTGGGATCCCCGGACGAATCCTCCCGCTTTTGTCATTGCGAGGAGACTGGTAATCCAGTCGACGTGGCAATCCCGTTTTAAAAACGAGATCCTCACGGTCGATTGATTACAATCTCCCTCAGGATGACAATAGGGGTGAAGATAATGATTAAGTCTAAAAATAATATGCCAAAAACTAAAGATCAAAAAGTTAAAATCATTACTGACTTGACTGACAAGTTAGCTAAGATGAAGTCAGTGATCATGTTTAATTTTGCCGGTGTGGAAGTCAAGAAGATTAATACCTTAAGAGATAAATGCCGTGAAGAGGGAATTGATTATGTTGTCGCCAAAAAGACTTTACTAAAAAGAGCTTTGAACGACAAAGGTTTTAGTCAAGTCGCTGATAGTGATTTAAACGGCGAAATCGCCACTTTGTTTTCTTACGAAGATGAGGTCGCTTCAGCCAGATTGGTTGCCGCTTTTGCCAAAGAAAACGACAAGGTTAAATTTGCTGCCGGTATTTTAGAAGGCAATTATATTGACGCCGCTAAAGTGACCGAGCTGTCTAGAATTCCTTCCCGACTTGAATTGTTGGCTAAAGTTGTCGGCTGCTTGTCTAATCCAATGTCAGGACTCGCTCGCGTTATTAATGCCATTAAAGAAGATAAAGAAAAAGTCACTGTTTAAATATAATTAATTAAGTACCTTACTGGATCCCCAGATAAATCCTCCCGCTTTGCTTACGGATTTCCTGAGGATGACAATAAGGATAATGTCTAAAAATAAATTTTATGTCAGAAGAACAAAAAGAAGTTATCGTTCCGGAAAAGTTTAAAACTTTAGTGGAACAAATCGACAAATTGTCAGTCATGGATTTGGCTGAGCTTGTCAAAGTGTTAGAAGAAAAATTCGGTGTTTCTGCTGCTGCTCCAGTCATGATGGCTGCTGCCGGTGCCGCCGCCGCTGTTGAAGAAAAAGACAGCTTTGATGTTGAGTTGACTGCCGCTGGCGCTCAAAAAATCAATGTCATTAAGGTTGTCAGAACTATCACTGCCTTGGGCTTGAAGGAAGCTAAAGATTTAGTTGACGGCGCTCCTAAGATGGTCAAAGAAGGCTGCAAGAAGGATGAAGCCGAAAAGATTAAGAAAGAATTAGAAGAAGCTGGCGCTACTGTCACTTTGAAATAAAGATTTTCAGCAAAAAATCGTTCTAATAGAGAACGATTTTTTGTTTGAAAAAATATTATGGAGTATAATTAATCGCAAGAGATTAATTTATTGATTAATATGACCAGTCAAGACGCAATCAATCAAATCGCCGTATTCAGGGGCAAGGCAATCAGAAAGACCATTTTTCAGAAAGAATGGTGGTTTTCAGTCGTGGATATTTGCGGTGCACTCACAGACAGTTTTGATCCGGGAGCGTATTGGAGAAAGCTAAAACAGCGGCTTATTGAGGAGGGAAGTGAAGTCGTGACAATTTGTCACGGGTTGAAATTGCTGGCTCCAGATGGGAAAATGCGCGAAACCGATTGTGCCAATATTGAGGGGTTTTTTCGTATTATTCAGTCAATTCCGTCGCCTAAGGCTGAGCCGTTCAAACGTTGGCTGGCCAAAGTCGGTTATGAGCGAACCCGAGAGATTGAAGATCCTGAACTTGCTTCTAAACGAGCCAAAACGCTATATAAATTAAAAGGTTATCCGGATAATTGGATTGAAAAAAGAATGCGGGGAATTGCTGTTCGTAATGAATTGACTGATGAATGGGACAAGCGAGGCGCTCAACAACAGAAGGACTATGAAATTCTGACGGCGGAAATTTCCCAAGCGACTTTCGGCGTCAAGCCGTTTGAGTACAAAAAATTAAAAGGTTTAAAGAGGGAGAATTTGCGCGATCACATGACTGACATGGAATTGATTCTGACTATGCTAGGCGAACAGACAACAACTGAAATTCATCGCAAAAATGATTCCAGCGGCTTGCCGCGATTAAAAGACGATAGTAGGGTTGGCGGGCAGATCGCCGGATCGGCTCGCCAGCAGATTGAAAGGAAATTGGGACGATCGGTTGTATCCAAGGACAATTTTCTGCCGGGTAAAAAACAGAAACGAATAAAATAAATTCAGAATTTAAAAAACTCTTTCAGTTAAACGGGAGAGTTTTTTTGTATTGTTATTTCGACCGAAGTTTTGTAATCAGAATATGGTGGAGAAAGTTAAAAATCAAAGTCAATCTTATAAACCTTATTGCCAGAAATCAGCCAGAGCTTTTTCTCTTTAGTTGAAGCGGTTAGGCCAGTAGCGTCTTTGATGGCCGGTGAGACATATTGCCGTTCAATGGCGCCGGTCTTGCCCAAAATCACGATGCGATTATTGGCATTATCTAAAATAAAAGTTAAGTCGCCATTTACAAAAGTGGCTTTAGTAGAGGAGGCGAGTGGCGGATCAAGTAGCGGGGAGACAGTCGGCAGTTTGAAACTGAAATAATCTTTGCCCGGAGTGGTTTTTTGCCAGGATTTTTTAGCGGTATCGTAGCGGTAAAAAGATTTATCTTTTGCTAAGGCGGCTAAATAGCCGTCGTCAATAGCGATAAATTTTACTAAATTCGGCAAGGTAGAGGTGCGGCTTTCCAGCTGTCCAGCGCCATCAATCTTGTATAAAGTTTTCTCTTTATTATCAAAAAGCCAAACATATTTGGTTGTTTTCGCTGGACCGACCAAATTATCAGACGGCATTTCAGCAAAAATCGCTAAATTATCCAAATAAGTTATTTTTTGCAAATTGCGATAGCCCGTTTCGATTTTTTCTGATAGTTGTTTCTTCAATTCGCGAGTGCCGAAACTGTTGGACATCTTATCTAAGACTTCGCGAGCTTTTTTAACAGATGCCAAAGCGCCGATTTCGTCATTAAAAATATTTTGCGCTTCGGCATTATTGAGTAGAGTCTCAATTTCCATCGCTGATTTATTGTTGGTAGGGATTTTGCCGTTGGCGGTTTCTTCGGCTCGACCCAGCCAAACGACGCTTTGGCTGAATAAAAAAAGCAAAATCAAGCCGATGACTAAGATAATCTGTTGAGCGCGTTTTAAAGTTAAAAACTTCACTATTTGTCCGTTCAGCCAATCGTTAATGACTTGAGCTAAAGTGCGTCGGCCGGTAGAGTGGTGTTTAATTGGTATTGGCTGTCCGACTTCTGTTTGATAATGATTTTTGCGGCCGATTTCTTGGTCAGCTTCCAGATGGCTTTTTTGTTGGTTGATTGGCGTCGCCGATTCCGACTCAATGCCAACTTCGGCTATATTTGCAACATCGTCTTCATCAGTTAAAAAAGCCCCCGTTGTTTCCGGCTCGAGTTCATTAGTTGTTGCTAGTTCTGAAAAATCATCAGAGGATTTTAAATGATCAACTGGATAAGTGTTAGCGTCAATATTTAAGCCTTCAATCGGTTTGGATTTTTCAATTTCATGATAATGGGTCGGCGAAACAGCTTTGCCGGCTTTAGCAGTGCGGTTTGCTTGCCATTTTTGCCAAGCTGATTTACCGGCGGTAGCGGCGGCAGTCAGTCCGATTTTAAAATTCTTATAGCCGATTTTGGAATATTTTTTAGTGAAGTTCCAAATGATAATCAAAATTTTCTGCCAGCTGGGCATCATTGATGGCGCCAGGTATTTTTCAGTGGCGTTTTGGGTATTTAAAAGACGATCTAATGATTTTTGCGGCTGCTCCGGGTTATATTTAGTTGTTTTATTGGGGCCGGCATTTTCTACTAAAACTTTTTCCGGGCCTTCAGACTTAATGACAATAGCGTAAAAATTAGCCTTATCCGATCGCTCTTTAATTATTTCGCCCAAAGTCGTCATGGCCAGATCCGGCGCTTTTTGATCTAAGGTCTGCGCCAGTTCACTTTGAGAAAAGTAACCCATGAATTCCTCGTTGCAGATCAGTAAGCTGTCATTATCATTGATTTCTCCGCTCAAAACGCTGGAAAACATCTTTTCCGGATCAGTTTTTGTATAGTTGCTGTCTTCACCGCCCAAAATATCCAATACCACTGTTTCCCAATTTTTTTTGCGATGGAATAGGAATCCTTTGCCGTGGCCGATTTGGCTTAAATAAATCTGGTTTTTGCGCGATAGGCCGACAATGACATTGATATTTTTCAAGTTAATCTCATCAATAGAACTGCTATAAGCGGCATGCAAACGGCGATTGGCGCGCGCCAAAGCTTCCTCAAAGCGTTTTTCCGGACTATGATCAATGCCATAAGGCGGCAGATAAAATTCAGTACGCAAATCAGACAAGACTTCATACAGTTTGTTAGTGAAAGTGTCGTCAGTATTATAAATTTCGGCTAAACTGAAGAAAATTCCCAATTTAGCCGGCAAATCTTTTTCCGGCTTGGCAATAAAAACTTCGCCGACTACGTTGCTATCGGCTTCGATGGCTAATTTAGCCATTTTTGTCTGTATTTTTTCCATTGTGGGCTTTACAGTAAGTCTTTAATATTATACAATGAAACCATTGCTTGGGGCAAGAGGCCATCCTTGATTATTGGTCTGGAAATTAATCAAAAATTATGTTGGATAAGCTATTCGGTTCTAAAACTCGCGTCCTACTCTTGAGATTGTTCTTAAATAATCCGGAAAAATTTTATTTCGTCCGCGAGTTATCCAGGAATTTGGAAACCCATTTGAATTCCATTCGCCGTGAATTGGATAATTTAGAAGATATCGGCATTATTACTTCCGGTGATCGGCCGGAAAAAATCGAGGATGACAGCGAGGATGAAGGCCGTGATAATCGCAAATATTACCGTTTGAATCCCCATTTTGCTTTTCTTGATGATTTGCGGTCGCTTTTTATCAAGTCTAATATCATTATGGAGAAGGAATTGGTGGATAAGGTGGAAAAAATCGGTGATATTAATTTGTTTTTGTTGTCAGGAATTTTTGTCGGCCGGATTGACGCGCCGACCGATATTTTGATTGTCGGCGTGGTAATGAAACCGAAGCTGGCGAAACTGATCGCGATTTTTGAAAGAGAACTTGGTCGGCCGATCAATTATACTATTATGAGTAAGAGTGATTTTACGTATCGCCGCAGTTTGACTGACAAGTTTTTGCTGGATTTATTGGAAAATAAGAATCTTACTTTAATCAACCGCTTCAAAGCGGAAAAATAATCTTTGTGAGCAAAAAAAAGAAGGTGTTTTTTTGCCAATTGTTTTTTTATCTTATCGCCGGCTTATTGGCGCCGGTTTTTGCTTTTGCTTTCGGCTCTTCGCCAGAAGTGAAAGTTTTTAGCGCCGGCGGCCAGTTAGAAAAAACTTTTTCAATTTTGACGCCGGATTATAATGGCGCGGTTGATTTGGCGAGCGGGGACACGAATGGCGACGGTAAAAGCGAAACAATTGTCGCTGGAGCCGGTTCGGCTGGCGTGGAGATTTATGATGGCGCCGGCTTGAAGTTGAACGGCTTTATGGCTTATCCGAAATTTAATGGCAATATTAATGTCGCTTCAGCTGATGTTAATGGTGATAATCAGAATGAAATAATAACCTCAGCCGGTTATGGCGGTGGACCGCACGTTAGGGTTTTCGAGCAAAACGGCGAGAGCAGCTTGAGTTTTTTCGCTTTCAGTTCCAAAGAAAGAGTTGGCGCTTCTGTTGCCGCCGGAGACTTAGGTCAAGATGGCAAAGCGGAAATCATTGCTTTTAGCTATTTAAATCGCCAGCCGGAAGTGGCGGTTTTCGGCAATGACGGTCATTTAATCACTAAGCATCAGTTAAAAAATTTAAATAATAACGGCATCGTGGCGATAGTCGGGGATTTTAACGGCGACAGCAATAAGGAAATGGCAATCAGCGGCAAATATGGCACTAAAGCACAGGTGATGATTTTCGATTGGGCAATGAATAAGCTTTCTGAATTTACGGCGGTAGAAAATTATACGGGTGGCTTGAATTTAAGCAGTGGAGACATTAATAACGATGGTAAATCAGAGATTATTATTACACAATCATTCAACGGTTCGGGAAAAGTTTTTATCTTCGCCGGCGACGGATCAAGGTTAAGCGAGTTTGAAGCGTATGGCGCCGGATTTAATGCCGGCCTAAAGACGGCAGTCGGTGATTTTGACGGCGATGGCCAGAAAGAGATTGCAGTCGCGCCGGAAAGAATCAGGCCAGCTGACTTGCGCCGTAATGATTATAAATTCATTGAAGTAAATATTGATCAACAGAAATTGAGATATTTTCAGGATGGCAAGATGTTGGGAGAATTTTTGATTTCTTCGGGGCTCAAAAAAACACCGACGCCTTTGGGCGAATTCAGCATTTATCGGAAAAGGCCGAATGTCAGGATGACGTGGTATTATGGCTATAATAATCCGATGAATTATGATTTACCTAACGTCTTGTGGGTGTCGTCTTTCAAGGGGCCGTACACGATTCATGGCGCTTATTGGCATAATAATTTCGGTCATCCAATGAGTCATGGCTGTGTTAATATGAAAAACGCCGAGGCTAAGATTATTTATGATTTGGTTGACATCGGGACGCCGGTGACTATATACTAAAATTCTATGATTTTAATTATCAATACTTGCTTGGCCGAACAACTGGAAATCATTACGGCGGAAAAAGCGGACAAATTTAAAGTTAAAAAGATTGCCGGCAAATTCCAGCAATCAGAAAAATTATTGCCGGCAATCAGCGCGGCAGTCAAATCTTTTGGCGGCTTGAAAAAACTGAAAGGCATTGGTGTAGTGACTGGTCCGGGCGGATTTACTTCGGTTAGGATTGGCGTGGCTGTCGCCAATGCTTTGGCTTATGGTTTGAATTTGCCGATTATTGGTTTGAAGGTTTCTGAATTTAAAGATAATCAAGAATTGGTAGAAAAAATATTTAATAAAATCAAAACAGCTAAGCTGGCTAATATTGTTATGCCGTATTATGATCGAGAGCCAAATATAACTGTTAAAAAAGAGACTTAATGTTTTTGGAGCAAGTCTATTTAATAAGTTATCCACCTGTTATCCACCAGAATAAAATAAAATAGCCAAATTAGGCTATTTTTTATTTATCAAAAATAATTTTTTAGGTGTTGAAGTGTGCATCAAAGTGGGGTATACTTAAATCAACGAGGTGAAAAGTGGGGAATAGTGGTGAAATTTTAAATAACTTTTGAGAGGATTCTTATATAGCGCGTCTTGAGACAGCTTAATGTCCCATGCAGTTCGACTGTTAAGAGCAGATTAATTTATGTTTGTCGGTCAATACCAACACAACATTGATGCTAAAGGGCGTTTAGCGGTTCCCGCTAAATTCCGGTCGGAGCTCAAAAAAGCAGTCGTCACCAAAGGCTTGGACAACTGCCTTTTCTTGTATCCGAAAAAAGAATGGGACAAGATCGCTGAAAAGATTGCCTCAATGTCCATCGGCAAAGCCGACAATCGCGCTTTCTCCCGTTCCATGCTCGCCGGCGCGATGGAAGTAGAATTTGATAAGCAGGGGAGAATCATTTTGCCGGAATACTTGAGAGAATTTGCTGGTTTAAGCAAGAACGTAATTATCGCCGGCTTGTATAGCCGTTTGGAAATTTGGGACGAAGCTAAATGGAACGGCTATAAAAAAGAAACTGAAAAGAATTACAACGCTATTGCTGAAACGCTGAATGATTTAGGTGTTTAATGCGGGTAACCGCTTTAGATATATGTGACGGTTGCAAAACCGTCTCGCTGTGAAGAACAGCAAACTTGTCGTGCCTTACAACTAATCGTAAAACAACTTTCCCGATTCGGGAGGAGGATATCAATATGGGTATCACGATGTCTCTGAGTTTTATTGAAGCTCCTACCGAAACTAAAGGGGATGCTACCATTGTTCGTTGCTGCGTTTGCCACAGAATCAAATTTAATGAAAAGACTTGGCTGGAAGTTTCCGATGAAACGACCCGCCATTTCGCGCAACACGTCCGCGGCATTAGCGATACTTATTGTCCGCACTGCCTAGCTGAATTTCTCAAGCAGATGGCAGAAGAACAAAAAGTCGCTTAGTCGGCTTGAACAATTTTGCGAAACGCTCTTTCCGGCGGATAGTTCGTCTGGTACGCACTTTCCGCCTCTCTCATTCCCAATTATTTTATATAGATGCCTACAATCCATGAACCGGTCATGCTTAAAGAGATTTTGGAGTTTTTCAATCCTGCGCCCGGACAGAATTTTATTGATTGCACTTTCGGCGGCGGCGGACACAGTTTGGCGCTACTGGCGGCTGTTAAGCCGAACGGTAAAGTTCTGGGAATCGACTGGGATAATAAAGCGGTTAAGGACAGCCATGGCGGCAATTTGATTCTGGTCAATGATAATTACCGGAATTTAAAAAAGATATATAAGGACGCCGAAAAAAAACACGGCTTGCAGGAAATTGACGGCATTTTGCTGGATTTAGGCTTGTCTTCTGACCAGTTGGCTGACGAGGATCGAGGTTTTGGCTTTTCTTCAGATAAATTAGATTTAAGATTTGATATTTCCGGGGACAAGATTCCGGCTAACGAATTATTATTAACAATAAACGAGAAAGAATTAGCGCGAATTTTTAAAGATTATGGCGATGAGCCGCTGGCCAATATTATCGCTAGAAAGATTATTGAAAAAAGAAAAGCTGGCGAATCGATTGCCACTGCCAGTGATTTGGCTAAGTTAGTCTCGTACGTTTATCGCCATCGTTTCAAAACGCCTTCCCGCAAGCATCCGGCCACGCGCGTTTTTCAAGCTTTAAGGATCGCGGTCAATGATGAATTCGGCAATATCAAAACAGTCTTGCCTCAAGCGATTGAATTGCTTAAAGTCGGCGGCAGACTGGCGGTCATCGCTTTTCATTCCGGCGAAGACAGAATCGTCAAAAATGTTTTTAAGGAGTTGGCCGGTACTGATAGCGCCAAGATAAAAATCATCACTAAAAAACCGATCGAACCGAGCGACGAGGAAATAAAAATCAATCCGCGAAGCCGCAGCGCCAAGATCAGGGTTGTAGAAAAAATTAAACTATAATCGAGTTATGAACAGATTGTGCCAACATGAAAAATGCAACCATCATTTTCCGGAATTGATGTCTAAGCGCAATTTATTAAGTTATTTTGCTAATCATTTCAATTTGAAAAACTCTTCAGTCCTGATGGTTATTGCCATTTTCGGTTTCGGTTTTGTTTATCTGACCCAGACTAACTTAACTGCTACTCGCGGTTATCAAATAAAAACCTTGGAAAAACAATTGACGCAACTGCAACAGGAAAACAATAAATTGACCTTGGATTATATCGCTTTGCAATCAACGAAAAATGTCATCAAGGAGGCGGGAAATTTGCAAATGGTACCGACCACTGAAGCAGAAAGCTTAACGCTAAACGGTTCAGCGGTGGCTTTAAGGTAGTTAATCTTCATAAGCCATGGACTTCAGATTTTTGCCCAAGAAAACCAGTATTTGCGGCAACCACAAAAGAATTAATTTTTTATCGGTTGCTTTTTTGATTTTGACGGCGCTTTTGGTTTTGCGTTTATTTGATCTGCAGGTCTTGCGCGGCAGTTTTTATGCGGCTTTAGCCGCCGATCAGCACAGTTTGTATCAGCAATTATTTTCTCAGCGCGGTTCGATTTATGTGCGCGAAGAACAATTAGGACGGCAAATACTTTTTCCTTTGGTGACTAACCGGCCAATGTCTCTTTTATACGCTTCGCCGAGAGAAATTGAAAACGCCAGCGTTACTGCCGAAGCTTTATTTAAGGTCATTGGTTTTGGCGATGATTTCAACTTGGCAGCTGAAGAAAAAAAATTATTATCAGACGTATCGACCAGCACTGATTATGCGCTTTTAATGGAAATAAAGAATAATCGGCGCGAGGATTTGTTGCAAGCTAAAAAAGATGAAGTGATTAATAGCTGGATGGAGGCTTTTTCTGATAGATCCAAAGGCTATTACCCGATCCGTCAAAAATTGCCTGATGATAAAGTCAAAGCGATCAAGAATTTGAATTTGAAGGGTTTGGGATTTCAAGAACAGGATTATCGATTCTATCCGGAACCAGGCTTGGGCGGCCAGATTTTCGGTTTTTGGGGCTATCGCGATGATGAGCGGGTCGGTAATTACGGATTAGAAGGTTATTATGACAAAATTTTAGCTGGCAAAAACGGTGAAATCAGATCAGAACGCGACGCTTGGGGCAATATTATCGCTTTAGGTAAAAGTTCTTTCGTAGAAAAAGAGGACGGCGGCGATTTAGTTTTGACGATTAATAGGTCATTGCAATACAAAGCGTGCGATTCGCTTAAAAAATCCATTGATGCTCATCGCGCTACTGGCGGTTCAATTATCGTGATGGATCCCAGTACTGGCGCGATTTTGGCCATGTGCAGTTTTCCTGATTATGATCCTGGTGATTATTCAAAAGTTAAAGATGCCAGCGTGTTTAATAATAAAGCGATTTTTGATGCCTATGAACCCGGTTCGATTTTCAAGCCGCTCACTATGGCGGCGGCAATCAATGAAGGCAAAGTGACGCCGGAAACGACTTATGTTGACAGCGGCATGGTCGATTACGGCCAATTCAAGATTAGGAATTTTGAAGATAAGATTTACGGCTTGCAAAACATGACTAATGTTTTGGAATTTTCTTTGAACACCGGCGTGATTTTTGCGATGAGGCAAATTGGCACCAAGACTTTTGCCGAATATGTCAGAAAATACGGTTTCGGACAGATTACTAATTTGGAATTGAATAAAGAGTCGGCCGGCAATGTTGCTAATTTGGATAAGAAGGGCGAAATCTATGCGGCGACAGCAACCTTCGGCCAAGGAATTTCGGTGACGCCGATCCAAATGATTACCGCCTTCAGTTCGCTGATCAATGGCGGAAAATTAATGAAGCCGTATATTGTTTCGCAGATTATCCGCGGCGAAGATGTGCAAACTTTTGAGCCTCAAGTTGTCAGGCAGGTGATTACGCCTAAAACTTCAGTAATCATGAAGGGAATGTTAGTAAGCGTGGTGGAAAACGGCCATGCTAAAAAAGCGCAAATCGCCGGTTATCGTGTCGGCGGTAAGACTGGCACGGCGCAAGTGGTTGATAAGAAGACCGGCGGCTACAAAAAAGATGAAATTATCGGTTCATTTGTCGGTTTTGCTCCCTTTAATGACCCTAAAATCGCTGTTTTTGTCAGGGTTGATGAACCAATTGAGGGTAAATTAGGCGAAACAGTAGCCGCTCCGGTTTTTACTGAGGTTGCCAAATTCGCCCTGCAGTATTATAATGTTCCTCACGACAAGTAAAGTAGAAAAATATCTAAATTTAATATATTATGCGCGGTTACCTCAAGAAAATTTTGAAAAAAATCCTGTTTGTATTGGCTAGGATGATGCTTAAAAAATATAACCCGAAAATCGTCGGTGTCACTGGCTCGATCGGCAAGACTTCGGCCAAGGAGGCGATTTTTGCCGTTTTGTCGTCTAAGTTCCGTACTCGAGAGAATATCAAAAACTATAACAATGAAATCGGCCTGCCCTTGACAATTATCGGCGGCTATAGCGGCGGCCGTTCAGTTTGGATTTGGCTGAAAGTTTTTGCCAGCGCGATTTTTTCCATAATGTTCACCAACAAAAAATATCCGGAGATTTTAGTGTTGGAAATGGGCGTAGATCATCCCAGTGATATGGAGTATTTAGCTAGTTTGGCGCCAGCCGATATCGGAGTGATTACTCACGTCGGGCCGGTTCATTTAGAACACTTCAAGAGCATTGAAAGAATCGCCAAAGAAAAATCAATTTTAATTTCCAAGTTGAAAAAAAACGGTTGGGGAGTTCTAAATGCTGACAATGAATATGTTTTGAATATGAAGGATT
>Ga0172370_10005156_pt1 | contig 17002 bp, 20 predicted proteins | sample LakKiv5m_FD_114538 | JGI IMG/M metagenome (GOLD analysis project Ga0172370, IMG submission 114538) | Freshwater microbial communities from Kabuno Bay, South-Kivu, Congo - kab_022012_11.5m | ecosystem: Environmental > Aquatic > Freshwater > Lake | place: Democratic Republic of the Congo...
TCGGGAAAAAATGCAGTAATTCATCTTCGGTAGTGAAACCGCGCTGCTTGCCGCGGGCAACCAGTTCATCAACTTGGGACGGAGCAAACATTTCTTTCTCGGGTTTTTTTGCTCTTCTTGTCTTACCCTTGGCCGACCGTTTTGCTTTTACTTTTTTAATCTTTGCCTTTACCGCTTTTTTCTTCTTTTTTACCATTTTTAGTTTTGATTTAATTTTTTTAGCTTTCTTTTTTAACTTTTTTTTCATTTATCTTTTTCGGCAGAATCTATTTTGACCGCTTCGGCCAATTCCGCCGTTAGTTGATTAAACTTTTTTAATAATTTTTCCATTTTCGGCTTATCTTTTTCCCCCTGAGCATCCTTTATTTCAAAGCTTAATTCTGCTAATCGCTGCCGCAAGCGTAACAATTTAAGCTCTTTTAAGCAAGTTCTAATCTCGCAAATAATGTCTTCTTCGTTACGCGGATGCTGTTCAACCTGGAGAGATAAATAATCAATTTTCATTTTTAGTTCCGGTGCCAGCGAAGAGCGCAAATAATCGGTTAGCTCTTTGTCATTATCCTTATTTAAAAACTTCTTGGCTTCGCAAAAAATTTTTCCCAATGATTCATTGTAAAAATCCCCTTCCGAGACTTCCAATTCAATCAAATGCTGAGGATTAGCCAGGCACAGGCCCAAAAATCTTTCTTCCAGCCCGTCCGTTCTTGATTTCGGCTCGCTTAATTTTTCTACCTGATAAGCTGGCGGACGTTCCGGAAAAACGTCTGCCGGCGCGACTTTAATCAGCTTCATGTCCGCCAGCAGATCCTTTTCGTCAAAATGCAACCGCTGAGCCAGCTCCTTAAGCCAATTTGATTGTTCGGTCCGGCTTGACAGGGATTTTATTATTGGCAACAATACTTTTTCTATCTCTTTTTTCCCCTCTAAATTCTGGCTATTAAATCTGGCAAAGGTGTGCTGAAAATAGAAATCCATCACTTCTTTAGCCCCTTTTATTATTTCCAACCATTCGGCCGAGTCCTTTTTAACAACGTCCGCCGGATCCTTTTCTTTCATCAAAATAATTTTCACGTTTAAATCTTTTTTCAAAGCTAAATCGATGCTACGGCTGGTAGCCAAACCGCCGGCCTCATCCGAATCGAAAGCCATGGCTAAATTTTTTGTATAACGGCTGATAATATTTAAATGATTTTCCGTTAAGGCGGTGCCCGATGAAGCCACCACGTTTTGCACGCCGGCTTGGTGCGACATTATCAAGTCCATATAACCCTCGACTATCACGCATAAATCTTGCCGGCGGATTTCCAGCTTAGCCCGATGCAAACCGTACAGCACGTTGCTTTTGTCATAGAGCGGCGTCTGGGGAGAATTAAGGTATTTAGCCATATCATCTTTTTTCTGGTCGCCGAAAATTCGGCCGCCAAAAGCGATTACCTGGCCTTGGATATCAAAAATCGGGAAAATTATCCGGCTCCGGAAACGGTCATAACACCTCACCTCTTGCTTATCCGAATCTTGATTGCTGGTTGTTACCAGCCCCGCCTGCAGCATTTCCGCTTCCTTGAATCCCCGGCTAAGCAAAAAATCATGCAATCCACGCCACTCGTCATGCGCGAAGCCCAAGCGCCAAGTTTTTATCGTTTCGTCTTCCAGGCCTCGTTCCTTTAAATAATTTAACGCTTTTTTGCCAGCTGGCGTTTTGGCTAGCTGGGTTTCAAAAAATTTTGCGGCTAGTTCGCAAATTTCATGCAGCCGATCTTTTTGCGATTGAATTTGTGGATCTTGTTTTTTTAAGATAACTCCCGCGCGGCGGGCCAAGAGGCGCAAGGCATCCGTAAATTCCACACCCTCTATTTTCATTACGAAACCAAAGATATCGCCACCCAGGCCGCAACCGAAACAATGCCAGATCTGGCGTTCCGGCGAGACCATAAAAGACGCGTCTTTTTCCCCATGAAAAGGACAACGGGCTTTAAAATTTCGCCCGGCTTTTGTTAATCTCAGATATTCGCCGAGAACCTCAACGATATCCAATTTTTGTTTTATTTGGTCAACGGCGCCGTCAGACATAATTTAAATTAATAGCCAGACAATAACTGTCCGAATTTATTCGCTAATAATGAGTTCGCCCTTCAGGCTCGGATAGAGAGAACAGTGATAAGCATAAGTTCCCGGCAGATCAAAAGCTTTACTGTAATCCTCGCCGGGTAAAAGTTCGGGACTGCCCCAGCCACTACCGGTTATGGTGTGTGATTTCGTATCTTCGTTATACCAGGTTACCTTAGCGCCTTTCTGGATGGTTTTTTTATCCGGAGAGAAAACATTATCTTTGATAAAAATATCCAAACTTTTTTTCGGAGCCGGATCTTTAGTTCCGATCCAATCGGAAAGTCCGGTTTTTTTCATCCAGACAGATACCTGGTTCCAATCGATTTTTTGATAGTATCCTCTTGCTAGGTCAATCGCCTTAAAATTAGTATAATTTTGCAAAACCCAGGCGCCAACGAAAAGAATAATAACAAAAAAAATTATCTTTTTCATAAATGACAAATCCAGCGCTTAGCGAGGCGCTGGATTGGGTTGTGTTATTTTTTATTCGAGTTAATGATCATGGCTAGCCCCAAAAAGACCAGGAGCAAAGGCCAGTAACTAAAAATATGAATCCGCATCCACAATGGCGCCAGACTGTTAAATAAGAAGACCATGCCTAAAATTAATAAAACCCAGCCGAACAATCCTCCCCGGCGCTGATTTGAATTTTGGTCGTGGCCGTGAACTTTATGCTGGGGCTCTTCCTTTTTCATATTTTCTCTGAATTCTTCCGCTTTTTCCCTAATTTCCTGCGCCACTTCTTTAACTTTTTCCTCGGTTATGATGGCCGGCTCATTCGAGCTTTTTGGCATAATCAGCCATAAAAGCAAATAAACGATAAAACCCGAACCGCCAAAGGCAATAATCAAAATAAAAAGCAGTCGGATAATAGTGGCATCAATGTCGAAATAGTCAGCCAGTCCGCCGCAAACTCCGGCAAAAATTTTATCAGCTTGAGAACGATAAAGTTTTTTATTCATAATCTTTTAATACTCTCGCATGTCCGCTCGCAACGAATCAATACTGAGTATAAATTTATTGATAACTTTGAGATTATAACACAAAAAAACCTCGAAAACAAGACCTCTTCAGTAATGTAAAAAGATACTTTCTTCTTTCTAGTTGCTATTTTTTATCAGTTATTTCTAAAAATTCTTCGATTAGTTCGTCGAATTTTTTCTTTTTTAAATTAAAATCGCCCAGGCTGTCAATTTCCGCGATCTTATTGCTTTGCTTCAGCCAATCCTCGAAACTGAGAACCTGTTTTAATTGGCCCAGGGCTTTTTGCTTGGTTAAATCAAAATGCATTGCTTCGCTGACCTTTCGGGCACTGTCGACTACCGACTCCAAAGATTTGGCAAAATAATGACGGCCGTCAACCGTATCGTTTTGACGGAAAAAATCGTTCATCAAGCGGCTGCAAATAATCTTTTTGACCCCTTGCTCCAGCCGGCTTTGCGTCAAAATATCCGCGTCCGACAAAATCACGTATTCCAACACGCCTTCCGGCCTCGGCAAATTATTGATTTCCTGCCTTTTTCGGCTATCAAAATGCCTGGCAATAAAATCAGTCCGGCGGCTGTGCTTTTCAATGCCGTCAATCATTAAGCCGACCTCTTCCGGTGTAAAGCCGCTGCTTTTTAAAAAATTACCGATTGGAGATTGGTCATCAAGCAATATTTTTTCCACCTTGGCTTTCTCGTGGTGGCCGAAAGTATCCAGTTCCCCTTCTTCGTTGATTTTGGCCACATCGTGCAGAACCGCCATCGTCTTTAAAAGCTTGTCGTCAAAAACGGCTTGATTGTTTTCGTCTCGCGGGATTAAACCGTCAACCATCCGGCCGGCTTTAATTTCAGTAATAATAAAATCCACGTTATCCCTTACCTGACCAACGTGATCGAGATTATCTTTCAGCATTAATTTAGGGTCGCCAACGTTAGCTTTTTTGGCCAGCCGTTCAGCGTAAACATCGCTAACCAGACCGGTTAGTTTTTCAAAAAATACTTTTTCCTGTTCGTGCTCTTGAGGCGGCTGTTCGTATTTTTTTGGCTCGGCGCCGAAATTAGCCGGCATTGGCATCTGCTCTCTCATGCCCAAATTATAACCATTTTTAGAGGAAAATGGCAAACGGCGCGACTTGGGCCGTTTAGGCTTTCTTTTCCCGCCAAAGCTATTGACAACCGTTTCCCAGACCTATACCATAGGTATAGGTCTATTATTAACCAACCAAAAATTATGCCACAAAAAGCGACTAAAAAACAAGACAGCCTGATAAATTTTAAAAAAGCGCAGGGTCATCTCACCAAAATCATAAAAATGGTAGAAAACGACGAATACTGCATTGATATTATGCAGCAGAATCTAGCGGTTATCGGTCTTTTAAAATCCGCTCATGCCATTTTGATGGAGGGACACCTGAAAGGCTGCTTTTCGCACGCGATGCAAAGCAACAGCCAGGCCCAAAAAGATAAAATGATCGAAGAAATCCTAAAGGTAACCAGATTATTCAATAAATAATTTAGCCTTTAATTTTATATGCCAAAGATAGTTATCCCCGTCAGCGGGATGCATTGCAAATCCTGCGAAATGCTGATCGAGGAAAGTCTCGAAAAAATTCCGGGCGTAATCAAGGTCAGGGCTAGTTTTCGCACCGGTCAAACAGAAATTTTTTATGAAAATGAAAAACCAGCCGAAGATGCTCTAAAAAAAGTGATTCTCGATGCTGGCTATAAAATCGGCCAAAAAACAAAATTGCCGTGGCTTTCGTCCGAACCGACAGACTACCAAGATCTGATTAAATCTTTTATTATTCTCGGCGCCCTTTTTGTGGCTGCTGAATATTCGGGCCTTTTTAAATTGAGTTTTAACCCAACAAGCGAAAGCGGAATTTTTGTCGCTCTGCTCGTCGGTTTGGCAGCCGGCGTTTCAACTTGCATGGCCTTGGTCGGCGGACTAATTTTAAGCCTGTCCGCCCAGTACGCCAAGCAACATCCGGAAGCAACGCCCAAACAAAAATTTTATTCCCATCTTTATTTCAATTTCGGCCGAATTCTTGGTTTTGGCCTGCTGGGCGGAATAATCGGCCTGCTGGGAAAAACCCTCAGCCCCTCCCCCGGCCTCCTGGGCGGTATGGCAATTATTGCCGGCCTTGTCATGGTCTTTTTAGGATTGAAATTAATCGAAATTTTTCCGGCGCTAAGCCAAAAAATAATTTCTCTGCCAAAATCTGTCGCTAAAATCTTTGGCTCGCGCAAAGAAATAAAAGAATACAGCCATCAAGGCGCGCTGCTTGCCGGCGCTTTAACTTTTTTTCTACCCTGCGGCTTTACTCAAGCTATGCAGCTCTACGCCATCAGCACCGGCAATTTTACCGCGGGCGCTGTTATTATGGCTCTTTTTGCTCTTGGCACGACACCCGGACTTCTTGGTATCGGCGGATTAACGGCCTATATGCGCGGCCGAACAGGCAGATTATTTTTTATGACCGCCGGATTAATCGTTATAATTTTAGGTTGGGTCAACATTTCAAATGGCAGCCAATTATTAAAAATAAATTCAGGGAAAGACAATCCCTCGTCTGCCGATATTATCAACCAACAAAGCAATCAAGATTCGCAAATAGTAAAGATGACGCAAAACGATTATGGCTATCAACCTAACACCTTTACCGTTGAAGTAAATCGGCCGGTAAAATGGGTTGTCACTTCGACCAATCCCTTCTCTTGCGCCAGCCTTTTGGTCCTGCCCAAATATAAAATTTCTAAAAGGCTCGAAAAAGGCGAGAATATAATTGAATTCACGCCGACTCAAACAGGCGAAATTCCTTTTTCTTGCTCCATGGGAATGTATCGGGGAAAATTTATCGTGACAGACAAGAAATAATCTCTTAAAAATAGAATGATGAAAACCATCTCTCCAAAAATAAAAGGTATGCACTGCGCCAGCTGCGCTTCCATCATCACCAGCCGAATCACTGCCCTGCCCGGAGTCAAAAAAATTGAAGTTAATGTTGCCACCGAAAAAGCCAGCCTTTCTTTTGACGAACAAAAAATTTCTCTCGACCGGATAAATAAAGAGATCAATAAACTCGGCTACCGATTAATCGACAGCACCGAGACCGGACAAAATCTACCGAATACATCGAACGGCCAAAGCCATTTGTCTGCCCGGGCAGACAAAGAAGAAAAACTGAAAGAGTTGGCTAGCCAAAAAGAAAAAGTTCAATTTTCCTTGCCGTTATCCTTGCTGGTCTTTGGCTTAATGATGTGGGACATCGCTTCCAAATTTTTTACCTCTCTCCCCGTTCTGCCTCTTTCCATGGAGATGACTAATATTATTTTAATGATCTTGGCCTCAATTATGGTTTTTTGGATTGGCCAGCCGTTTCTCAAGGGCATCGTTCGTTTTATCCGTTATCGCGCCGCCAACATGGACACGTTAATCGGAATCGGTGTTTTGACTGCCTATCTTTATAGCGCCGCCATCACTCTCTTTCCCGCCGTCAAACAGCTGCTAAAAGCGCCCGATTACACTTATTTTGACGTGACGATAGTGGTTATTGGTTTTGTTCTGCTGGGCAAATACCTTGAAGCTAAATCGAAAATAAAAACTGGCCAGGCGATTGAAAGACTCCTGGGACTTCAAGCTAAAACAGCTCTTTTGTATAAAAATGGCCAGGAAGTCGAGACTGCCATCAACGAAGTTAAAGTCGGCGACATTGTCATCGTTAAACCGGGAGCTAAAATTCCGGTTGACGGAACAATCACCGAAGGAGTCTCCTCGATTGACGAATCAATGATCAGCGGAGAACCAATCCCCGTTGATAAAAAAATCGGCGATCAGGTTATCGGTTCGACAATTAATAAGCAAGGTACTTTCAAATTTGTCACGACCAAAATTGGAGCCGATACGATGCTCGCTCAAATAATTAAAATGGTGGAAGAAGCCCAGGGATCAAAAGCCCCAATCCAAGAAATGGCCGACAAAGTTTCCCGAATTTTTGTCCCCATAGTCTTAATCATCGCTGGCATGACGCTGCTTTCGTGGATTTTAATCGGCAATTATTTTATGCCTTTTTCCTCGGCCCTGTCTTACGGCCTGATGGCTTTTGTTGGAATCCTGGTTATTGCCTGTCCTTGCGCCCTGGGACTGGCCACGCCGACCGCCATCATCGTCGGCGTTGGTAAAGGCGCCGAATACGGCATTTTAATTAAAAACGCCGAGGGTTTAGAAAAATTAAGCGAAATTGACACAGTTGTCTTCGATAAAACCGGCACGATTACCAAGGGCTCGCCGGAAGTAACGGATATTATTTCTTTAACCGCCAAAACGAATATTAGCGACAGTTTACAGTTGGCTGGCAGCATAGAAAATTTATCCGAACATCCACTGGCTCAAGCAATCGCTGCTAAAGCCAAAGAAGAAAAAATTATTTTAAAAAAGGTTTCTGATTTTGAAGCGCTGGAAGGCGTGGGCGTTAGAGCGAATATCGATAATATAAAAATACTTATTCGCAAACCAAAGGCTGAAGAAGCCGTTAATTCTCAAATTAAAAATTTACAGTCCCAGGGGAAAACTGTTGTCGTGCTGGAAGCTAACGGCCAGAGCCTTAGCTTAATTGCCCTAAGTGATACCGTCAAAGACGGCGCCAAAGAAGCTATCGCCGATCTCCACCGTAAAAAAATAAAAACAATTATGTTAACCGGCGACAATCAAATTGCCGCCAGCTATATTGCCAAGCAGGTCAATATTGACGAAGTTATCGCCGAGGTAATGCCGCAGGAAAAAAGCACCAAGATTAAAGCTCTGCAACTAGCCGGCCGAAAAGTAGCAATGGCTGGCGACGGCATCAACGATGCCCCGGCCCTGGTTCAATCGGACGTAGGCATCGCCATGGCCACCGGCGCCGATATTGCCATCGAGAGCGCAACCATCACCCTCCTAAAAGGCGACCTTCATAAATTATCCCAAGCGATTGATTTATCGCGCACGACAATGCGCGTTATTAAACAGAACCTCTTTTGGGCTTTTTTTTACAATATCATCGGCATTCCGCTGGCCGCCGGCATTTTCTATCCCCTATTTGGCCTTTTTCTTAATCCAATTTTTGCGGGACTGGCTATGGCCGGAAGCAGCCTCTCGGTGGTCAGCAACTCGTTAAGGCTAAAACTTAAAAAGATTTAATAATTAATATTCCATAATAAAATACCCCCGCATTTTGCGGGGGTATTTTATTATCAATTTATTTTTTACTATCGCCGATCTTGCACTCACCGCGAAAAAATTTCCATGAGTCGCATTCGCTGCCGTCAGAAAATTTGCAGACGCCATATTGCCCGCCATTGCCATCAACCCGGGTTTCCTCCGTTCCGCCCTTGTCCAGACAATTAACCGAAGCTGGGTTAGCTAAGCCGGCCCCTGCCCCTTCTTTGCCGCAGTCACCAGTTGGCATCGGAGTGGTTGGATCACCAAATTTTTCCCAAACTCCATTGCGGCATAACCAGTAATTACCAGGACCAAAATTTTTTTCGCAGCCGCCAGTTGGCATTTCGCTCTCGGGATTGCCATGCTTTATCCAACTGCCGTTCTGGCAAAGCCAAGCGTCTTCATCTCCGCCCAACAAGAATCTAGCAGCTAAAGCAGCCCCGGCCAAAATGACTAATAAAATTATAGTTCCCCATATTACTTTTTTGTTCATGATATTAATAAAATAAAAAAATTATTTTAAGCCTGCCACAAACCGTGCAAGTTGCAATAGGCCCGAACCGTTAATTCGGCCGGGGAAACGTTAAATTCTGCCATCGGCTCATCGCCCGGTTTTAAATATTGCCGGTCCGCTTTGCTGTCAAAAATAATTTCAACCCATTCGATATAATGGCTCTCGGTCATCGGATGAGGTTCGGCGCCAATTTTAATCTTCACGCCTTTGTCGGTTTTTTCTATTGCCGGAACGTGTTTTTCCTTTGACGCGTCAACGGTGTTAGCGATTAATAATTTCATCGGCTGGCCGCAGCAAACCAATTCGCCACCGCCAACATGAATAACTTCCACAATATTGCCACAAACTTCACACTTATAAATTTCATTTAAATTTTTAACCATAATAATATATTTATATTAATAATTTATTGACGAACGCAATCAGATAACATTTCGTCCGGGAAACCGGCTCCGGCCAGGCTACAAGGAATCGAGCCGTTACCGTCAAAAAACAGCTGCCACTTATTGTCTATTTTGGCTGCCAGGAATGTCCCGCCCTCGCCCGCCTCGCTGGCCGAAGAAAATTGAACATTGCCGCGAACATGGCTGGCGTCCTGTCGATCAATAAAAATTTCTATGCTGTCTTTGGATTTTTTATATTTATCGGCGAAAAGCTGCCTGATCGATTCCTCCACTTGATCAATCGGCTTGACCGCTAACCCCGTGCAACGCCAATTAACTTCCGCTGTTTTGGTTTCCTCCAAAATAACGCAGGCTGGATTACAGCCCGGCTTGTCCGCTTTTATGGGAAACCACCAGGATTTTGAATTAGGATTATAAAGAGGCTGTTCTTGCAAGATTGGCCCCAGGCTAACGCAATCGCTGTTTTTGGCAATCTCCAGAGCTTGAGCAACGCTCAGCGTCGGGCTGGCCGCCACCAGCTGGCCAGAAGGATTCTCTACTGGTCCGATCAGTGCGCGAGGTGATTTTTCCCGAGAAGCCAGATAGAGAGAACCGGCTATTATTAAAATAAAAAACGAAATCAATAAAACGCGCCTCGATCTTATAAGCTTTTTAAAAATAGCTCTAATGAGTCTATAGATCATACAGATTTAACCCGATTTCTTCGCTATATTTTCTGTCAATTTCCCCGTCGATTTTTTCTATAACCCCTTCAAAAGTGCCGCTGATAACGGCGCCCGTCAAGTGACCGCCGAAGGCTTGGCAATCTTCGTTGCTGATTACGGCGTGCAAATGCAAATAAACTTCGCCGTTCATTTGAGAAATATTTCCCAGAACCGAGGCTAGCTCGTGATCGCCTAAAAATTCTTTGGGGAAATATTTTTTGGTTCCCGTGTTAAACAACCCCAACGTTATTTTATCCGCCGCGCCCAAACCCGATATTGTTCCCAGTTTTATATTATTTTCCAGGCAAAAATTTTTAAGCGCCGCGACCAGTTCTTCCCCTTTGTCCGCTCGGACAATATATTTACTGCCAAATTGTTTATAAGTCATATTTTTTAATTAATTTGCGCAAAGACAACAACGTAGTTATGGCCGTGAAGCTTGGCGCATTTGGGACAGGAAGTAAAGTAAAAATAATACTTTTTAACGCTCTGTCCTTTTTCGGCTACGTATTTATCCATTTCTTTGATCCATTTTGGGACCGCGTTATACGGCCCGTCAAAAACCCGGGTTAAAAATTTGCCGGATAATTTAATATTTTCCGCGCTCGGCACTTCTCGGGTGACGCTCATGTAAAGCTCGCTTTTCCAGGGCGAAGGATCATGGCAAAGCATTAAAAAATCTTTAACTTCCGCCTTAGCGCCGGCCACTTCGATTTTTTGGAACATCCGGACGACCGCCTTGCCGAAAACCCACGGCAAGGGCATATGTAAAAATTGCCGGATTGTTTCTTTTATAAATAGCTTGTCCTGCCAAACAAATTCTTTCCCCTCAAACGGAGCCGAATCAAATTCCGGACAGCAAACTTTTTGAGAATCATTTGCCATGATTTTAGGTTTAAAAAAATTATAAATTGCGTTGATTACTTTGCTAAAAATTTCAACGCTTCGTACACCAAAAAAGCCGGCCAGACCAACGCTTTCAAAAATCCCAAAACACCCACCCAAAAACCGGTCGCGGTAGAAATGTAATATATGGCCGCGCCAATAAGGCCTAATCCGTAAACCGCTTCTCCGCCATGTTTATGTGTCATATTTTTTTATTTAATGATTATTAGGCTTAAATAATAATTAATTATACCTTTTCTAAGTGTGCAAGATTCCGTTTCATAATTATCCTAAGTGGCGTAGTTAGTCCGAAGTTACGAGTGCTATAAGGTTATTTTAGCACGATTTTAGACTTCGCTTCAATGCACGCGGGCCACCGAATGGAATAAAAACAGCGACCGCAAAAGTCGCTGCTTTTATTTAGTCGTGTATATTTTCTATTAGAAACTTACAGCTTGCTTGATTGCCGTTTCCAACTCGCTGGGAGCATCCGTTCCGATGCGATAGACTTTCCCATTTTTCATAATTATCTCAACCGCGTCAAAACCAGAAACATTATATATCCACATCTTTGGCCAGAACCATAACCTTACCCCCCAACCATAATACCAATGATTCTTTACTTGCCTTGCCGAGGCAATATCGCTGAGCAGAAATTTTTTTCTAAAAATTCCACCGCCAAATTTAACCTGAAGACAATTTTTATCAATGGACGTTGTTAGCACGGTAAACGACGCAAGCATAAACACAATTAATGCCATTATTGCCGTAACGGCAAAATTTGTGCCGGAGTCGTACGATGGAGGTTCTGCGCGAGCTGTAATATAAGTCCATGAAAAAAGAACTAATACAGCCAGCGTAACAACCAGCATTAAATATCCAACTTGAGTATGCTTGTATAAAGCCATAAGTTCCTATTTAATTGTTTGAACTATTCGATCAACTGTGGAATCAATGTCAAAAGCCTCTCTTTCACTGGTGCAGGCCTTTCTCTGGTCTTCATCATAATTGTTACAATTAGGATATCGTAGAGCAAAACTGACTTTTACAAGCTTATCACTCTTGGTAGCGATGTAAGTGTACGCTGAATAGACACTGCCAGCCGCGCCTTCGTGCTTAACATTTACGCAATAAGTTCTGTCGTCAACCATTCTCTGCGAAGTGATATCGGACAGACTGCTTATTTCCTGCGGCGTAATTTTACAAGAATATGTCCCAGTTTCTATTTTTATAACTGGCGGCCACTCTGCAACGCTCACATATTTTGCCAGCAGCTCTTTGGGATATTGGAATATGATACCTTGATCATTCGTAATTGTTGTCCATAGATTATTATCGGAATCATTATTATTTTCGGTAATAGTCCAAAGCGAATAAAAGCGGCCAAAATATCTATGAGTAGCGACAGCGCCCATTCCGGCATCTGATTTAAAAAGATAACCCGACCCCATTTGTCCCGTAAAGATGTAGCCCTTGTCTCTCATGAAAGACTTAATGATCTCTGGATTATTGCCTTTGGTAATATATTTATTTTCTCGGATATCTAATTTTACGACATCTTTGCTACCAAAAGTTAATTGAGCTATCCCTTTTATTTGCGGCCAAGGATTGCCTTCCTGAAAGATAACCGAAGAGTAAAAAATTATAAAAACACCTAACGCTAAAATAACAAGGGAGATGATAAGCAAAACTATTTTCTTTTTTGAAGAACACTCGAAAATCATATAAATTATTGTTTTCTCTTTCTTCCTCGAATCGTTATTATAATGGTAGCAACTACAAATAAAAGACCAAGACCTTGCGCTCCGGGACTATCGTCATATCCGCCAAACACAATTAAAAATAACCCGGACAATATCGCTAAAACAGAAAGTATTATTTTTATATATTTATTCATAATTTTATTATATCAAAATTTTGCTTCTTTGATAGGGACTTAGAAAGACCGGTACCTTATTCGGATACCGGCTTTTCAATCATCAAAACCCCTTATTTTACTTGGGTTCAAACTTGGTAATCTGGCGGTGGCGATTGGCGGAACTTTGAACCAAAAGTACGGTTCAAATTCGAGGATCTTGATAAAAGTATACAGAAACTAAGAGCTATCTACAAAATTCACCCTGAATGGTTCGAAGTGCCAAAGCCGAAATCAAATAAGGGCCAGAACACTGTTGATTATTCTATATAAAATCTCACCCACCTAGGGTACACAATTTGCCCGCGAAGGACAGCAGGATTCGCGAGCAGGGTTCCAATTTTCTAATTTGAAAATAGTCTAAAAATTTTTGTTTTCCAAAAGCTATTAGTTGTCATTCCCATATATTTAAGAAATTTCTGCCCTGAGTGATCACTACCGTCAACAAATTTTTTGAGCTCTTTATGTGTTAAGCAATAGTCTAGTTCAATCTTCTTGGAATTTGGAACTCCATAAGAGATATAAAGCCAAGCCCCGTGCTCTGGCAAATTTTTCCTTAGCTTAATAATAATTTCAAATGGCTCGAGAAAATTTTGAGGCGCAAACTTGTGAGCATCTCCTGATGTTAGATGCAGGGCATCGCCCCTTACATTCCAACCATCAAATAGAGATATTTGTGCTGTCTGGTTTAAGGTAAGCTCAAATCCAGAAGATGCAAAATTTATCCAAAAATCTTTAATAATTTCATCTGTTTTGTTTTGAAATCGTGGAGCAAATTTATATTCAAAAAATTCATTATCTTCTTTGTCTGGAAATAAACTCCATGCACAGATGATTTTACTCGCTCTGTTTTCTCTTGATATTTCGTTTCTTATCCATTTTAAAAAACCTGTAAGCCAAGCTAAAAGAATTGTCAGTATAAAAAGAATGACCGAGAGAATACCCTGATTATTATTTAGCCAATTACCAAAATCATTGATAGACATCATTTTTACCGATTACCTTTTGCCCGATTATGGGTTTTGCACAGCATTTCGCAATTCTTTGCTGAAGTAGCACCACCCTTACTCCAAGCCGCTACATGGTCAGCATCCATTTCTGCAAAGCCCCAGATCTTTCCCTTGTTCGCATCATGACCAACGGCACAGAGAGGGCAATTCGATTCCTCCTTTTTCTTCGCCTTGATGGTTTGTGATTCATAAGCCGATTTTTTAGTCGCCTCATCGAAAAATCTAACTTCAAGTAATTTTGAGTCAGTAGATCCACCAAGAACATACTCAAAAATACCTTTGCGATTTTTTATGTACGAATCACTATAAAGCTTTCTTACCTCAGCCGATACTTTGGCCGGATTATATGATTTTTTGTGATATTCCTCGTAAAATCTTCCCCACTCAAGTCCGCACATCTCGCTTTCTACATCGGTAAATACAGTAGAGATCCAATCAATCACGCTATTGAAATATTTCTTTAACTCATTGATATTTTTGTCGTTGCGATGACTACTCATGTAATCATCAATATTTCCTTTACTAACCCAGTCTAGAGCCCTCTCAAAAAATGCCTGTCGGTTTGCGCTACCTTTTATGTATACACTCCATTTTTGAATATTGGAATTTTGGCTATTACTGAACTCCTCTTTACCCAGAGTAACAAACGTCCCAGAATAGATGGCATTTAACAATTCTTGAGGGACAAGCGGAACACCAGCAATATTGATCGTCTTAAACCATTCTTTTATCTGACTCTCTGTCCCTTCACACTCATAAATGAGTAGTGGAGTTTTCAAAATCTTATCTTTCTTATCTTTTGCCATAGTGCCAAAATATTGCAATCCGTTATCATCTTGGATGGCAAATTTATCAGTAACAAACCGACCAAGACTGGTGATACGCTGTTGTCCGTCTAGAACTTCAAGATTGTCACCGCTTAATTTATTAAAATATATCAAGCCAATTGGGTACCCCTTGAGAACTGAGTCAATCACCGCCATTTCTCTTTTACCGCCATCAGACGCATAAATATAATTACGCTGATATTCTGGCTGAATGGTGAGCTTGCCAGATAGACCAAACAATCCTTTACCCTCTAGTTCGTTATATACAAACCCTTCGCAAATATCTTTAACGGTGATACTAGTTTTTAAAATTGGTTTCATATTATTTTTTCTTATGCTTGATGAGTAATCTTTTATAGACACCTGCACCTTTTATTGTTCCCGACATGTTTATATTTTTATCCCAACCTTCTGGCCGCCCATAATCATATGAACAACCGACGATCTCAAATTGATCAGGATTATACTTGTCTAGAAAAGTAATTGGTACACCCATTACACCTCTATAATCACTTGGTATGGCGTCAGTGAATGGTACATCTATAGCATCATAATTATCATATTTATCGTAGGCTTTTTTGCCTTTGATTTCTTTATGTTTGCTGTATTTTAAATTTTCCTCCATTGTCATGAGCGGCAATGGTTGATGACGTCGTCCATGGTCAAGATTAGTAAGCCATAGACAATTATTGGTAGCGACAATTCTATCTCCATTTTCATCTATTCGAGCTTCTGTCCCGTGCAATTCATAGGATTCAGGAACAATGAACCCAGAGATCCATCTTCCCATCCCATTGCCAAGCCATATTTCGTTAGCTTCAATTTTTTTGAATATTTCTTTATAAGTTATGCAATTAATATTCCCGATAATTAAAAACTTCTTTTTGTAATCAAAAAGTTGTTTAACATACTCACGAAACAGACTAAAAGGCGGATTGGTTACCACGATATCGGACTGCTCCAATAACGTTATGCATTCGGGACTTTTAAAGTCACCATCTTGCTCAAGAGGCATCCATTCGTTGTATTTATTTGCCTTTAGCTGTTTTGCAACATCTTTCAAATTGAATTCGCCATCACCATCGATATCTTTTACTTCGTTGATAATAAATTTGTTAGCGGTTACCTTAGGACGACCTTTTGCTTTTGTAAGAGTTTTGTCGTCACCAAATAAACCCAATTGTGTGTTAGCGACAGGGGATGGTCTATAGCTCGTTGTGATGAGTTGCTTCAATCCAAGCTTGTTAAAATTGAGCACAAAATAGCGAAAGAAATTGCTCTCAAACGGATCGTCGCAATTGCAATACACGACTTTGGCTCGGAATGTATCAGGGTCGTAATCTAAGTACTTTTCAATTTCTTTTTGAATATCAATATACTGAGTGTAAAACTCATCGTTCTTTGCCCGTTTAGCATTCGTAAGATTTTTGACTGATGCTTCTCTAGCCATAACTATTTTAGTTTTCCTTTCTTTAGGAAATCGTCGATAGAAAATCCAAAGAATTGTGGTGTTTTGATGTCTGGGAACACACCAAAATCTTCAAGAGGGAGATTCCTCCATACTGGCAGTTTATTGTGAGCGACAGCATAGAGCTGAATGCCAAGTGTAGTAGGTCCAACTTTTGTATAAGGCACTTCTTTTCCGTCCTCTAATTTGTGTCCTAAAGCTTCATAACTAGAACCGATGAGTTCTTTGCTATGTAGAGCAATCAGATCTTTTTCCACATCAACTCCTAAATTTTGAAGCTCAATGGTAGAAAACCAAATATTGTATTGACCTGTTTCTGTACCCATTCCGGCATTCGGTCTAGTTTTTTCCTTTGGCATCTCGAGCCAAAGTTTATTGAGTGTGTAATAAATAATGTAATGCAACTTAAGTTGACTTGATGATAGAGATTTGATGATGTCTGTATAAAAAACACCAGCATCATCCTTGCCATCGACACTTCGTGATGATGCTAAAATTCCTCCAAAATATTCAGCACATATGGCCTCATCCGTAAATGATCCATTGAAAAAGACGTCTCTCGCAACCCTTAGGTTTGCGATTTTCCCATCCTCCATATCTAGAGTTTTACGGACGGCTACGCTGACGATCTTATCTCGTCCTGCTTTATAGAGATTAGCTAGATCATCAGAAATTGCCTCCGCTGTTTTACCAAGCAGTTTATTTGCTATTGCAAGTACCGTTCCCGTTGTTGTTAGTGTTGTTAATGGTTCCATAATAAATATGTCCTTATTCTACTTGGGTTCAAAGTTGCCAATCTAGCGGAGAGAGAGGTCTCCTACGTTAAAGCTTCGGGTGACTCTTTCTCCCGACTTCGAAATCCTTCGCCAAAGCTACCGATACTAGTCTCTTATAGGCAAAAGCCTTTCCTGAACTATTTTTAAGATAAAGCTCAAATCATTCGTTGATCCAAAGTAAAAAATATGTGATTTTGAGCTTAA
>Ga0172370_10005161_pt1 | contig 16992 bp, 10 predicted proteins | sample LakKiv5m_FD_114538 | JGI IMG/M metagenome (GOLD analysis project Ga0172370, IMG submission 114538) | Freshwater microbial communities from Kabuno Bay, South-Kivu, Congo - kab_022012_11.5m | ecosystem: Environmental > Aquatic > Freshwater > Lake | place: Democratic Republic of the Congo...
CGAGCATGTCCTGGCTCATGCCGTGCCCCGAATCTTCCACAGTCAAGCGGCCATAGCTGCCAGGTGCCAAAGTGCCGCCGGAATCCAGCGGCACGCTCGCAGCCAGATCGAAGCGATCGGCGCGAATGCGCAGCAGGCCCCCTCGCGGCAGTGCGTCGCGCGCGTTGATGGCAAGGTTCAGGATCACCTGCTCGAGTTGGTTGCGATCGATGCGTGCGACCAGCGGCTCGTCGTTCGTCTCGATATCAAAGGCGATTGCCGTGTCCTTGACCACGAGGCGCCGAATCAGCGCCTCGATGCCGCGCAGCGTCTGGCCCAAGTCGATGGCCTCGGCGCGCGTCACCTGCCGCCGGCTGAACATGAGCAATTGCGAGGTCATGTGCGCAGTTCGCTCGGCGGCGCGGGTCATCTCGGCGAGCAGCGCCTGCCGGGAGTCGTCCGGCTCCATCTCGCGCGCCAGTTGGCTGCCGAAGCCGAGCACGACCGTCATCATATTGTTGGTTTCATGAGCAATTCCACCGGCCAAGGTGGCGATGTCCAGCAACTTCTGCGCGCGTTGAAGTTCCTCAGCCATGACCTGCTGCCGGTGCTCGCTCTCGCGCAGCGCCTCAAGCGCCTGGTCGAGGGCAGATGCAGCGGTGGATGCGCGGTCGGGATCTGTCGACGCCGTGGACATGGACGTGACCTGCAGTTCGCAAGAAGACGGTGTGATGACGCTCAGGCCGGCGCAAGGGTGGCCGTCGGCCTGACCGTTTGTCAAGGCAGCGCGACCGCGGCGCCAACCGCGCCCAGTTCGCCCGCGGCGTGCGGCGCCCGAGCGCGCGGGGCGGCGCCAATCAGCGGCAAGTACGACGTGTTTTGCAGCATGGCGGCCGCGGCCCGTTAGAACACCGACACAATCAACTCGATCGAGTTGTCGTGAGGTCGTCGCCGCGAGTGCGCATCGGCGAGCTTGGCGACCAGAAAACAAGCAAACGGAGCGCTGGCGAGTCATTCTCGCCGGCCTCCCTACGCAAGCAACTGGGGCATCCCGTACCGGCCGGGCGCCCTGCCCGCCAGCCAGCGTGCCGCGCGCAAACCGCCGTGTGCAAAGACCTTGCGGTCGCGTGCGTCGTGCTTCAGGCAGAGGCGCTCGGCCGGCCAGGCGAACATCACTTCGTGCTCGCCGACGATGTCCGCCATCCGCACCGCGTGGATGCCAATTTCACCAGGCGGCCGAGCACCGACCATTCCCGTGCGCCCATCGCAGCGCACCGCCTGCAGATCCTGGCCGCGGGCCTCCGCGACCGTTCGGGCGAGCGTCAGCGCGGTGCCCGAGGGCGCGTCGCGCTTGTTGCTGTGGTGCACTTCGACGATCTCGATGTCGGCGCTCTTGCCGAGCAAGCGCGCAGCACGTGCGGCAAGATCCGTCAGCAATGCGATACCTATTGAGAAGTTGCTGGCCTGGAACACGGCTGTCGTCAGCGCGGCCGTCGCTACCGCCGCGTCGTCGTCTGCTGTAAGCCCAGTCGTACCGAGTACCCAGGCGATGCGGTGCCGCGCCACGAACGCGGCGTGCGCCGCTACGGCTTGCCGGTGCGAGAAATCGACCAGCACCGCGAATTCCGTCCCCTTCAAGTCGGCGAGCAAGACGCCGCCGTCTTGGCCTGGCTCGACGATACAGGCAACGAGGCGCAGATCATCTGCCTGTTCAGCTAGTTCGCAGAGTGCCGCACCCATGCGCCCGTGCGGCCCGACGACGCCGATGCGCAGTGGTCTAGTCATGGGAAATCGCCTCCAACATGAGTGTCACCTCGTTCTTGTCGTTGAAGAAGTGCTTGGCGCGCGCATCGTAGCCACAACTGCGCGCCACGTCCAAGGCGTCCTGCAGCGCCTGCCAGTCGGGATCGCCTCGAAACTTCATTTGTACGATCATATGCTTCGCCAGTCCTGGACTGCACCAGGCCTGAAGCAACGCTGCCACGCGACCAGGGTAGGCAATGATGTCCGACACGAGCCAATCGACAGGTGCCTCCGGACGCCACGCGAATGCATCTGCTTTGATGAAGCAGACTTGCGGATCGCGAAGGAGATGCGTCGCCAGCGGAGCACGATCCACGGCGGTCACGTGCGCGCCTGCGCGCCTCAGCACGTGGGTCCAGCCGCCAGGCGATGCGCCAAGATCGACAGCCACGTCACCTGGCAATGGTTGCACACCCATGCAAATGATGGCCTCGATGAGCTTGCGATAGGACGAGGCCGGTGCGGCGTCATCATCCGCGACGACGGCCAGCCCGGCGGGCTCACGCGCCGGCCAGGCAGCGCGCGGCGCGATCGCGTGCACGGGCGCCGCCGACACCCAGGCGGTGTCGTTGTCGACCAGCAATAGTTGCACAATGATGCAAACATCTGGCCCCGGATCGACGTGCCGGCGCCAGAGGCCGCGCTGATCCTTGCGCAAATCTGCAAGTATCGCCGCGCCGATGAGGCCGGCACGCCGCGCCATCGGCGGTTTCGGGTTGCCCTTGAGCCAACCGGGCACGAGGCAGTGCAGCGTCCACGCACCTGGGTGCTCGTGCAGCAACGGAAGCGCAACATCGCGCGCGGCAAGCGCAAGTTCACGAATGGACGCGCCGCGGATGCGCCGGGCATTCGGCAGCACCTGCAGCGCATAGACCGGGTCGAAGGCGTGCGCCGTCGCGGGCGCGAGCACAATGCCTGGCAGCAGACCGCCTGCCTCGCGCACGCCCAGACGGGCCAATTCCTGGCACAGCGTCGCTTCGAAGGTGTGGCGGCAGGTGAAGAGCGTCGAGACCGGAGCGCCGCGATCGTTCACGCGATCACGCGCAATGCCCGTGCCCGCAGGTGCAGGCGTGCACCTGCGGCGCTTGCAGCCGCGCGATCGCGCCATCGAGGCGGCCCAGCATCGCCTTGAGTTCCTCGATGCCGACAGCGCCGACGCTCAGGCGGTACCAATCATGGGCCTCGTGCGCGCCAAAGGCGTCGAAGGGCACCACGGCCAGACCGGCATTCTCCAGCAGGTACGTGCGCACATCGCCAGAAGTCTTCAGGACTTTGTCGGTATCACGGAATCCGCGCAAGGCGAACTCAGCCGACAGGTAGATCGAGCCGCGCGGCACCAACGCCCGCACGGGATGCCCCTGTTGCGCGAGCGCCGTCAGCCCCTGGTGCAGGATCTGCAGACGCGTACCCGCAGCATCGCGAATGAACGCCAGATACTTGTCCACGGCAGCGTCATTCAACAGCAGCTTGGCGGTCGCAACCTGCTCGGCCTTGGGTGCCCACGCGCCGACGTGGCCGATGATGCGGCTCATGGCGTCGACCACCTTGGCTGGCCCGACCGTCCAGCCGACGCGCAGGCCTGTCGCGGCAAAGCACTTGGAGATTCCGTCAATGATGACTGTGTAATCGGCCATCGCCGGATGCGTCGTCAAGGGATCGAAGTGCTTGCCGTCGCCCATCGTCAGCAGCCAGTAGATCTGATCGTAGATGAGGAACAAAGGCTTGATGCCCAAGGGTTTGCGCCGCTCATTCTCGGCGACGATGCGATCGCACAAGGCAGCCAACGTCTGCCGGTCGATGAGCGTGCCGCTGGGGTTGAGCGGACTGTTGATGACCAGCAGCCGCGCATCGCGCAGATGTGGCTCAATGGATGCCAGCGTCGGCAGAAAATTGTCCTCGGGCGAGGCTTCGATCTCGATGCCCACCGCGCCGCACAAGTGCGTGTAGTGATTGTTGTTCCACGACGGTACCGGATAGATGACCTTGTCGCCGGGATTGACGATGGCGCGGTAGGCACCATAGAGCACCGGCCGCGCACCGCCCGCGATGAGGATGCGATCCAGGTTCAGATCCAGACCGGCGCGCTGCTTGTAGAAGTGCTGGACGGCGGTGCGCAGCTCGGGAATTCCGTTTGGAGGAGGGTAGTTGCTGTGCCCGGCCAACAGCGCGGCGTGGATGCCCTCGATCAGCTCTGGCGGCAGCGGGTATTGCTTCGGGTCGAAGTCGCCGATGGTCAGGTTGCAGATCTTCTGACCCGCGGCAACCAGTGCACGCACCTGCGCGGCGATCGCGAGTATCGAGGAACCTTGCAGGCTGGACGCCATGTCGGCGATGCCGCTATCTAGCCATTGGGACATAGGATCCTCCGGAGTTGGGACGCTCCTAGTAGCGGTAACTCTCGGGCTTGTACGGACCCTCGGCCGGAATGCCGAGGTACTTCGCTTGCGTGTCCGTGAGCGCCGTCAATTGTGCATTCAGTTTCTTTAGTTGCAGCCGCGCCACGTGCTCGTCCAGGTGCTTGGGCAGGGTGTAGACGCCGACCGGGTACTTGCCCGCATCGCGCTGACTCCACAGCTCGATCTGCGCCAACGTCTGGTTTGCAAAGGAAGAACTCATCACGTAACTCGGGTGCCCCGTGCCGCAGCCCAGGTTGACGAGGCGGCCTTTCGCCAACAAAATGATGCGCTTGCCATTCGGGAAGAGGACGTGGTCGACCTGCGGCTTGATCTCCTCCCACTGGTACTTCTCGATGCCGGCGACGTCGATCTCGCTATCGAAATGACCGATATTGCACACAATTGCCTGATCCTTCATCGCCGCCATGTGGTCGTGCGTGATGACGCCGCAGTTGCCGGTCGCGGTCACGAAGATGTCGGCCTTGTCGGCGGCCCAATCCATCGTCACGACACGGTAGCCCTCCATTGCTGCCTGAAGTGCGCAGATCGGGTCGATTTCCGTGACCCACACCTGCGCCGACAGCGCGCGCATGGCCTGGCAGCAGCCCTTGCCGACGTCGCCGTAACCGCACACGACCGCGACCTTGCCGGCGATCATGACATCGGTGGCGCGCTTGATGCCGTCCACCAAAGACTCGCGGCAGCCGTACAAGTTATCGAATTTACTCTTGGTCACGCTGTCATTGACGTTGATGGCCGGGAACTTCAACTCGCCGCGCTCGTGCATCTGATAGAGACGGTGCACGCCGGTCGTCGTCTCTTCGGTCACACCGCGGATGGCCGCGAGTTGCTTGGAATACCAACCTGGCTGCGCCGCGACGCGCGCCTTGATCGACGCATACAGCACACGCGCCTCTTCGCTATCGGGATTGTTCAGGACGTTCAGGTCCTTCTCTGCCCGCGCACCGAGGTGAATCAGCAACGTGGCATCGCCGCCATCGTCGAGAATCATGTTGGGCGAACCTTCGGCAAAGTCGAAGATGCGGTGCGTGTATTCCCAGTAGTCTTGCAGCGTTTCACCCTTGTAGGCGAACACGGGCGTACCGGCGGCAGCAATCGCGGCGGCGGCGTGATCCTGGGTGCTGTAGATGTTGCAGGAAGCCCAGCGCACTTCGGCGCCGAGGGCCTGCAGCGTCTCAATCAGCACGGCCGTTTGGATGGTCATGTGCAGAGAGCCAGCGACGCGCGCGCCCTTCAACGGCCGCGAAGCGGCAAATTCCTCACGGATGGCCATCAGGCCGGGCATTTCGGTCTGCGCGATGGCGATCTCGCGGCGCCCCCAATCAGCCAGGCTCAAATCCGCGATTTTGTATGGCAATTGCCCACTGGCGGCGAGAGATGTGGTCTTGGCGGGCACGGGGGTGGCGACGGACATGTGCAAGCTCCTCGGAGGCAACGTGGGCAGAGACGCCCGGACGGCGCGGAAGAATGCCGGATCCGGCGCGCGTTGTCGACGAGCAAAGCGATGCGGCAGTTGGGCTAAGAGGGTTGCTCAAGAACAAGTCGATCGACTTGATTCTTGGCCGTCGCCGCGAATCCGCATCGGTGAGCTTGGCGACCAGACAAAAAGCAAACGGAGGCGACCGAGTCATTCTCGGTCGCCTCCCAATCACGGACGCTTGCGTGCATCGCGACGCGACGGACGGTCAATGACCTGCATCGACGTCGCCGGCATTCTGAGGCCGTCGCGGCCCCAACCACCCGTATCGCTTGAAGCTCCACAACATGCCGACCGCGACCGCCAGCATCAGGGCCAGCGCAGCAACGTAGCCATAACGCCAATGCAATTCCGGCATGTTCCACGGCGTCGAGGTGTCGAAATTCATGCCGTAGATGCCGGCAATGAACGACAACGGCAGGAAGATCGTCGAGATGATCGTCAGGACCTTGACCACCTCGTTCATTCGCAAGTTGACAGATGACAAGTAGAGATCCATCAAGTTAGATGAGAACTCGCGATACGTCTCCAGGATGTCGGCGACCTGCACAGCATGATCATGGGAATCGCGCAGGTACACCAACGTCGGCGGCGTCCACAGCTCGCCCTCGTTGCGGAGCAGCGTCGCGACCGCCTCGCGCATCGGCCAGATCGAGTGGCGCACTTCCAGCATGGTCCGCTTCATGGCGTGGATGCGTTCGCCGGTGTGCCGGTGGGGCTTCTGCAACGCCGCCTCCTCCATCAAGTCCAGTCGGTGACCGATCTCCTCAATCGCCGGAAAATACGCGTCAATGACGCAGTCGATCAACTGGTAGGCCAGGTAGTCGGCGCCTTGCTGGCGAACGCGACCTTGCCCATGTCGGATGCGGCGGCGCACGGGATCGAGCACGTCGCCATCCGCATCGCGCTCTTGTATGGTCAGCACGATACCCGGCATCAACGCGAGGCTGAGTTGCTCGATGTGCACGGCGCCGCCGATGATCGAGACCATATGCGCGCAATGCAAGGTAAATGTCTCGTATGCTTCGGTCTTTGGCCGTTGGCGCACGTTCACCATGTCAGCCAGGGCCAGAGGATGAATGCCGAGCCGTTCCGCCAGCCCCTGCAGCAAGGCGCGATCGCTCAGACCGCGCACGTCGAGCCACAGCACGTTGCCGGCGTCAGGACGCAAGGCTTCGAGCGCATCTGCCGATTCCAGTTGCCCTTCTCGACAACCGGCGGGCCCGAAACGAAGCCATTTCGCGACAGTCGGCTCCGCGCCGGGATTGACGAACAAGGTTCCCGGCGAAGCGCCTGGCTCGCGCCTCGGCAGCACGTCCTCTGCGTCGCCCGGCAGAACGAAACTGATGGTGCTGCGATGTCTGCGCGTACCTGCCATGCCCATGCCTGTCGCGACCGGAGCAGGCCGCCCGTTGAGGGTCCGGTGCGCGGGGCTGCCGGTCAAGAAAACCGCAGGGTCACACCTCTCTTGTGCCGTTGGCCGCATGGACAAGCTGTACTACGCTGCTGCGCTCCGGCTCGCGCACGGTGGGGCGGTGCGGACGCAGTGGAATGGATCCGCGGTCTGCGGACCTGTACGTTGACAGGCAGGAGCGCGACGACGCCCGGCAGCAGCATGCGGAATCGATTGAGCATTATCCCATGGGGCCGCGCCATTTGCCTCGTCCTGCTCGGCATGGGCTTGGTGGCGTGCGGGGCGTCGGAGCCGGACACGACAGGCGCGACGTTGTCGTCGGCCGCCAAGCCGGACGCGTTGACGGTGGCCGACGTTCACTGTCCGGCTTGCCTGGATCGCCCTGGCGCGACAGCGACTTGCGTCGGCAGCCAATGCATCTACACATGCACCGCCGAGCGCCTCGATTGCGATGGCAAACCCGCCAATGGCTGCGAAGTCGCGAAGAACAGCAGCATCCAGCACTGCGGCGCCTGTGGCCATGCTTGCCCTGTGGGCGAAGGCAGCACGGCGCTGTGCTTGAACGGACAGTGCAGCTTTTCATGCGACTCCGGCTGGGACGATTGCCTTGCAAACGTCGGTGGTTGCGAAACACCCGTCGACGCCGATCCAAACCACTGCGGCGACTGCACCACCGTATGCGCAGGGGGGCCACACGCCAAGCCACACTGCGAAGAGGGCGCCTGCAAGCTGGCTTGCGACGGCGGCTTTGCCGACTGCAACGGTCTGACAATCGACGGCTGCGAATCGAACACAGCGTCCGACGGAGAACACTGCGGCAGTTGCGCGATGTCGTGCCAGGGCGGCAAGTGCGTCAAGGGCACTTGCGAGTGCGCGTCCACGTCCAGCACCGCTCAGCTGCTTCCACTGGATCTGTACATCATGATGGACCAATCCGGCTCGATGAGTGCGGTGACAGGCTCAGGAATGAGCAAGTGGCAGTCCATTGCCGAGGCCCTGAAGACCTTCATGCAGGACAAGAGTTCGGCTGGCATTGGCGTTGGGATCCAGTACTTCCCGCTCAAAGGCATTGGCGGCAGCGCCGTTGGGGGCGAGAAGGACTCCTGTTCCGTCAGCGACTACGCCAAGCCAGAGGTCGCGATCGCCGCGCTGCCCGATACTGCAGCGGACATCAACGATTCGGTGGCCAAGCACTCTCCTGGCGGTGGGACGCCTACGGCCGTGGCATTGCAGGGTGCCATCAACTACGCCAAGAGCCATTCCGTTGCCAACCCGACGCACACCGTCATCGTCGTCTTGGCCACCGACGGAGAGCCGAGCGAATGCATGCCGATGGACATCCCGGCGATTGCGCAGGTCGCCTCAGGCGGCGCTCAGGGCAGTCCGAAGATCCTCACGTTTGTCATTGGCGTCGGCACGTCACTCACCAAGCTGGGCGCCATCGCCGCAAGCGGCGGCAGCGTGCAGCCTTTTCTGGTCGACCAAGACGGCGTCGACATGGTCCAACAGTTCTCTGCGGCGCTGAAGTCCGTGCAGGTGGCGGCGCTGGCGTGTACCTACTCGATTCCACTACCGGAAAAGGGAAAGACGTTCGATCCCACCAAGGTCAACGTGCAAGTGCAGTTTGGCGAGAATGTGCCGTGGGTCATGGTGTATGTCGGCATGTTGGCGAAGTGCGATCCTGGCACAGGCGGCTGGTATTACGACGATCCGAATGCGCCGACCAAGATTCGGCTGTGTCCGAGCATTTGCACGACGCTCGGCACGACCCCGAACGCCAAGGTCGAGATCCTGGTCGGGTGTTCGCGGCTGACCAAAGGGTAGCTGGATTCGGCCAGTCTCTTGCGCACCGCCTCGCCCTGCGCGATCCTCGCCACCGCCAGCAACCTGGCCATGCGCGGATGCCACCGCGGCGGAGTACAAGGCAGATGCAGCAAAGAATCCCTCGACACGTCACAGCCTTGTGCGCCGCGCTGCTTGTGGCCGCCGTCAGCGCCTGTGTCCCGGCCCGCGACATGCCCAAGCTCGCCTGCAACAGCAACGCCGACTGCCCGGCCGGCGGCAAGCTCAGCTGTGACAACGACGTCGGCCTCTGTGTGCCCTGCGATGCATGCAGCTCCAGCAAGCCTGACACATGGGTCGATACCGTCAGCGCGACGACGGCGGACGTGGAGATCGTGTTGGGCAGCGATGCCACGCAGGTGTCCAGCGGCCCCGACGCGATCGCCGCTGCCGATGCGATTGCCGCTGCCGACGCGGCAACGACCAGCGACGCAGTCGCCGTCAGTTGCGACCCAACGCCCACGGGTTTGGGCGTCGCTGTGCCACAAGGCATGGTGTACATTCCTGGCGGGACGTTCTGGATGGGCTGCAACGCCGCCAAAGAGACGAACTGCGACTTGGACGCGACGCAACACAAAGTGACGCTTTCCGGCTACTTCATCGACGTGACGGAGACGACGGTTGCGCAGTACCAAGAGTGCGTGACAGCCGGGAAGTGCTCGGCGCCGAGCAAGGTCAAGAAGGAGCCGTACGCGACGTACCCGGATCATCCAACTCATCCAGTGAATTTTGTGACTTGGCAACAGGCTCAGACCTACTGCAAGTTCCGCGGGAACGATCTGCCGACCGAGGCGCAGTGGGAGATGGCAGCGCGCGGCAATTGCGAGAAGAACGGCAGCGCGGCAGTCGGTGACGCGTGCAAGTCGGCGATGCGCGCCTACCCTTGGATCGGCGCAGTCGCGAACTGTAACACCGCAATCATGAAGATGACGACGAACGGCTGCGGCAACGACGCGACCTGGCCTGTCGGTTCCCTGCCGGCAGGCGATAGCCCGTACTGCCTGCATGACATGGCGGGCAACGTTTCGGAGTGGACGCGCGACTGGTACGCAGTCTACACCGCCGCCGAGGTTACGGATCCGCAAGGCCCGGGCACCGGATTGGATCGCGTCGCGCGTGGCGGCGGTTTCCTGTATGACGCCGACCACCAACGCGCCAGCGTGCGCAAGGCAGCGAAGCCAAGCGACAGCGGCAGCGATGTCGGTTTTCGCTGTGCAAGATCCTACCCTTAGGAGCTGTCGCAGAAGAACTGCGACGAACTCCGTTTGCTTCTTGTCTGGTCGCCAAGCTCACCGATGCGGATTCGCGGCGACGGCCGTCGATCAAGTCGATCGACTTGTTCTTCGACGGCGCCTTAGGAGGCCGGCGAGAGTAGCTCGCGGCGGAGGTCAGGCGACCCATGCGAGCACGTTGGATGACCGCCGGCCGCACCGCCCTTCGCGGATGGGCGTGGGCGGCACCCGTGGCTCTGGCCTCAGCGCTCGCGACATTTCCGCTGCACAGTGACGACGCGGCCTTTCACATCGCGGTGGGACGCTGGGTCCTTGCCGCCGGCCATCTTCCGCTTCACAACCCGTTCAGCTACGCAGACGACGGCGCCTCCTGGATCCACCACGAATGGCTGCCCGAAGTGGCCATGGCATGGCTCGCCGACCGGGCAGGAATCGGTGCCCTGATCGCAGCGAAGATCGTCCTGGTCGCGGCCGCTTTTGCCGTGATGCTGCGGACCATGCGTGCGTCCGGCGTCCACATTGCCATGGCTGCGACGCTCGGCTGCCTTGCCGCGTGGGGCTGCGCCTTTCGCTTCTACGAGCGCCCGTATCTGTTCAGCATCCTGGCCTTGGCCGCAACGACCGATTCGCTGCTGCGCTGGCAGGCAACAGGTGATCGCCGCGCCGCACTTATGGCCGTCCTCGTGCCTGCCGCAGCCATTCATCTGCACGCTGGCGCCGTCGATGGAGTCCTGCTGTGGCTTGCATTTGCGGTCGGCCACACGGTCGAGTCGCGCCTGCGCCCGCCCGGCCGGCTGCGTCCGGTCCATGCCTGGGCCGCCTTGGCGGTCCTGTGCACGCTCGTGTTGGGCGGTCTGGCACTGCTGGCTCCCTGCGGACTGCAAGTGCTGCGGGTTCCTCTGCAATTATCTAGTAATACGTACTGGCATGCCCACGTTGCGGAGTTTCGCCCTCTCGCCATGACGGCTGAAGCGCTGCCTCAATGGCTCCTGGTGGCGGTAGCCATGGCCGGACTGCTGCGAGCCCTCACAGCCAGGCGCGTGTTCGAGGCATGCGCGGTCGGCGGCTTTGCCCTGATGGCCGTCCTGCATGTGCGCATGATCTGGCCGATGTGCGTCGTGGTTCTGCCCTTGACGGCCGAGTTGTTCGACGCCGAGGTGCGCGCCAACTTGCAGCGGCGGCGGGCGCAACTCGCGATCGCCGCATTGGCTGTTCTGTGCGGTGTCGCTGCACTGCACGAGCAGGACCAACGCTTCGGCCTCGGCCTCGGTCCACCTGTCGTCGACCAGGAACGGCATCCTCTCGCCATGTTGCAGCTGGGAGCCTCCCTGCCCGGCGAAGCGCTGGTCAGCGACGGCCTCGCCGGAACATGGCTCTGGCAGCACTTTCCGACCCAGGCGGCAGTGACTCACCCGCAGCGCACGCACGGCCGCCATGGCGTCCTGATCAATAACTGCTTCGAATGCTACGAAGAATCAACCTACCGCGACGTCTACCAGCACATCCGCTACGGCGAGGAGAATTGGCGGGCGCTGGCCGAACGCTACGGCATCCGTACATTCGTGCTCAAGTACACGACGTTGGGCGAGCGGCGCTTTCAAGGCGGGCGCCCCAACATCCGGCAACTGCTGTTTGCGGATCCGGAGTATGCGCTGGTCGACTTCGATGACGGCGCTGCGGTGTTTGCGCACCGGGCGTCTCTGCGCGCAGGCACACCGACGCTGAATGACTTTCCAGTCGATCCGGATAGCGGCACGACTCGGCCGGCCGCATCCGCGCCAGCGATCCGCGATGCCCTGCAAAGCCATGCCCGCCGCCACCCGGACAGCGTGCGCAGTCTCGAATTCCTCGCTCGACTCGAACTTCAAACGGGTCACCGCGACGCAGCCCGCGCGGTGACGACGGAAGTGCTGCGACGCAAGCCAAACTCGCGGGCCGCACAGGCATTGCTCAAGGCGGAGTAACCATTGGCAGATCCGGCGCCCCACAGGGTACCCATGCGTCCGCTGCCGCGTCGGCCGCTGCTGGCCATGCTCGGGCTCGGGCTGGGCGCCACCGCTTGGCTGGCGTGGCGCATGTTCGAGCCGCTAGGGCGCGATCAGGCAGTGTTCTACGTACTGGGACGCGAGCTGTGGGCCGGCGCGCTGCCCTACCGCGACCTGTTCGAACACAAGCCGCCGGGCGTGCTGCTGATCTATGCCCTTGCCGCGCTACTCGACGGCGGCGATGGGTGGGCGATTGGCCTGCTGGACAGTGCCGCGGCAGGCGCCACCGCAGCGTTGCTCTTTGCCGTCCTCGACACCGCAGGCAACCGCTCTGCCGCATGGTGGACGGCCCTGCTCTACGTCCTGTGCGCCCGGGCGCCGTGCTTCGGCGGTTGGTGGGCGACCGGTCAACCGGAAGCGTTTCAGGATCTCTGCGTCGCCGGCGCCATCCTCGCTGGCCAGCGCCGGGCATGGTCGCTGGCAGGGACGTGGATCTTCTGGGCGCTGCTGCTGAAATTCACGTACTTCGGTCTCGTGCCCGTGTGGCTCTACTGGGCCGGCCGCGCCGGTGCGCCGCGTTTGTGCGCCGGGTTGGCGCTGCCGGCGCTGGCGTGCGCCGGTCTGGCCGGGCTGAGCGCGACGGCCGAACCCGCGTGGCGCGCCGTGGTTGCCTTCAATCTCCGCCACGCCCAGGTGCAGGCCGTGAGTTGGCAGCGGCTACCCCTCTTGTTGGGCAAGGGCGCGCTGTCGCTCGCCAGCGGCGTGCCGGCCGTCACCCTCGCCGTCGCCGCCGGTCTCGTCGTGCCTGCGCTCCGCCGTCTGCCGCGCTCCCGTCACCCGCTCGCCCTACCGGCCTGGCTGCCTGCCGGCGTGCTTGCGGCCGCCACGCTTCAACTCATGGTACAACGCAAGCTATGGTTATGGCACTGGAATCCGCTGGTCTTGGGTCTAGTCCTTCTGGCGGGGCTGATGTGGACGCAGTGGGCGGAACGCTCCCGCCGCTGGACCGTCCTCGTTGCGCTGATCGCCTTGACACCGACGCTCAGCCAGACGCTATGCGACGTGCGACGACGCTTCGACCCCGGCAGCCGGATCGACGTACTGTCGCGCTACACCTGGGGAAGGCGCCACCACGACTTCTCCGCATTCGAAGTGGCCGCCGTCGGAACTGCGGTGGCGCAGATGGCGCAACGTGAGGACCGGCTTTTCGTGTGGGGCTTTGAGCCCGGAGTCTACCTCACGTCGGGCCTGCGCCCTGGAACAGCCTGGATCTACGACTATCCTTTGACCGTGGGATTGGATCCGGCGCAACGCGCAACGGCGATCGCCGCCATCGTGACCGCACTGCCCAGGATCCGCTGGTGGGTGGTCTTCGATCACGATCAGAATGCCCTGGAACCCCTGGACTCGCGTGAAGAACTCCGTCAGATTCCTCTGCTGCATGAGGCCTGGCAGCGGGACTATCACAGCGTTGGCCGCGTCGGCGACGCCGAATTGTTCGAGCGCAACAGCCGTTGAATCGGCCAGCCGACCTGGCCGGTGCCGGGTGGCGACGTGACCTTGCTGGTGTCCATCGGCGGGCGTACTCTGGCAACCCCGGGGTCCGCGAGGCGATTCTGCCTCTGGAGCCGCTGGATCGGAGGACTGCGATGCACGCACCAGCGGGGACGGCGGGCCTGCAGCGCCACAAGTGGACGTTGCTCGCGCGTCTGGCCCCTTGGCTGATCGCCGCGTTTGCCGTTCTGCTCTATGCCCCAACACTGGGTGCCGGCTTCACTTACGACGACCACCTCGCCATCGAAGGCCACCCCGGCGTGCGCGAGCCATCCTGGCGCATGACCCTCGCCACACCATTCTGGGGCCCCGCCGAATCCGTTCGCATGTCCATGTGGCGCCCGCTCGTGACAGCCAGCTTCGCCGCCAATGCCGCCGCCAGTCGCAGTTCCGGTACGCCGCTGGATCCACTCCCCTTTCACGTGACCAATCTGGCGATTTTCGCAGCCGCCATCCTGCTGTTCTGGCGCCTCGCGTCTCAGCTTGGCCTGTCGCTTGCTGGGCGCGTAGCAGCCACGCTGCTGTTCGCCGTACATCCGCTGCAAACCGAAGACGTGGCATCTCTGGTCGCGCGCGCAGATTTGCTGTGTGCAATTGCGGGGCTGGCCTATCTGACCGCGGTCGTGCGCGGTCGCGCTTTGGGCATGGCACTGTGGTTGGCGCTGGCGCTCTTGTGCAAGGAGACCGCGCTCATCCTACCGGGTGTCGCCATGCTGTGGTGGTACGCGCAGTGGCTGACGCGCCACGAACCGCCGCCGCTGCACCGGCGATTCGTGCTTGTGCATATGGTTGTTCTTGTTGCCTGGCTGGCTGCGCGCATCGCCATCGTCGGGGCATTGACACCAGCTGCGCAGGGCGTCGTCGAGAATCCCCTGATGGCCTTTGGCTTGGGCGGTCGCCTGTTCGGTGCCGTTGCCGTGACGTGGCTCCTGCTGCAGCGCCTCTTGCTGGGCGGGCCGCTCAACACCGACTACGGTCTCGGCTTTTTTCCGCCCCCCGCGTTGAGCGCATCTGCCGCAGTCGGCCTCTGCGCGTTGCTGTTGCTGCTGGCGGGCGTCGTGCTTGCGCTGCGCCGCTCGCCGCGTGTCGCCGTCGCACTCGGCTTGATTGCCGGCCCTCTTTGCCTGCTGAGTCACGTGCTCGTGCCGGTAACCACGGCTTTTGCCGACCGTCTGTGGCCCTTGGCCGTCGCCGGCGCGTGCCTGGGCGCAGGCATCCTGGCCGAGCGCCTGTTCGCTGCGGCGCCGCGTGCCGCCCCGGCCATAGTCGCTGCGATGGCGCTGTTCTGCGTCCGTTCGGTGTTGGCGGTGCAGCAGCGCCTGCCCGACTGGCAAGACGACGCGCATGTCTTCGAGGCCATGGTGCAGTCCGCGCCGGGTGCCTACCGCGCCAACGTCAATTCCGCCGCCATCGCACTCGCGCGAGGTCAAGGCGATCTGGCCCGAAAACGTCTGCAGACTGCGCTGGCCCTTCACCAAGATGGCGCACCCGCTTGGCTTTCACTGGCCCGTGTCGAATGTGCCGCCGGTCGCGCCGATGCTGCACGGCGCGCCCTGGCAGGCGCCCGAAGCCACGGCGGCGCGACGGACAAGTGGTTCGCGGTCGCCTGCACGCTCGGCGTTCGCTTCGAGTCGCCCGAGGCTGCTCTGGTGACCTGCCGCGAAGCGCTTGATCTCGCGCACAGATCCGGCCCCACCGTCGACCCGGAAATCCCGATGTGGCTCGCCATTGCGTGCGAGCGCGCCGGGGACGAGTCGTGTGCGAGCCGGCACATGGCCGAGGCCGAACGCCTCCACGCCGCCGCGCCATCGGCAACGCCGCAAGTGGCACTGAATGCAGGTGTTTTCTACGCACGGCGCGGGGAGGACTTGCGCGCATGGACGTTGTTGGCCGCGGTCGACCCCGCAGTCAGCGCGCGCCGGGACGTCCTGCAGATGCGCGCCGCCTTATGCGACAGGTTGGCAGCGCGCGCTGAACAAGCACCTGGAGACGCGCGGCTCCGCGCGGCCCTACGTGTGTGTGCCCGGCTGCGCGCGCGCTAGGAGCGTGTCGGACTATCGTCCGTCCAAGCTCCATCGGTGCTTGTTGTTTGGGGCATTCGCACGAGAAAACCATGAAGTAATTCATCGTTTTTCATGCGAATGGGAACCCGCAGCCGCGGCTTCCCTCGGAGCCTGTCGCGCTGAATCTGTACATCTGTTTTCAAGTAGTTACGCAACGCGATACCGAATCTCCGACAGGCTCCTAGCGAGTAGATGCAGTAAGCCGGTCTCAGGATGCCAACCCAATCAACGCGATCCAGTTGCCGCGTGGTCCTCGCCGCGAATCCGCTTCGGTGAGCTTGGCGGCCAGCCATCCTCACTGCAGCGGGCAGTTCGATCCGATCGCGCATCCGACCACTTCGATGGCCTTCGGGCTGCCGCTGATGGCCTGCGCACAACCGATGTAGCACCCGAAGTCGTTCGCCGGGCAAGCGTCGGCGCAAGGCAGTCCCTTGCCGACGAGCGTGGCGACGCAGTTGCCATCGGTCTCACAGGCCGTGAACGAGTCCGTGCATGCCTGGTAGATGCACTGTGTGGCCGTCTGGAGCGTCCCGGTGGCGCAATCGGTCGGGCACAACAGTTCCGATTCACCCGCGCTGCACACGCTGTCGTGACAGGCCGGCTTCTGGCAGAATCCAGCATCGCACACGCCACTTGCGCACTCACTGTTGTTCGCGCACGACTGCTTCTGGCAGTCGGACACCAACGCACAAGCCACGACAGCCATTGCATTTGCGTTGCCGCTGACCTTCTGCGCGCAAGCCGCGTAGCAGACCGTGTCATTCGGCGCGCAGGCCTGGGCGCACGGCAGCCCCTTGCCCATCAGTTCCGCAACGCATGTCGGGTCGTTTTCGCAAGTCGTGTACGCGTCCTTGCACGCCGCGTAGGCGCACTGCGTGATGGTCAACGCGACACCCGTCGCGCAGTCGGTCGGGCAGGTGAACTCCGTTTCGCCGACCGAGCAGATGTCGTCATGGCACTTGGGCGCCTGGCACACGCCGCCACTGCAAATGTCGTGATCGCAGTCCGCATTCTTCTCGCACAGCTGGCCATCGGTGCACTGCGGGCAGTTGCCGCCACAATTGACGTCTGTTTCGAGGCCGCCCTTGAACGCGTCCTCGCACGTCGAGGCAGCGCAACTGCCGTCATTCTGGCACACATCGCCGGAACCGCAGACGGCGCCAGGGGTACCGGTATGGACGCAGCCGGTCGCGGGGTCACACGTGTCGAGCGTGCACGGGTCCGAA
>Ga0172370_10005162_pt1 | contig 16992 bp, 10 predicted proteins | sample LakKiv5m_FD_114538 | JGI IMG/M metagenome (GOLD analysis project Ga0172370, IMG submission 114538) | Freshwater microbial communities from Kabuno Bay, South-Kivu, Congo - kab_022012_11.5m | ecosystem: Environmental > Aquatic > Freshwater > Lake | place: Democratic Republic of the Congo...
CGCCGTCGCTCCTGAGAGGCCCGGCTCGGCGACACCGGCAGCCCGCGCGAGCCGCTCGGTCGCCGCGCGCTCAGCTCTCGCTGAAGGCCGCCACCTGATCGCGACCCCGGCGCTTGGCGAGGTACATCGCCAAGTCGGCCTTGTCGAGGAGGTCCTCTCGACGGTCGGCGTCGTCCGGATACGACGCGACGCCGATGCTCACCGTGAGGGCGGTGCCGCCGGCGGTGAAGCCGGCGGCGCGGACGCGCTTACGGATGCGCTCCGCCACTGCGAGTGCCGCGTCCCGGCCGGTCTCCACCAGGAGCAGGACGAATTCCTCGCCCCCGTATCGGCCGGCGATGTCGACGTTGCGAACCGCCTGTTCCAGCACGTGCGCCACCTCGCGCAGCACCCTGTCGCCGGCGCTGTGTCCGTTGGCGTCGTTGTAGTCCTTGAAGTGGTCGAGGTCGCAGAAGAGCACGCTGAGGGGGTGGTCGTGCTCCCGGGAGCGGTGGAGCTCCTCGCTCAGGCGCTCCTGCAGATACCGGTGGTTGTACAGTCCGGTGAGGGAGTCCGTGATGGCGTCGATCTCGGCGCGGCTGAGCCGGACGGCGGCGGTCTGGAGCATGGCTGCGAAGGAGCGGTGACCGTCGCCGCGCAGCGTCTCGCTCTCCGCGGTCGTGAGCGCCGGGAGGTCCGCGGCGACGGCCGCGACGATGGCTCCGTCTGCGTCGCGGATGGGAGCCAGCCCGGCGATCCACACGCCGAACTCGTCGGCGAAGACCGTGTTCACCGCGGGACGCCCGCCGGCCAGGACGACGGGGAGTTCGTCGTCGGCGAAGATCTCGTCGCCGAGATGCGACCTCTCCTCCTCGTCCTCCTCGGGGTCGACGCCGATGACGTAGCGTTCGTCGACCTGCATGTGCGTGGTCAGGAAGCGGGTGGGCGGGTTGGCGTCGCGGACTTCGCGCAGCACCTCACGGATCTCCCGGAAGGCCGCGCTGTCTTCGTCCTCCATCGAGCGCAGCCGTCGGTGCAGGCGGCCGTCGATCCGCGCCGCCGCCTCAGCGGCGATCTGCTCCGCGTGCGCCCTGCGCCGGGCTACGTCCTCGAGCACGTGAAGGAGCGCGTCGACCATGTCCGGGTCGAACTGCGTGCCGCGACAGTGCTCGAGCTCGGCGAGACACTCCGCGTAGGTGAGCGCGGCCTTGTACGGCCGCCGGCACGACATCGCGTCGTAGGCGTCCACGACCGCCATGCCGCGGGCGAGGATGGGGATGTCCTCGCCGGCGAGGCCGTCCGGGTAGCCGTTCCCGTCGTAGCGCTCGTGGTGGTGGCGCACGGCGAGCACCAGCTGTTCGGGGAACAGGGGCTTGATGATGTCGGCGCTGAACACGGGGTGCTGTCGCATCTCCTCCCACTCCTGTGGGTTGAGCCGACCTGCCTTGAGCAGCACCCGGTCCGAGATGCTGATCTTCCCGATGTCGTGCAGGTAGGCGGCCTCCTCGAGGGACTCGAGCAGGTCGGTGGCCCAGCCGAGCTGTCTGCCGAGCATCACAGTGTAGGCGGCGACGCGGGCGGCATGACCCAGCGTGTAGTAGTCCTTGGCGTTCAGGGCGGAGCTCAGCGCCTTGAGGTTGCCGAGGTGCATCTGCTTGATCTCGTCGTAGAGCCGGGCGTTCTTGATCGCCAGCGAGAGCTGGGTGCCGACGCGCTCCAGCAGGTGCCGGTCTTCGTCGCGGAAGGAGCCTTCGTCCTCCGATACCAGAGCGAGGGCGCCGAGAAGACCGGTCTCCGACGGGAGCGCGATGACTGCGGCGGCGCTGAGGCCTGCGAGGGCGCCGCCCGGCGGCAAGGGGACATCGTCGGGCAGTCTCAGCAGCGACACGCGCTCCGACTCGCTGCGCATGAGGAAATCCCTCCCGAAAGCCTGTGTCGAGAGAACGACGAGCAGGTCCGCCAGGGGGCGCGACGAGATGACCCGGCCGACGGCGCCCTTGTCGACGAGCACCACGCCGGCATCCTTGAAGCGCAGCAGCTGCTTGAGCTCGTCGACGGCCGCCTCCACGATCTCGTCGAGATCGAGACTGGCGGCGGTCCGGCGGGCCATGTCGTTGAGCAGTTGATTCTCGCGCGTCGTCGCCTGTTCGCGCTCGAACAGCCTCGCGTTCTCGATCGCGAGCGCGGCGGCATGACAGATCGCCGCCGCCGTCTCGATCTGGCCTTGGGTGAACTCGCGCTCGGCGCCGCTCTCGACGAGCTCCACCGTGCCGATGACCCGATCTTTGGCGATCAGGGGCAGCGTCGCCCAGCTTCCAGACTTGCGGCCGGCGTGCATCTGCAGGACGGCCGGGGTGAGTCGAGGATCGCGCAGCGACCCGACGACCGCCGGCCGCTTCGTCTCGATCACCTCGCGCGTCACTCCCGCGTCGGCCAGCCGCATGTGCTGCCCGATACACGCCTCGTCCCGGTGACCGTGGTCCACGCGCATCAGCGTGCGCAGGTCGTCGCCCTCCACAAGGGTGATCTCGCACTCGGCGACCCCGACGCTGGAGCAGAGTCGGTTCGCGGTGGCCAGCAGCGTCTCCTGCAGGTCGAGGCTGTTGGCGAGCTCCAGCGCCGAGTCCGTCACGAGCGCCACGCGGCGCAACTGCTCGTCCAGCTCACGGTAGAGATCCGCGTTGCCGATCGCTTGACTTGCGATCTGGGCGAGTCCGACGACCACGTCCTCACGCTCGAACGCCCGCGGCTCCCGGTTCATCAGGGAGATGAACCCGATCACCTCACCCTGGCCGATGAGCGGGATGTCGAGACACGAGCGGTAGTCCCACTTCTTCGCGTCCCGGATCTCCATCGGCGTCATGCCGGGCGCATCCAGAACGTCCAGGCTCACCACCGGCCGTCGGGTCCTTGCGGCCTCCATGAAGATGCCGTAGTCCTGAAGGCGGAAGCGCTGCCCGGTGGGGGCTTCGTCCCACTGCTCGCCGACCGAGACGAGGATCTCCACGTCGTCGCCGTCGAGCCGGTAGACGTCACAGAGATCGGCCTGCGACACCTCGAGGATGCGCTCGGAGACGCTGCGCAGCACGGCGTCCATGTCGAGGGTGGCGCCGAACTCCATACCGGCGTCGCCCAGCACGCGCAGATCGCGGTTGCCGTCCTCCAGCCGCTCCACGAGCATCGCCTTCTCGAAGGAGCCGGCGAGCAGGCGGCCCGCGTTGCGGATGAAGTCGAGCAGCCCCGTGTAGTCGCGCACCCTGGTGTCGAACACGTCGATCAGCCCGATCGGGCGCCCCTCGACCACCAGGGGGACCGAGACCATACTGCGGAAACCCCAGTGGCGGTACGCCTGCATCTCCTGCTCCGGGAGCCCCGCCGCCTCGAGGTCGCCGATGACCATCGGCTCGTCGGCCGTCAGGGCCGCGACGGTCGCCTCATACGCGGCGAGTTCCCGCTCCGTACCGATCTCTTCCTCGTCCCAGCCGCGGCTGTCGATGCTGGCGAGACAGCGGAGAAGGCCACCGTCGACCCGCCAGATATCACAGTCCTCCGCGTGGAGGGTGGATCGCAGCCGGCTCGCCACCGCCCGGGCGAGGTCCTGCAGGGTCTCGGCCTCGTTGAGACGGTCGCCGAGCTCGACCAGCTCGCGCAATGCCACGTTGCCGCGGCGCAGCCCTTCGAGGAGCTCCGTGTTGCGGAGCGCGTCGGCGACGGTACGACCGGCGCTTCTGAGAAACTGCAGGACCTCGCCGTAGTCGCGTTCGCGCACGTCGAACAGATCGATCAGGCCGACCACCAGGTCGCTGCTCACCAGCGGGACGGAGATGGTGCTGCGATACCCGAACGCGCCCCAGTCCTTCCGCTCGACGTCGGTCACGCGCGGGTCGTCCAACGAGCTCACGATGAGGACCTCCCGTTCGTCCAGCGCCTGGCGGGTGGACGGGTGGTGCTCAAGCTCGAGGTGCCTTCCGGCGACGGTCTCGTCGACGCCGCCAGCGTCGACGCTGGCCAGACAGCGCAGGTAGCCTTCTTCCAGCCACCAGACGTCACAGTCGGCGCAGTCGGCGACGCGCCGCAACCGGGCGGCCGCGAGGATGGCCACGTCTTCCGGGGCGTCGGCCCCGGACAGATCGGCGCCGAGGTCGACCAGTTCCTCTCGCAGGCGTGCGCTCTCGCGGGCCTCACTCAGGAGCGACTCGCTGTCGAACAGGCCGGCGACCATCTGGCACAGTCCGGTCAGGAACTCGACGTCCTTTTCCCAATCTCGCTCGGCGTCGTCGTAGAGATCCAGAAGGCCGACGATGTCGCCGCCGGCGACCAGCGGCATGGTGAGCGAGCTGGCGTAGCCCCACTCGCGATACAGGTCCGCCTCGGCGACGCTCAGCCGCGGGTCGGAGAGACTCGCGATGGCGAGGGGGGTCTGGTCCAGCAGCGTTGCCGCGAGAGACGGGTAGCGCGACGTGTCGAGGACCCGATCTCGAACGGACTCATCGGCGCTGTCCCGGGACAGGCTGATGAGCGCGCGGATGACGCCGCCGGTCACGCGGTGGATCTCCACGCAGTCGGCGTTCATGACCGTCAGCAGGCGCCGCGCGAACCGGCCGACGAAGTGCTGGAGGTCGTGTGTCTGCGCGACCTCTTGAGAGAGCTCCATGAGCTCGTGCAGCGCCCTGTCGCGATGCTCCAGATCCGAATACGCGGACTCGATGGCGAGTGCCTCGGCGCAGACGCGGGAGAGACTGCTCACCACCTCGGCGTGCACGGAGAGGTCGCGGGCACGGGCGTCCGTGATCTCTACGGCGCCGACGAGCTCGTCTCGTGACGTCAGCGGGGCCCAGGCCAGTGCCTTGCAGCCGCGCCTCTGGAGCGCCAGGCGACCGCGGCGGCTCAAGGTGTGGTCGTCGGCGCTCAGGCAGACGATCTCGCCGTCGCCGGACGGGTGCTCGCACGGGAGCCAGTCGGCCGTCTCCCACGTCGATCCGGCGCGGCTGTCGTCGACCCGACCGCCGTCGACGGAGACGAGGATCCGGAGACGCTCACCCTCGCTGAGATACACGTCGCAGTGTGGCGCACCGGTGAGATCGCAGAGGCTTCGGGCGACTCCCTCGGGAACGTTGCGCGGCGCCTCCGCGAGGAGCGAGGTCAGCGTGAAGCCGGCGTGCAGCACCTGCCGTAGCTCTTGGGACTGCCGGCGCAGCTCGGCGAAGTCGCCGGGCTGCGCGATGCCGCCTCCCGCCGCGGCGTCCGGCAGGAGCGCCTGCACGTCGTCCGCCAGATAGCGGCGGTGTCCGCCCGGGCTGCGAAACGCCGCGATTCGGCCGGCGTCGGTCCATCGGCGCACGGTGTTGGCGCTCACGCCGAGCAGCCGGGCCACCTCGGCGACCCGCAGCCACGCACCTCCTGGGTTCTCGCTCGTCTTCGCCATGATCGTCTCTCTGCATCGGCAGTATCCGGACCGGACCTGACCAAAACTGCCACGCCGTTGTGTGCCGAAGGGAGGTTCGGGAGGTTGAGGGCCGTACGACATCCCGAAGAACGGTCGCTGCCCATGGTCTCAGTGGAGCGTCCGGCGTACCATGGAAGGCGGCGGCGCTCGCCGGCCGCCCGCGACGACGACGGCTCGGACAAGGGAGCGCGGAGCATGGCACGCAAGGGCAGGGTCGAGGGCAGGGTGGCGCTGATCACGGGAGTTGCAAAGACCGACGGCATCGGTTTCGCGACGGCACGGGTGTTCGCGGAGGAGGGCGCGCTGCTCGCCGTGTGCGACATCGCGGACGCTGTCCATGGGTGCGCGGAGCAGTTGCGCGATCTCGGTGCCACCGTGAGCTCACACACCGCCGACCTCACCAGGATGGACCAGGTCAAAGCGATGGTCGCCGAGGCGACCCGCTGTCACGGCCGCATCGACGTGCTGGTGAACAACGCCGGCATGGTCGTTTTCGGTCAGGAAGAGGACTTCAGCGCGTTCCAGGACCTGAGCGAAGAAGCCTGGGACTTCGGTGTCGCCATCAATCTGAAGTCGCAGTTCAACGTCACGCGGTCCGTCGTCCCCGGGATGATCGAGCGCGGCTACGGTCGCATCGTGAACATGAGTTCGGTCACCGGCCCTGTCGTGGCCAACCCCGGAGAGGCCGCCTATTGCGCGGCGAAAGCGGGCGTGCTCGGGCTGACCCGCGGGGTCGCCCTCGACGTCGCCAAGCACGGCATCACGGTGAACGCCGTGGGTCCGGGCTGGATCGCGACGGGATCGCAGGCGGATGGGGAAGACGTAGGCGGGCTCAACACGCCCATGGGGCGCTCGGCGTATCCGGAGGAGGTCGCCAGGGTGGTGTGCTTCCTCGCCAGCGACGATGCCAGCTACGTCACCGGGCAGCTCGTCGTCGTCGACGGGGGCAACACGATCCAGGAGTACAAGGGCCCGAGCGATCTGTACTACTGACCGCATGCCGGGCGACTGAAGAGGAGGAAGCATGGACTACACCTGTCGCGCTGGGCACGGGTCGCATCGTGCGGCATGGAGTCTGCTCGCGGGAGTCCTGCTGGCGCTGGCCGTGCCGCTCGTCGGGGTGGCTCCGGCCGCCGCCGCCCCGCCTGCCGGGCCGGAGCCGGCCCCGGAGGCGCAGTGGACCGTCCTCGTGTACATGGACGGCGACAACAACCTTGAGGAGTGGGTCACCCGAGACATCGAGGAGGAGCTCGCCGCGGTGGGGTCCAGCCCGGACGTGCAGATCGTCGTGCTCGCCGACCGCGTCAAGGGTTACGACGACGCGGCCGGTGACTGGACCGGCACCCTCGCCTTCAACGTGTGGAAGGGCATGAAGGCGACTCCGGAGAACGCCGTCGCCGACTGGGGCGAGCGCGACATGGGGTCTCCGCAGACGCTCGTCGACTTCGTCTCCTGGGCGCGGACGAGCTATCCGGCGCGCAAGTACGCCCTCTTCCTGTGGAACCACGGCTGGGGCTGGTGGCCCGGCTATACGATGAAAGACGTGACCAGCAACGACAGCATGGACATGGACAAGATCCGCCGCGCCATGGAGACGGTGGACGGCGTGGACATGGTCGGGATGGATACGTGCCTCGGTCAGATGATCGAGGTGGAGGCCACGTTCCGCGGCTTCGCGAAGGCGATCGCCGCGAGCGAGGACTCGCTCGGGTACACGGGTGTCCAGTACGCGGAGGTGCTCGGCGCGTTGCAGGCGGAGCCGGAGACGGGGGCGGCCGCTCTGGCGGTCGTGACCGCGGCCAGCTACCGTACCGGCCACGACAAGTGGACGCTCGCCAGCTCTGCGGTGGCGCTCGACTGGCGCTGGGACCGGCTCGCCCGGCAAGTCGATCTGCTCGCGTGGAAGCTGAACAGGGGCCTCAAGAAGCACCGCGCCGCGTACGGCGCGGCCCGCCGCCACATGCAGGCCGCGCTCTACGGTGACCCGACCAGCGTCGACCTCTATGACGCCGCGTACCAGTTGCGCAAGCGGGTCCGGTCGCCGAGCATCCGGCGCACCTGTCGCGACGTGATGCTGGCCGTCGACCGCGTGACGCTCTTCGAGTGGAGCACCCGGGCGGAGGGGCGTCTGCACGGTATGGGCATCTACTGGCCGGACACTCCGGCACCCCCTCGCCCTGGGTCCAGTTCGATCTCGTGGTGGGACTTCCCCTACTACGGCAGCCAGCTCGAGTTCACCCGGCTCACCACCTGGGATGACTTCCTTGTGTCTTGGGGCCGGTGGGCGCTGTAGACTACGGACATTGAACTATCGTTCAGTGAACGCGAGAGAGGGAGGCGAATGACCTACGGCATGAGCGCCAAGACGGTGGTCGTCACCGGTGCGGCCGGGGGGGTGGGGGCGGCGACGGCACGGCGATTCGCGGAGGCCGGAGCCACGCTCATCCTCGGCGACCTCGACGGCGCCGCCCTCGAGGACCTCTGCGGGCGGCTGGCCGCCGTCACCACGGTCCACGGCGTCGCCTGCGACGTCACCCGCGTCGCCGACGTCGAGAACCTCATGGGGGAGGCGGTCGCCGAGACGGGGCGCATCGACGTGCTCGTCAACACGGCGGGGCTGTGGGTCGAGGGACCGACCGAGGCGATGGCCGAAGAGGACTGGGACAGGGTCGTCGATGTGAACCTCAAGGGAACGTTCTTCTGCTGCAGCCGGGCGATCCCGGAGCTCAAGAAGACCGAGGGATGCATCATCAACCTGAGTTCGGACGCCGGGTTGGTGGGCACGCCCGAGACCGCGATCTACACTGCTTCCAAGGGCGGGGTGAGCGTGATGACCAAGGCTCTGGCGCTCGAGCTCGCGCCGTTCCGCGTCCGGGCCAACGCGGTCTGCCCCGCCGACATCATGACGCCGATGCTGCAGTACCAGGCCGACACCTACGGGGGCGGCGACCCGGAGGGCTACTTCAAGCGCCTCCTGAAGAGCTACCCACAGGCAGACAAGGCGCGCTTCATCACGCCCCAGGAGGTCGCCGAGCTCGTCTTCTTCCTGGCGTCGCCGCCGGCCGCGCCGATCACGGGCGCCAACATCTCGATCGACTTCGGGACCGCGGCCGGATACGGCTACGACTGATGCGGCGGCGCGTCGCTGTCGACGCCGATGCGGGCTCGCGGCCCGGCCCGGCCCGCTTTCCGGCGCCGCTCGCTCTCCCGCCGCTCGCAGCGCTGGGCGCGATCCTTCTTGTCGCGCTCGTCCTGGCCGCCACGGCGCCGCCGGCGACGGCCGTGTACCGGAGCGGCGACGACTGGCGGCACGTCGAGGCGGTGATCGCCGCTTTGGGAAAGAAGCCGCCGACCGACCCCGTCGTCGTGCTGCTCGGCGGCTCGGCGGCGCGCGAGTGTGTGACGACCGAGCCACGGTGGCGCTCCCAGATCGCCGCCTTCGGCGGCGGCCGCGTGCGCGCCTTCAACCTCGGCTCGTCGAGTCAGAGCTTCGCGAACGACCTCACCATCGTGCGCGCCCTTCCGGGGGTGTCCACGGTCGTCCTCATCGGGCTCAACGTCGGCCGGTACACGTCGATCCCCCCTAAAGACGCCGCCGCCACTCGGGTCGCGACCTCCAGGACCGGCTCGGTGTACGACTCCCACCGATTCCACAACGGGCAGCGGCTCTCCGACGGCGCCAAGCGGGCACTCGTCGGCCAGTGGATGCGCGTGAAGTACCCGCGGTTCAAGCGGCGGTACGCGGGCAACGCGGCGAAGCTGCGGGAGCTCATCTCCGTGTGTCAGGAGAAGGGCTATTACCCGGTGCTGGTCGAACTGCCGCTCGACCTGCGCATCGTCGGGGGCTCCTGGAACCGGCCGCGCGGCACCTACAGAGCCGGGTGTCGTGCGGCTGCCGCGGCATACGGGATCCCGTACGAGGACTTCGTCGGCCGCATCGGTCTCCGCAGCCACGACTTCGTCGATCTCTCGCATCTCCTCGAGACGGGGCGCGACAAGTACCAGCGCCGGCTCTCACGTCTCGTCGTCACCAGACTGCGCCAGTACGGCCTCACCGGTCGCACCGGCTCACAGACCACCGTCATCGACTGACCTGCAAGGGAAGGAGCGCCTCACCGACCATGGCTGACACATCGTTCATCCACCCCTACATCCCGAACTCGGTACCGGCTACCAGGCGGGCCATGCTCGACGATCTCGGGCTGGGCAGCGTCGAGGAGATCTACGCCGAGATCCCGGACCGCCTGCGCTTCAAGGGGACGCTGGACATACCACCGGCGATCCTCTCCGAGCGCGACCTGCGCAAGCACGTGCAGGGGCTGCTCGACAGCAACGTCTCCTCCGTCGACTTCATGAACTTCTGCGGGGCGGGCTGCTGGCAGCACCACGTCCCCTCCATCGTCGACGAGGTCATCAATCGCGCGGAGTTCGTGAGCGCGTACTGCGGCGGCGACTACTCCGACCTCGGCAAGTACCTCTCGCGGTTCGAGTTCAACAGCATGCTCGGCGAACTGCTCGATTACGATGCGGTGGCCAACCCGATCTACGACTGGGGCGACGTCGCCGGGCGCTCGTTCCGCATGGCCCGGCGCATCACCGGTCGCGACAAGGTCCTCGTGCCGTCGCACATCAGCCCGATGCGGCTGATGGAGATCCGCACCCTGTGCCAGCCGGAGTCGATGGCGAACAGCACCAAGATCCGGTTCTACGAGTGGGACCGCGACACCGGCATGGTCGACCTGGACGACCTGCGCACCAGACTCGACGACTCGTTCGCCGCCGTGTACTGGGAGAGCCCGGGGTACCTCGGCACCATCGAGGCCCACGGACGGGAGATCGTGGCGCTGGCCCACGAGCACGGCGCGCTGGCCATCGCCGGCGTCGACCCGGTCACGCTCGGCGTCCTCGCGCCGCCCGGCGCGCTGGGCGCCGACATCGCCTGCGGTGACATCCAGCCGCTCGGCATGCATATGCACGCCGGCGGCGGCTGCTCTGGTTTCATCGCCTTCAAGGACGACGACCCCGTGTTCGCGCAGGAATGCCCGCTCGAGCTGTACACGGTGATGGAGACCGAGACGCCCGGGCAGTACGCCGTCGGCGAGGCGCTCCCCGAGCGCACCAGCTACGGCGCCCGCGACCAGGGCAAGGACTGGGTCGGTACCGCGTCCGGCCTCTGGACGATCGCCGCCGCCGTCTACATGGCGGTGATGGGCCCCCAGGGATTCAAGGAGCTGGGAGAGACGTGCATCGCGCGGTCGCACTACGCGGCCAAGCTGCTCGGCGAGCTGCCGGGCGTCGAGGTCAAGCTCTCGCCGGGCTTCTTCAAGGAGTTCGTCGTGAGCTTCGACGGGACCGGCAAGACGGTGGCCGAGGTCAACGAGGCGCTGCTCGACCACGAGATCTTCGGCGGCAAGGACCTCTCGGCCGAGTTCCCCGAACTCGGCCAGAGCGCGCTCTACTGCGTCACCGAGTACTACGACCGGGCCGACATCGAGAAGCTGGTCTCGGCCGTCAAGGAGGTGACGGCATGAGCCGCGAGACACCGCAGGACAAGGTCGCCCGCCTCGCCAGGCTGCGCCGCGACGGCGGCGTGCTCCACGACTATCGGGCGCCGCGCTGGGACGAGCCGTTCATCATGGAGCAGGGCTCGCCCGGCGAGCGCGGCATCTGCGTGCCGCTCGCCGAAGACGCTGTGACGGCGGCCGTCGGCGAGGCCGCGAGCTACATCCCCGAGGGGATGGCCCGCGCGGCCGCCCCCGAGCTGCCCGAGATGGCGCAGCACCAGGTGCTGCGCCACTACCTCCGTTACTCGCAGATGACGCTGGGCATGGACCTGGGCAGCGACATCAGCGAGGGCACCTGCACCATGAAGTACAGCCCGAAGATGCACGAAGAGCTCGTGCGCGGGCACAAGGCCGCCGACCTGCACCCGTGGCAGGACGAGCGCACGATGCAGGGCCTTCTCGAGATCGTCTACGAGACCGGCCGCTACCTGAAGTCGATCAGCGGCATGGACGCCTTCACCCTGCAGCCCGGAGGCGGCTCGCACGCCGTGTACACCAACGCCTGCGTGATGCGCCGCTACTTCGAGGCGAAGGGCGAGCTCGACCAGCGGAACGAGATGATCACGACGATCTTCTCGCACCCCTGCGACGCGGCGACGCCGATGGTCGCCGGCTTCAAGGTGATCACCGTGATGCCCGACGAGAACGGCTACCCGGACCTCGAGGCGTTCAGGGCCGCCGTCTCGGAGAAGACCGTCGGCTGCATGATCACCAACCCCGAGGACACCGGCATCTACAATCCGCAGATCGACAAGTACGTCGAGATCCTGCACGACGCCGGCGCCCTGGCGTTCACCGACCAGGCCAACGCCAACGGCATCCTCGGCTACGCGCGGGCGCGCGACGCCGGCTTCGACGCCTGCCACTTCAACCTGCACAAGACCTTCTCGAGCCCGCACGGCTGCGAGGGCCCGGCGAGCGGCGCCTATCTGTGCACCGACGAGCTGGCGCCGTACCTTCCCGTCCCCCTGGTGACCAAGGCCGGCGACCGCTACCACCTGGACTACGACCGGCCCGAGAGCATCGGCCGGGTGCGCGGCTTCCTCGGCAACTGGCTGTGCGTCATCCGCGCCTACGCCTGGATCCGGAACATGGGTCCCGAGGGGCTCAAGGAGGTCGCCGAGATCAGCGTGCTCAACAACAACTACCTCGACAATCTGCTGATGGCGATCGACGGCGTGAGCCGGCCGTATGCCGAAGGCCATCGCCGGCTCGACCAGGTGCGCTACAGCCTGGAGAAGCTCAAGGAGGACACCGGCGTCGGCACCGAGGCTCTTCGCGACCGCATGATCGACTTCGGCATCCAGAGCTTCTGGATGAGCCACCATCCCTGGGTCGTGCCCGAGCCCTTCACGCCGGAGCCGTGCGAGACCTACAGCAAGGCCGACCTGGACGAGTGGGCCGCGGTCATCAAGAAGGGTATCGACGAGGCCTACGCCGACGCGCAGTTCGTGCTCGATTCGCCGCACGCCCAGCCCATCGACCAGATGCGGCGCACCGAGGCGATGGAGGATCCGGACCAGTGGGCCTTCACGTGGCGCGCGTACAGGAAGCGCATCCTGAAAGAGGGCTGACCGGGTGAGGGGGTGCGGCGCCTGCCTGGCGCCGCACCCCCCCTCGTCCGGTATCATGACCGGACCGGCTGCGGCGCGAAGGCGCCTCGGGGCCGGTCCCGGACCCGACGAAAGGTGAGACCGTGCCCGAACCCGCGAGACCCGGCATCCGCTTCGCGCAGGCGGCCGGCCTCACCGTCTTCCTGGCGACCGCCGCTCTGCTCGTCTCGCTCGTCCTGACGAGACTCGTCGCCGGTATCGGGAGCCTCCAGGCCGCCGCGGTGGCCTTCTCCACGGCGGCCGGCGCCATCGCCTGTATCGCCATGCTGCTCGACGCGATCGACCTCTGGCTGCGGGGTCGTCGCATGACGCCGTACAGCGTGAAGATGTTCCGGTCGCTCGTGTTCGTCGCGGTCCTCGGCGCGCTGGCGGGCAGCGTTCTCGGAGGCAATTCGCTCCTCCTCCTCCTCCTCGGCCCGTCCATGGTCATCTACTTCTTCATCGTCCGCCGACCGAACACCGTCTCGTCGGCTCCCGGTCGAGTCTCGCAGCGTCGCCCGCAGAGCAGTACGCCCGGCTCCGCGCGATCGCGGCAGCGGCGCGGCGGCAAGAAACACCGCTGACGGCCAGGTGAAGCCATCGGCGTGAAGAAGCTCGGCGTCATCGTCAATCCCGTCGCCGGTGTCGGCGGCCGCGTCGGCCTCAAGGGGAGCGACGGGGCCGACACCCTTCGGAAGGCGCTGGAGCGGGGCGCGGTCCGCGACGCTCCGCGGCGCGCGCGCCTGGCGCTCGAGCGTCTCGCCCGCCTCAAAGACCATATCGAGATCGTGACGTGGCCCGGGGAGATGGGCGAACAGGAGGCTAGGGCGACGGGCTTCGACCCTCGCGTACTGGGTTCCTTCCGGGGCCGGCGCACCTATTCGCTCGCCGAGGCGGAACGGCCCGGCGGCGGGCCGTTCGTCGTGAGTGGCGACGACTTCGTGCTCACGACCGCGGCCGACACCGGGGAGGCGGCGCGCGACCTCGTCGGCGCTGGCGTCGACCTCATCCTGTTCGCCGGCGGCGACGGTACGGCCCGCACCATCTGCGATGCGGTCGGGGGCGAGGTGCCGGTCATCGGCGTGCCTGCAGGCGTGAAGATCCACTCGGCCGTCTACGCGACCACTCCGGCGGCGGCCGGCGACGTCGCGGCGCTGTTCCTGCGCGACCGTCCCGCCGCCGTCCGGCTTCGTGAGGGCGAGGTCATGGACATCGACGAGGAGGCGTTTCGCGAGGATCGCGTCTCCGCCCACCTCTACGGGTACATGACGGTGCCCTACGCGCGCGGGTTGACGCAGAGTGCCAAGGCCGGCGGCGTCGCCGGCGAGGAGCAAGCCCTGAACGACGTGGCCGCCGAGATCGTCGGCGAGATGCGGCCCGGCGTGCTCTTCATCCTCGGCCCGGGGACGACCACGCGCGCGGTGATGGAGCGGCTCAGCCTTCCCAAGACGCTCCTCGGTGTCGACGCGGTCCGCGACGGGAAGCTCGCCGGCGCCGACCTCACGGAGCGCGAGATCCTGGCGCTCATCGCCGAGGCTTCCGAGGCCCGCGTCATCGTGACGGCGATCGGCGGCCAGGGGCACATCTTCGGTCGCGGCAACCAGCAGATCAGTCCTGCGGTCATCCGCAAGGTGGGCAAGGCGGGGATCACGGTGATCGCCACGCAGACGAAACTGCTGAGCCTCGAGGGGCGCCCCCTGCTCGTCGACACCGGCGATCCGGCTCTCGACGCCGAACTGGGTGGGTACGTGAAGGTCGTGACCTCTCTCGGCGAACGCACCATGTACCGGGTCGGCGTCTGAGGTGATTGGGGCGGCTTCCGTCCCCGGCCCGGGTGACCCGCTCCCGTAGACGGACGGCCTACACATCGGTAGACGCCCGTCCCATGGTCGTGAGCGGCGCCCGTGCCGATGCTTGCCACGAACGGCGACGCATTCCCGAGTGCCCGGAGGTCAGGCGGCCATGCACGACTACGCGAGCATGCTCATGCAGGAGGAGGGCCATGATATTGACGGCCTGGGGAGGGACTTCTGGCTGGCGCCGCAGTTGCCGCATGCGTTGCGCCAGCGGGTCGAGACGGTCTTCGAGGTGCTCTCGCATCTCCCGCTCGAGCAACCCCTGGCCGTGGTCACCGACGCCGGCAAGACTGTGGCGGTCAACGCGCCGCTGTCGCGGCTGCTGGGTGGCTCCGGAGCGGAGATGATCGGCCAGATGTGGTCGCGGGTCATGCCGGGATGGCCGGATCGGTCGCGGTCCTTCCGGCGCGAAGGCGAGCAGGTCTTCGAAGAGCACCTGATCGGCGCGGACGGCGACCCGGTCTGGGTGCGGGTATCCCTGGGACCGCTCGCCGAGAGTGGCGAGACCCGCGCGATGGCGTACGCGCTCTTCATCTCCCGTCCCGACGTCGAGACGATCGACCACGACGAGGTCCGCCGGCTTCGCAAGAGCCTGGACCTCTTCGCCGAGATGCAGGCCGACTACGTGGTCGAGATCGATCGCAACGGCACGATGACGTTCGTCAGCCCGTCCTTCTGCCGCGCACTCGGCGCACTCGACCGCGACCTCGTCGGCCGCGAGTTCCTCGGGCGCGTGCTCGAAGAGGACCGGGACGCGGTGTCGGCGACGCTCGAGGAGGCGGCGAAGCCGCCGTTCTCCGCCGAGATGACGGCGCGTCTCGCGGCCGAGCCCGGCCGCAGGGTCGAATGGCAGGTCGAAGCCGTCATCGGTGACGGGATCGTCGGGCTCGACCTTGTCGGACGGCCGGCCGATCGGACGGCCGTGCCGTCGGCCGCGAGCACGGCCGCCGCCACGTCTCCCGCTGCGGCGGCCACTCCCCGCGTGGCGGCGATCGCAGAGAGGATCGAGGGGCTGCGACCCGGCGACGGGGATGATCTGGTGGCGCTTGCGCGTGCGGTAGGGTCTGCCGCCGGCGCCGAGTGTGCGGTGCTCACGGTCCGTCGCGGAGACGCGCAGGAGAGGGTGGTCGGCTGGCGCCTGCCGGTCGGCTTCGGCGTCTGACCAAACCTGCACGGGATGCTAACTTAACGTTGGAAGCTGGCGCATAAGCTTATACAATGTAGCGCACCATGCGTCTGCGGAGGGTCTCAAGCATTCCGTTCGGCCTCTCTCCGGGAGAGGCTCCGCCGCTCCTGCGGGCGCGAACACCTCGTCAAGGAGAAGAAACAGCATGAAGGCTCTCGTCGTCGGTACCGGTGGTGTCGGCCAGTCCATCGCCGCGATCGCCAAGCGTCGCGACCCCAAAGGTGAGTGGCTCGAGAAGATGGTGATGGCGGACTACGACGGCAAGCGCGCCGCCGACTTCGTCGCCACGCTCAAGGATCCGCGCTTCGTCGCCGAGCAGATCGACGCCGGCGACGTCGACGCCGTGGCCGCGCTGGCCGAGAAGCACGGCGCCGACATCCTGATGAACCTGTGCGCGCCGAACTTCAACCCGTCGCTGCTCCAGGCCGCGCTCAAGGCGAAGGTGCACTACCTCGACACGGCGATGACGCTGAGCGAGTGGCACCCCACCGACCCGTTCCACAAGACCGGCAAGAAGCTCGGTGACGACGAGTACGCGCTCAGTCCCGAGTTCGAGGCGATCGGCAAGTACGCGCTGGCCGGCTTCGGCGTCGAGCCCGGCATGGCCGACTACTTCGCCCGCTACGCCGCCGACCACCTGTTCGACGAGATCGACTACATCGGCATCCGCGACGGCAGCAACCTCGAGATCCCCGGCGCCAAGGGCATCAGCTTCGGCTTCAGCGTCTGGACCACCATCGAGGAGTGCAACAACCCGGCCATCGTGTACGAGAACGGCGACTTCCACACGGTCGAGCCGTTCGCCGAGCTCGAGAAGTTCTGGCTGCCCGAGGGCATCGGCGAGGTCGAGGTCGGCCACGTCGAGCACGAAGAGGTCGTCCAGATCGGCCACAACGCCGACAGGCTCAAGGGCGTCAAGAAGGCCGAGTTCAAGTACGCCCTCGGCGACGAGTTCATGAACGCCATGGACGTCTTCCGCTCGATCAACATCGACAAGGCCGAGAAGATCAAGGTCGGCGACGTCATGGTCGCGCCGCGCGACGTCATCGCCGCCGCCGCTCCGGACCCCAACGAGATCGGCAAGAAGTACGTCGGCAAGACGGCCGCCGGGACCTACGTGATCGGCAAGAAGGACGGCCTCGAGCGCAAGGTGTACCTGTACCAGGTCGCCGACAACAAGGAGTGCGTGGACAAGTACGGCACCCAGGTCGTCGTCGCGCAGACCGCCTTCACGCCCGTCATCACGATCGAGCTTCTCGCCAAGGGCAGCCTCGGCAGCAAGCCGGGCGACCCCAAGAGTGGCGTCCACAACCCCGAGGCGTTCAACGCCGACGACTACGTGGCCCTCATGCCGGCCTACGAGTTCCCC
>Ga0172370_10005164_pt1 | contig 16983 bp, 15 predicted proteins | sample LakKiv5m_FD_114538 | JGI IMG/M metagenome (GOLD analysis project Ga0172370, IMG submission 114538) | Freshwater microbial communities from Kabuno Bay, South-Kivu, Congo - kab_022012_11.5m | ecosystem: Environmental > Aquatic > Freshwater > Lake | place: Democratic Republic of the Congo...
AGATCAGTCTCGTGCAGCGTTTCATACTCTTTCTCGGCTATCCTACCTACGCATTGACCGTGCTGCTCTTTGCGCTGCTGACTTCTGCGGCGGTCGGCGCTTGGGCGAGTGGCCGCTTGCCTGACGACCCGCGCCGGGTTCTTCCGACACTACTGATGACGCTCGCGATCGTCATCAGTTCTTACCAGCTCGGCCTTTCGTGGGTTTTCGCCACGTTGATCGGTACATCGCTGGCCGTGCGTGTCGCTATCAGCCTCGTCCTGGTCGCGCCACTGGGCTTGGTACTCGGGACGTTCTTTCCGTTCGGGGTGCGCATGATCGCGCGGCTCGACCGCGAGTTGGTTCCCTGGGCGTGGGCTGTCAACGGTTGCCTGACGGTGATCGGATCGGTCGCGACGATCATCTTGGCCATGACGTGGGGTTTCGCGGCCGTGACGCTCGGCGCGTTGGGGATCTACGCCGTAGGGGTTGGCGGTTTTCTGTGGGCGGCTTCGCCGGTTCGGACAACGCGCCGAGGCACGGCTTGACCCGAAGTTGCGCCGCGAAGAAGCCTGCGGTTTCGGTACGCGAGGTTTTTCATCGACTGTTTGCGGTCTGGCTCAGCTGACGCTCCGTGCGGTTTGCGCGCCGTCGCCGGGTTTCGCGCCGCTGCCTGTTGCCTCCCCACGCGTCGCTGGCTATGGGGCGACGTCGGGGGGCGCCGACGAGGTCGATAGGCGGAGCCCGGATTGCCGAGTCGAGCAAGTCGACGAAGTTGCCAGCGTTGCGAGGAGATTTCCGATGAGCCTAAGTACGGCCCCTACGCTCCAATACGACTACAAGGTCGTACGCCAATTCTCGATCATGGCCGTCGTGTGGGCGGTGGTCGGGATGCTGGTCGGCGTCTTGCTGGCCACCCAGCTGATCTGGCCTGAGCTGACCTACGGCATTCCGTGGCTCAGCTACGGGCGGCTCAGACCCCTGCACACCAACGCGGTGATCTTCGCGTTCGGCGGCTCGGCGTTGTTCGGCACGTCCTACTATGTGGTGCAGCGCACCTGCGCGACGCGGCTGTTCCTTCCCGGGCTGGCGGCGCTGACGTTCTGGGGCTGGCAACTGGTCATCGTGCTGGCGGCCGTTACGTTGCCGCTCGGGATGACCTCGGGCAAGGAGTACGCCGAGCTCGAGTGGCCGATCGACCTGCTGATCGCGGTGGTGTGGATCTCCTACGCGGTGGTGTTCTTCGGCACCGTCGCGCGCCGCCAAGCGCGCCACATCTACGTCGCCAACTGGTTCTACGGTGCCTTCATACTGACGGTCGCGCTGCTGCACGTGGTCAATTCGCTGGAGATCCCGGTCTCACTGACCAAGTCCTACTCCGTCTATCCGGGTGCGATCGACGCGATGGTTCAGTGGTGGTACGGCCACAACGCTGTCGGCTTCTTCCTGACCGCCGGTTTTCTCGGGATGATGTACTACTTCGTCCCCAAGCAGGCCGAGCGGCCGGTCTACTCGTACCGGCTCTCGGTGGTGCACTTCTGGGCGCTGATCGGCATCTACATGTGGGCCGGTCCCCACCACTTGCACTACACCGCGGTTCCCGACTGGGCCCAGACCCTGGGCATGGTGTTCTCGATCATGCTGTGGGCGCCGTCGTGGGGCGGCATGATCAACGGTCTGATGACGCTCTCGGGCGCGTGGGAGAAGCTGCGCACCGATCCGATCATCCGCTTCATGGTAGTGGCGATCTCGTTCTACGGCATGTCGACCTTCGAAGGTCCGATGATGGCGATCAAAGCCGTCAACGCACTTTCCCACGACACCGACTGGACGATCGGACACGTCCACTCGGGTGCGCTCGGCTGGGTGGCGATGATAACTCTCGGCTGCCTCTACCACCTCATCCCGCGCCTCTACGGCAAGAAGCAGATGTACAGCGTCGCGGCGATAAACGTACACTTCTGGCTGTCGACGATCGGCGTGGTGCTCTACATCTCGTCGATGTGGATCGCCGGTGTGATGCAGGGGCTGATGTGGCGTGCGGTCAACGACGACGGCACGCTAACCTACACGTTCATAGAGGCGCTGAAGGCCACCTATCCGTACTACGTCGGGCGTCTGCTCGGTGGCGTGGCGTTCCTGGCGGGTGCGGTGCTGATGGGTTGGAACGTGTGGAAGACGGTCGCGGGTGCGCAGCCGGTCAGCGAGTCGGTGCCCGGCTCTGCGTACCCGGTCGGCTCGGCGAATCTGGCAAGGCCTGCCTGACGGCGAGTGGGGGAGGCGAACGATGTCACACGAGATTGTCGAAAAGCGTATCGGTCTGATGGGCCTGCTGATCATTCTGGTGGTCAGCGGCGGTGGCCTCGCCGAAATCGTCCCGCTGTTTTCGCAGGTCGAAGTGACCGCACCGGTCGAGGGCATGAAGCCGCTGGCGGCGCTCGAACTGGCCGGGCGCGACGTCTTCATCCGCGAAGGCTGCCACGTCTGCCACACGCAGATGGTGCGGCCGCTGCGCGCCGAGACCGAACGCTACGGCCACTATTCGCTGGCTGGAGAGTCGGTGTGGGAGCACCCGTTCCTGTGGGGCTCCAAGCGTACCGGTCCCGATCTGGCGCGCGTCGGCACGCGCTACAGCGACGACTGGCACCGCGTGCACCTGATGAATCCGCGCGACGTGGTGCCCGAATCAAACATGCCGGCGTTTCCGTGGCTCGCCGAGGCGACGCTCGACCCCGGCGCAGTCGGCCCCAAGATGAAAGCGTTGCGCACGGTCGGGGTTCCCTACACCGACGATGACATCGTCGGCGCCGCCGCCAAAGTGACCGGCAAGACCGAGCTCGACGCAGTGATCGCCTACCTGCAGCAGCTCGGCACGATTCTCAAAGGCAAGCGGTGAAGCGATGGCAGAGGGAATGATCCAAACGGTAGAGACCGCGGTGTTGTTCGTCGCCTACGTCGCCTTCGCGATCTGGGTGTGGAGCCCCGCCCAGAAGGCGCGCTTCGAAGAGGCCGCGTGGCTGCCGCTGCGTGAAGACGACGATGGGATAGCGGCCGGCGATCGCGACGGAGGGACGCGTCATGACTAGCGGGTGGAGTCTGTACGTAACACTGATCACCGTGGTCTTCATGGCCGCGGCGCTGTGGTTGGTGTGGTGGCAGCGCAAGGGGCCTCCCGGAGGAGTAGGCGCCGGAGAATCGATGGGGCAAGCCTTCGACGGCATCGAGGAACTCAACAATCCGCTGCCGCGCTGGTGGCTCGGCATCTTCGTCGGCGCCGTCGTCTTCGCGGCCGCGTACCTGGCGGCCTACCCGGGCCTGGGCGGCGCGGCGGGACTTCTGGGGTGGTCGTCGCGCGGTCAGTACGACGCCGAAATGAGAGAGGTCGAAGCCAAGTACGGTCCGGTCTACGACCGCTACGCGGCGATGGCGATACCCGATCTGATGGCCGAAGAACCGGCGCTGCACATCGGTGCGCGCATCTTCGCCAACAACTGTGCGCGTTGCCACGGCGCCGACGCGCGCGGCGGGGTCGGCTTTCCGAATCTGACCGACGACGACTGGCTATTCGGTGGCGACCCTGACGTGATCGAGATGACGATTGCGGGCGGACGCATCGGGATGATGCCGGCTTTCGCTCCGGCCATCGGCGGCGAAGAGGCGATTCCGGCCGTGGTCGCCTACGTGCGGAGCCTCGGTGGGCACGGCGGCGATCCGGCGCTCATCGAACAGGGCAAGACCAAGTTCCAATCCGTTTGCTTCGCCTGCCACGGCGCCGACGGCAAGGGCAACAAGGTCATGGGCGCACCGAATCTCACCGACGACATCTGGCTGTTCGGCGGCACGCCCGACGACATCGCCTTCGGGTTGCGCAACGGTCGCAATTCGCAGATGCCGGCGTGGGCAGACCTGCTCGACAAGCGCAAGGTGCATCTGGTCGCGGCCTTCGTTTATAGTCTGTCGCACGGCCACTCCGAGGAAGGCGATCGGGAAAGCGGCGGCGAGGCGTCGCAACAACATCCCGATGCCGGCAAGGAACCCGACGTACGAGCAGGCTACAGGTAGAGAGGCGGGCTCCCGCGACGGCGGGCGCCGGCGAACCAGTGACATGTCGATAGTTGCCGCCCCGGTTTCGCGCGACTCGCTCTACGAGAAGCGCACGACGATTTATCAGGCCGAGGTCGATGGTTTCTGGCAGCGCTTGCGCGCCGCGGTGCTGTTCGTGCTGGCCGGTCTGTATCTGGCGCTGCCGTGGGTCCGCTGGGAGCAGCGCCAGGCCGTGTGGTTCGATCTGCCCACGCGCAAGTTCCACTTCTTCGCGGTAACGTTCTGGCCTCAGGATTTCATCCTGCTCGCGCTGTTGATGATCGCCGGCGCTTTCGGCCTGTTCTTCTTCACCAACCTGGCCGGACGTCTGTGGTGCGGGTTCGGTTGTCCGCAGACGGTGTGGACCAGGTTCTTCATGTGGATCGAGTGGTTCACCGAGGGCGATCGCAATCAGCGCATCCTACTCGACCGCCGCCCGTGGTCTGCCGACAAGTTCGCGCGCAAAGCAGCCAAGCACGCCGGTTGGCTGGTTACCTGCGCGGTGGTGGGCTTTACCTTCGTCGGGTACTTCGAGCCGATTCGCGACCTGATCCCGCGCATCTTCGCACGCGACGTGACCGGCGCAGAGACCGTGTTCCTGGCCATCGCGTCGCTGGCACTCTATTTCGACGCCGGTTTCATGCGCGAGCAGATCTGCAAGTACGCGTGCCCGTACGCGCGGTTCCAGGGGGCGATGTTCGACCGCCACACCTGGACGATCTTCTACGATCCGCGGCGCGGCGAGCCTCGTGGGCATCGCGGGCGCGACGTCGTACCGGCCGAGGTCGGGCTCGGCCACTGCATCGACTGCGCGGTGTGCGTGCAGGTGTGCCCGACCGGCATCGACATCCGCAACGGCACGCAGGTCGACTGTATCGGCTGCGCGGCGTGCATCGACGCCTGCGACGAAGTGATGGACAAGATGTCGTACCCGCGCGGACTGGTGCGCTACGCCACCGAAGCCTCGATCGAGGGCCAGGCGCCGCGCGTCCTGCGCCCGCGCTTGGTGGCGTACGGCGTGCTGTTCGTCGCCGTGCTGGCGGTGTTTGTGGCGATGCTGGCGGGCCGCGTTCCGCTCCAACTCGACGTTTTGCGCGACCGCGCGCGTCTCTACCGCGTGACTGCGGACGGCTCGATCGAGAACGTTTACACGCTGAAAATCCTCAACATGGATCAGCACGATCACGTCTACGCGATCGAACTCGGTGCGAGCGCGGGTGGTGCGAGCGCGGGTGGTGCGAGCGCCGGTGGTGCGAGCGCGGGTGGTGCGAGCGCGGGTGGTGCGAGCGCCGGTGGTGCGATCGCCGGTGGTGCGAGCGCGGGCGGCGATGACTTCGTGCTCGAAGGCGCCGATCGAGCGAAGGTTGCCGCCGGAGAGGTGCGTGAAGTGGCGGTGCGCGTGCGCGCGCCGGCCTCGCAGTCTGCGGTGGCGTCGAGGTCGGTGGATTTTAGCGTGCGGGCTCTCGACGATCCGCGGCTGACGGTGACCGAGGACAGCCGCTTCCTGGCGCCGGCCGCCGCCGCACGCTGAAGGCGACCGGCGTGAAACCCTGGTACCGGCAGTTCTGGCCCTGGTTCGTGATCGCGCTTCCCGCCGCCGGTGTAATCGCCAGCGTGGTCACGCTGGTGATCGCGATCGACCACGCCGACGCGCCGGTGCGCGACGACTGGTACCGTCGCGGGCAGCGCATCAACGATGAACTCGCGCTCGATGCCGCCGCGGCCGCCAGAAACATCTCGGCGCTTCTCAGCGTCGGGAGTGACGGACAGGTGGCGGTCGAGCTCGATGTTGCCGCGGACTCGGGTCCCGCGCAGTTGCAGCTCGAATTGCACCATCCCACCGATGCTGCGCGCGACCTGCGCGTCGAACTGCGCGGCGACGGACGCGGGGGTTTCGTAGGGACGATCGAGGCCTGCAGCGAAAGTCTGCCGGGCGTCGCAGCTGGCTGCGAAACCCGTCCTGGCGTCGCGCCCGCGCTCGTTCTCGACGGAAACTGGGACGTGTCGCTGCAACCGTCGCTTGCCGATTGGCGGCTCCAATCGAGGGTCGCGCTGCCGGCCCAGGGCGTTCGTTTGCGGGCGGGATCGTGATGCCGGAACTAGCCGCTACGTGTTACCACTGCGCGCTGCCGATTCCGGCCGGCGCGCGCTCGAGCGTCGACATCGACGGCAGCGCGCGGCCGATGTGCTGTCCGGGGTGCTGCGCTGCTGCGGAGTTGATCGTCGCGGGTGGGCTTGGCGACTACTACCGTTACCGCGAGGAGCCGGCCGCGCGCCCGCTCGCGGTGTCGTCGAGGGATCGCGACGAACTGTTGCGTCTGGACCGTCCGGCTTTGCAGCGGCGCTTCGCCAGATCCGAAGCGGGCGGTCTGCTCGGCGCCACGCTTTCTATCGAAGGAATGCGCTGCGCCGCCTGCGCGTGGCTGCTCGAGCGCGTGCTGGGCGCCGCGGCCGGCGTTGCATCGATGAGCGTCAACCTTGCGGCCGGGCGCGGCGATCTGGTGTGGAACCCGCAGGTGGTAAAGATTTCAGATCTGCTGGCGACCGCCGAGAGAGTCGGTTACCGGCTCAGGCCTTATCGTCCCGATGCGCAGGAGTCGCTGCGTCGCGCCGAACAGCGCGACGCGCTGATACGGCTGGGAGTGGCCGGTCTCGGCATGATGCAGGTGATGATGTTCGCGGTCGGACTCTACGCCGGCGCGATCCAGGGCATGGAGAGTGTCTACCGCGATCTGCTGCGCTGGGTCAGCGTAGTTGTGACGACGCCCGTGGTACTGGTATCAGCGCGTCCGTTCTTCAGTGCCGCACGGCGCGATCTGGCGCTGCGGCGCGTGGGCATGGACGTACCGGTGGCCGCGGCGATCGCGATCGCCTACGTCGCCAGCTTGGCGGCCACGGTCACGCACAGCGGTGAGGTCTACTTCGAGTCGGTGTGCATGTTCACGTTCTTCCTGGCGCTGGGGCGCTACCTCGAAATGCGCGCGCGTCACCGCGGCGCGGCGGCGATCGAAGCCGCGCTCAGGCGCAGCCCCGCCACCGCCAATCGCATCGCCGGCGGCACCGTCGAGGTCGTGGCTGCGGAAGATCTCGTGGTCGGAGACCGTGTGCTGGTGCGCCCCGGCGACAGCGTGCCGGCCGACGGCCGCGTGATCGAAGGCCGCGGCGCGGTCGACGAGTCGATGCTCACCGGCGAGCACTGGCCGTGCTTCAAACGACCCGGCGACAGCGTGGCCGGAGGGACTCGCAACGGCGACAGTCCGCTGACCGTGGTTGTCGAGCACACCGGCGCAGACACGGTGCTGGCCGGTATCGTCAGGTTGATCGATCGTGCCGGCAGCGAGCGTCCGCGCATTGCCGAACTTGCCGACCGTGCCGCTGCGTTGGTGGCTCCGGCTCTGTTGGTGCTGGCCGCTGCCACCGCGGCCTGGTGGTACAGCCTCGATCCGAGCCGCGCGCTGTGGGTGACGTTGTCGGTGCTGGTAGTGACGTGTCCGTGCGCGCTCTCGTTGGCCACGCCGGCCGCGCTCGCCGCCGCCACCGGTGGGCTTCTCGAACGCGGCTTCCTGGTAACGCGTGCTCACGTACTGGAGAGCCTCGCCAAGGCCACCGACGTGGTATTCGACAAGACCGGTACGCTGACGCGCGGGTGCTTTCGCATCTTGCGCAGACACGCCGTGGCGGACCTCGATCTCGACACTTGCACGCGACTGGCCGCGCTGCTCGAAGCGCGTTCCGAGCATCCGATCGCACGCGCTTTCGATCGGGGCGAGGACCGCGACGGAAGCGCTGCGCGGTGGTTGGAGCGCGGCGCTGATGCGCTGGAGTTGGAGCACAACGGTGGTCCACCCAACTCGGAACGCCACGCTGCGCGGCCGTTGGAGCGCGGCGCTGACGTGCTGGAACTGGAACGCGACGCTGCACGGCAGTTGGAGCGCGGCGCTGATGTGCTGGAACTGGAACGCGACGCTGCGCGGCAGTTGGAACTCGGTGCGGCGCGCGGATTCCGCGCAGCCGAAGGTGCCTGCGACGTGATCGCCGAGGCCGGTTGCGGCGTTGAAGGCTCGATCGAAGGCCGGCGCTTGCGTATCGGGCGGCCTGACTGGGTGGCGGCGCTCGCAAGCGGCGCCCGGGCCGCCGAGCCATTTGCAGTTACCGCGATCGGCGGACCCGCGATCGACGTGAGTGACGCGCCGGCGATCGAAGCGCCGGCCGAGGCCGGAGTCAGTTGGGTGTTGCTCGGCGACGAGAGAGGGCCCCTGGCGTGGTTCGGTCTCGACGACGGCGTCAGGAGCGAGGCCGCCCGCAGCGTCGCAACACTGGCGGCGCTCGGCGTGCGGATCCACGTTGCCAGCGGCGACAGCCGGCCGGTAGTCGCAACGTTGGCGGCGAGTCTCGGCATCGAGAGTTTTCGGTCTCGTGCGACGCCTCTCGAAAAACTCGAAATGGTCAGGCGCTTGCAGCGAAGCGGCGGCGTCGTGGTGATGGTCGGTGACGGAATCAACGACACTCCGGGTCTCGGCGGTGCGCAGGTTTCGGTGGCGATGGCGGGCGGCAGCGATCTGGCGATGAGCCGCTCGGACGCGGTGTTGCTACGCGACGATCTCGAAGCTCTGGTCGAAGGCTTCGTCGTGGCCCGTCGCGCGCGGCGTGTGATCGCGCAGAACCTGGCATGGGCGCTGCTCTACAATCTGGCCGCGTTGCCGCTTGCGGTAGCCGGTCTGGTGCCGCCCTATCAGGCGGCGATCGGGATGTCGGCGAGTTCGCTGCTGGTGGTGTGCAATGCGCTGCGCCTCGGCCGGGCAAGTGGCCGGCGCGCGCACTCGGCGCGTGGCGCCGAAACCGACGCTGCGGCCTGCGGCGCGGCGGCGGAGCAGCCCGCGTGAGCAGTGTCTTCCTGCTGATCCCGCTCGCGCTCGCGATGCTCGCGGTGGCCGCGTATCTGTTCGTGTGGGCGGTGCACAACGAGCAGTTCGACGATCTCGACGGGGCGGCTTCGCGCATCCTGTTTGATGACGAAGCGCTGCACCTGTCTTTGCGGCAGCAGCAAGATGCGGCAGCGTTACAGAACGACACGAGTGCGGACGCGGAGCGTAGCGGATCGACGGCCGCAGCGCCGCTGCTGCAGAAGCGACAGGCAGACTCGACGATGAAGGGCGTCGCGTGCGCGCAGCAGCAGCGAGCGGAATCGGGATCGAACGCCGCGGTCGCGATTCCGATCGCGCAGAAGACACACGCCGGCTTCACGCAGCGCACCGCAGGCGCGAAGGAGCGGCGATGACCGCGTTCGGCGCGCTGGCCGAAGGGATTACCGTCGGTGTGGTCGGCAGCGTGCACTGCGTGGGAATGTGCGGCGGCATCGCCGGCGCGCTGGCGATGTCGCGTGCGACGGGGCCGCGCGCGACCCGCAGCGAGTTCGCGCGGCATCTTCTCTACGGGTTCGGGCGTGTGACGAGCTACGCGCTCGCCGGCGCAGCGGCCGGGGCTTTCGGATCGGCCGCGGCCGTCGCGCTGGGCCCGACCGCGACCTCGCTGCTGCGTGCGCTCGCGGCCGCGTTGATCGTCGCGCTCGGCCTCTACCTCGGCGGTTGGTGGAACGGACTGATGGTCATCGAACGCGCCGGTGCCGGGCTCTGGCGGCGCATCGCGCCGGCCGCGCGAGTGCTGCGTACAGGCGACTCGATTGCCGGCGCGTTCGCGCTCGGGATGCTGTGGGGCTGGTTGCCCTGCGGCTTGGTCTACAGCGCGCTGGCGTTGGCGGCTACGTCCGCAGACGCGGCCGACGGTGCCGTGCTGATGATTGGTTTCGGTGCCGGTACCGTGCCGGCCGTGCTCGGTGCCGGTCTTGCAGCTGCACGGCTCGGCGCCGTGTTGCGCGCGTCGGCGTCGCGCCGGTTGGCAGGTGTTATGGTGGTGGCGCTGGGAGTGTGGACGATGATCGGCAGCGGACTGCTGCCGCTGCCGGGCGCGACCGGCGCGCACGAGCACTGTGCGGGGCATCCCGTTCCCGCTGGTTCTGCCGCTCCGGCTTCGCGCCAGGTGCAGTGATGAATGGCGCGGTCTGCGTCCGGACAAACACCGGACGCAGACCGTTACCCGAACTCGATCAGGCCTTGGGAGCCCAGGCGTTGCACCAGCCGCCCTTGGCGACGGCCTTGCCCGGGAACATCGTGCACGGTGCGAACTCGTCGCCGTCCTTGCCTTGGTACAGCGAGCAGCTGCTGCAGAACTGCTTGGCACCCGCGTCGCCGGCACGCTTGGGATACTTGGTGGTGTCGACGGTGGTCGCGTCGAGCTTGAAGCCGAGCGCCTGGGCGACCGGATCGGCCTCATCTACCTTCGGTAGAGCGCTTTGTGCCGCGGCCGGGCGCGAGGCGAGCAACGAAGCTGCCACCGGCGCGGCAACCAACGCGGTCAAGCCGAAGCCAAGGAATTTGCGACGGGATACGTTGTCGGTAGTGTCCATAGTGCGGTTTGCTTACAACGCGCGGCGGCGAAGGTCGAACGGCCGCGCGGGTCGTAGTCTGCAAAGCGTTGCGAAACGATGCGCAACGGGGTTAAAGTCCGGCCGCCGCAGAGGTTGCCGCTGCGAGTGATGAACGGGTCCGGGGAAACACGAACATGCGTGCTGTCAACAAGATGGTAATGGGTTTGCTGCTGGCGCTTCCGCTGTGCGTGCATGCCGCAGAGCAGCCGCCCGCGGCCGCGGGTCCGGACCCCCGGTTCCCCGTGCAAGTCACGCCGGATGAAGCCGTCCGCCAAAAAGGCGAGATGCGCAACAATCTGGTGGCTCTGAGGACCGCGCTCTCGGCGTTGGCGGACAAGGACTTTGCCGGGGTGGAGGTCTCGCTGCGCAAGCTCGCCCACGAAGGGCCGGTGGCCGCGCGGCCCGGTGTCTCGACGGCCAAGTTCCGTGAGCTGGAAAAAGGCTTCGAGGGCAGCATCGACAGGACTATCGAGGCCGTGCATACCGGCGACGTCGCCGCCGTGCTGCGCGGGCTCAGCGACACGATGGCGTTTTGCCAATCCTGTCACATGGCCTTCCGCCAGTCGGTCGAACCCAAGTACGGGGTCGCACCCGCGCAATAGCCCGGATCGCCGAGCCGAGCCGGGCCGAGGCCCGATCCGTTATCCGGCGTGAGCCGTCGGCGCCCAGTGCCGGCGCGTTCCACCCCGTCGGGCGCAGGCGCGCCGATTGCGGGCGACGATGACGGGTTGCTGGTAACGGGATGTAGCCTACACTCGACGTATCTGTCCTCGCATCGAGTTGCCCGGCGCGCCGGTGTGGCCGGCGGCGAGAGACCGGGAGGTCGTGCTTGCGTCGAGAATCATTCGTAGTGTTTCCGTTCTTTGTCGCCGCGGTCGCGGTCATCGTTACCGCCGATCTGGTGGGAGCGATTCGAGCCGGCGCCGCCGCCGATCCGGCCATTGCTTGTCACGTCGGCAAACTGGAGGCGGCGCGGTCGTTCAATTCGTGCCGTCTCAAGGTCTATTCGAATTCGGTAAAGCGCAGTACGCCAACCGACTTCACGAAGTGCGACACGGCGTTTTCGAGAAAGTGGACGCGGATCGAGTTCGCCGGCGGAGCGGCGTGTCCGACCATCGGCGACGAGGTCGACATCCACGACGAGGTCATCGTCGACAGTGACATCGTCGCCGCGCTGCTCGGAGACGGTGCCTTGCCCGACTGCGGCGACGGGATCATCAACGGGCGAGAGTTCTGCGACGGCGCAAACGTCGGACCCTTCACCTGCGCCAGCTACGGCTTCACTACCGGGACGCTCGGCTGCGATTCCTCGTGCCGGCATCACGACCTGAGCGGTTGCAGCGGCCGCCAGTCCTATCCGGCCACCGGGCAGATCGTGTCGTATCCGGCCGACCTGTTCTTCGAAAGCGCCCAGCCGGTCGAAGACGACGGCGCGGTGCAGGCCGGGTCGCCGCTGGATTTCCTCGACAACGGCGACGGTACCATCACCGATCTCAACACCGGATTGATGTGGGAGAAGAAGTCGAACGACGGCAGCATCCACGATCTCGATCGCACCTACTTTTGGTCGAAGGCGCTCGCCGTCACGGTCTGGGACTGGCTCGACCTGGTCAACACGGAGGGCGGAACCGGCTTCGCCGGTCACAGCGATTGGCGTCTCCCCAACCGTCGTGAGCTCGACAGCCTGGTGGATTTCTCGAGGATAGATCCTGCGGCCGCGCCGGTTTTCCAGGCCGTCTGCACCGAGGGCTGCACGGTCACGGCGTGCAGTTGCACGGCGACCGCCGACTACTGGTCTTCGACGACCGCGGCCGTCAATCCGGCGCTCGCGTGGGCCGTGGAGTTTTCGCGCGGCAGGGCCGACGATCGTGGCAAGAACACCGCGCGCGCCGTGCGCGCGGTGCGTGTTCCGTAGGCGTCTGTCCAGCGCGGCGCGTCGAGTTTGAAGTTCCTGCGAAGGACACCGTGGGCGCGTAAGAAGGTCGAGGACATGTATATTGTTTACCGGCGACTGAAGTGAAGTCCCAGCGTGCGCGAGCGACGTAACGTTGAGGAGGATGAGTGCCGATCGCTCTACGCGCCGCGCACTGCGCGAAGTATCGCCGCCGCGCAGCGCTCGCCGTCCATAGCGGCCGAGACGATGCCGCCGGCCGCGCCGGCGCCTTCTCCGCAAGGATAGAGGCCGGGCACCGCAGGGTGCGTACACAGCTCACGATCGCGCGGGATACGCACCGGCGCCGAGGTTCGCGTCTCGACGCCGACGACCACGGCTTCGTTGGTGAGGTAGCCAGGCATCTTGCCGCCGAACGCACGCAGGCCTGCGCGTAGCGCCGTCGCGATCTGCGCGGGGAGCACCGCGGCGACGTCGGTGGCGCGCAGTCCAGGCAGGTAGGAACAGTCGGGCAGGTCGGCGCTGGCGCGGCCTTCGATGAAATCGACCAGGCGCTGGGCGGGAGCCACCGCCAGCCCGCCGCCGGCCTGCGCGGCCGCGCGCTCGATCGACGATTGGAACGCCACGCCGGCAAGTGCCTCGGCGCCGGGCTCGATCGACGATTGAAATGCGGCGCCTGAAAACGCTTCGGCGCTGCGCTCGGCGAACGCTTTCAGGTCCTGCGGTCCGGTTTCGACGACGATGCCCGAGTTGGCCCAGCGCGAGTCGCGCCGCGACGGCGACCATCCGTTGACGACCACTTCGTCTTGCGCGGTGGCGGTCGGACAGATGACTCCGCCCGGGCACATGCAGAACGAATACACGCCGCGGCCGTCGATACGATGAAGCAGCGAGTAGGCGGCCGGCGGAAGTCCCGCGGGACGGGTGGGGCAGTGGTACTGGATAGAGTCGATCAGTGCCTGCGGGTGTTCGACTCGTACTCCGAGTGCGAACGGCTTCGCTTCCAGTGCCACTCCTTCGCGGTGCAGCATCGCGTAAACGTCGCGCGCCGAGTGGCCGGTGGCCAGCAAGACCGCGGCGCCTTCGATGCGGTCGCCCTGTATGGTCGTGACACCGACCACCGAGCCGTCGCGACGCAGCAGGCCACTGACTCGTGTACCGAAGCGCACCACGCCGCCGTGCTCGACGATGGTCTCGCGCAGCCGCTGCACGACGCCGGGCAGGCGGTTGGTGCCGATGTGTGGATGCGCGTCTATCAAGATGTCTCGGTCAGCGCCGTGCTCGACCAGGATGTTCAAGATGCGTTCGACGTCGCCGCGTTTAGTCGCGCGCGTGTAGAGTTTGCCGTCCGAGAACGTGCCGGCGCCGCCCTCGCCGTAGCAGTAGTTGCTCTCGCCGTCGACGACTCCGTCGCGGTTCAGACGCGCGACGTCGAGGCGGCGGCTGCGCACGTCCTTGCCGCGCTCGACAACGATGGGTCGCAGGCCTCCTTCGATCAGTTTCAGCGCCGCGAAGAGGCCCGCAGGTCCGGAGCCGACGATGACGATCGGCCGTGCATTGCCGACGTCAGCCAGTTGAAGCTCGAAGGCCGGCTCTGCGCGCGCTGCTTCATCGACCCAGACGCGAACGCGCAGCGAGTAGACCGCAGGCCGATGTCGCGCGTCGATGGATCGGCGCAGCAGCGTCGCGCGGGTGATGCGCGCGGCACCGATGCCGAGGCTGCGCGCGGCCGCGCCGACCAAAGCGTCGGAGTCGCCGAGTTGCTCGGGCGCGACGCGGAGTTCGAGGTCGCGGATCAAACGATCTTCTCGCTCCCGACGTGTCTGGATAGCTGGCGCGACAACGGTGGATTTGAGTTCGGCGTATCTGCGGGACGCGGCCGGCGTGGCTGCGCCATCGATCTTGGCGCGTGGTACGTGAGCGTGTGCACGGCTCGCGGGTGCGGCCGGCCGCGACGTTTCTTGGAAATCTGCTGACACATTCCAAGTGGCTGGTAGGAGACACGACGAACGCGGTGCACGGCCGGTTCTTGCCACGGTGGCGCGGCAACCTCCACCCGAAAGCGATCCGCGCGGGACGTTTCGCTAGTTTCCGAACTTTCCAATGGCAGCCTGTCTAGTTGCCGACGCAGATGAATCGGGCGCTCCCGGCCTGGCTGCTCGTGGTCACAATGCTGCCGGGATTTTGAGTCGTTATCGCAGCTTGGTTGGATCCAGTGAGCTGAATCGTATCTCTGATCGTCCGGGCATGACTGGTCCCGCTCGTGAACGCCGCTGAACGTGACCGTCACGGTGCCGTTGACGGTCGCGATGATGCCGGCGACGATGTGCGACGAACTCGTCGGGGTTCCGGAGATCGTGGTCGTCGTGCCGAAGTGCACGGCGCCAACTCCGGCTGCTCCGGTTGCTCTGGTCGCACCGGTCGCGCCGGTCGCGCCGGTGAGCTCGGTCGGGCTGGTCGCTCCGGCTCATCCGGTCGCACCGGTGAGACTCGTCGGGCCTTCAGGTCCAGTGGCTTCGGCTACGCCAGTCGCGCCTTCGGGATCGGAAGGTCCAGTCGGACCATCGAAGCCTTGCTCTCCGGCACTAGGGACCTGTGCTTGGAACTCAGTCACGGACGCGTTGTCTGAGTCCGTTCTGGCAAGAACAGGAAACTCTCCGGCTACGGCGTGGTCTCGTTGACGATTACCACGCCGTCCAGCGGCGTGCGTCAGCGGCGAAGCTCGCTGTGTAACGCATGGGTCCGCTGCGATGCGCTGTTTCGACACAGAGCAAGAGCGGCGCCGGCGCTGGCGCTGGCAGAAGTTCGCGATTGCGTAGCGAGGCGTGACCGGCGTATCTATGCGTCGTGAGTGAAACTGCGTCGGTTACTGCGAACGTCGGGAAGGACTCGGTGATGGACGCAGGGGAAACGCTCGAGCACAGGTTGCTCCCCAAGATCGGACAGCGCGCGCGACTCGGAGCATTGTTCCTTTGTACGGTCTCAGTTTTGCTCGCCGTAGGCGATGCGTCTCACGGCGGTGAACACGTCGTGGCGGTGGTCGTACTTCAGTTGCTGCGCGTTGTCGTCTTTGGGGCAGTCTTTGTGTTCTTCGGACAGCCACGCGGGGATGCGGTCGCTACGCGGGTGGCGCTGGGAACCGTAGCGGTGCTGGCGGGTACCGCTGCCGCCATTGGACCGCTGCGCGGTGATTTCGGCCCGCAGGTAGTCGTCGCGATGGGGGCGGCTCTCGGCAGCGCAGCTCTGATTCCTTGGGGAGTGTGGCCGCAACTCTCGGCCGCTGCGATACTCAGCGTGGCGGTTGCAGTCAACGCGGTGGTCTTGCCTGGCGACTCGAGCGCGGTTGTTACCCCGAACTCCACCTTCGCCTTCCTGGTTGCGATGGCCGGGTCGGTTTACCTGGGCGCCTTGGACGCGAGGCGGCGGCGTGCGGCGGTCGAAACACTCGGTGAACTGCGGTTTGCCGACAGTCAGCTGCGCGCCCTCAACGACGCGCTGGAGCGGCGAGTTGCAACGCGCACCGCCGATCTCGCGCGCGTCAACCGTGATCTCGAGGTTTCCAATCTGAGCCTGGTGGCGGCCAACCGAGACCTCGAAGAGGCGTATCGGGAACTCGAAGGCTTCACGCATTCGGTCTCGCACGACCTGCGCGTTCCGTTGCGTGTCATCAACGGTCTCAGCCAACTTGCGTTGGAAGAGTGCGGAGCGGCGCTCGACGAAGCCGGTCGCGGCTACCTCGAGCGAATCGCAAAGGCAGCCGTGCGTGTTGGTGCGGTGAGCGACGACATGCTGACGTTGGCGCGTGTGACTCGTGCTCCGATTGCGGCCGGCGAAGTCGATCTGTACGCGCTCGCGCACTCGCTGCTCGCCGAACGCGCTGCGGCCGAGCCCGGCCGCCGCGTCGAATTGCACGTCGCCGAAGGTTTGCGTGCCTACGGCGATCGCAACCTGTTGAGGATCGCACTGGGACACTTGATCGCCAATGCGTGGAAGTTTACCGGACATCGCGATCCCGGCATCATCGAAATCGGCGCGTTTGCGGTCGACGGTCAGCGCGGAGTCTTCGTGCGTGACAACGGCATCGGGATCGCGGCTGAGGCTTGCGCCAACTTGTTCGACCGCTTCGAGGGGCGGCACGACAAGTCGGAACTGAAAGGGGCAGGGTTTGGTCTCGCCATCGTCCAGCGCGTAGTGCGTCGCCACGGCGGACGTGTGTGGGCCGAAGGCGAGCCGGGCAAGGGTGCCACATTCCGCGTGTGCCTGCCCGCAGAAGGCTCGACGGAGAAGACCTGATCTACGCCGATTACCTTCTCTCCACTTCGACTTCGATTTGTAGCCTGCTGTGATGTTGTCCCCGGTCTCGGCGCATCCGGGTCGCAAGTTCAGCCTCTGGCGCGCGGCGTGGGTCGACTCACTTCGCCTGCCTGTAGACCCCAACGTTGCAAATGAATCGTCGCCCGGGTTGTCTTCCGTGCGTCTTACTGACGCTTTTCTTCTCGAATTCGCATGTGGTCAGAGTTCACCGTCGGTGAAGTCTGCGGAGGCA
>Ga0172370_10005168_pt1 | contig 16973 bp, 12 predicted proteins | sample LakKiv5m_FD_114538 | JGI IMG/M metagenome (GOLD analysis project Ga0172370, IMG submission 114538) | Freshwater microbial communities from Kabuno Bay, South-Kivu, Congo - kab_022012_11.5m | ecosystem: Environmental > Aquatic > Freshwater > Lake | place: Democratic Republic of the Congo...
TTATATTTAGGATCTAACTCGTGTTGTTAATCCACCACGAAGACAGTGTTTGATGGGTAGTTTGACTGGGGCGGTCGCCTCCAAAAGAGTAACGGAGGCGCGCAAAGGTTCTCTAGGCCTGGATGGAAATCAGGCTGATAGTGTAAACGCATAAGAGAGCTTAACTGCAAGACCTACAAGTCGAGCAGATGCGAAAGCAGGTGTTAGTGATCCGATAGTTACACGTGGGTGTGCTATCGCTCAACGGATAAAAGTTACCCTGGGGATAACAGGCTGATAGTGCCCAAGAGTTCACATCGACGGCACTGTTTGGCACCTCGATGTCGGCTCGTCCTATCCTGGGGCTGGAGAAGGTCCCAAGGGTTTGGCTGTTCGCCAATTAAAAGGGTACGCGAGCTGGGTTCAGAACGTCGTGAGACAGTTCGGTCTCTATCTTCCATGATCGTAGGAAATTTGAAAGATGCTGCCCCTAGTACGAGAGGACCGGGGTGGACGAACCTCTAGTGTATCTGTTGTCGCATCAGCGGCATTGCAGAGTAGCTATGTTCGGTTGGATAACCGCTGAAAGCATATAAGCGGGAAGCCATTCTTGAGATAAAATTTCCCCATTAGCCTCCCTGAAGACTACAGGGTTGATAGGTCACAGATGTAAGCACAGTAATGTGTTGAGTCGAGTGATACTAATAGGCAATCGAACTTTTAAATAGAGAACCTTTACTTGGACTAGTGATTAGTGGAAGAAATTCCTTTTACTACTCTGCTTAGGCAGAGTCGATGACTAAAAATGATCTTTTTAAAAAGGTCTTTATCTTGGCAGTCTTAGAGGGAGGGGTACACCTGTTCCCATCCCGAACACAGAAGTTAAGCTTCCCTTCGCCGATGTTACTGCGGCCTAGCCGTGGAAAAGTAGGGCGCTGCCAAGTTAAAGGCCTTTTTTTGTGCTTAATAAAACCTTTTTTGAAAAAATGTTTTTAGTGCTTTCGAAAAAGTTTTTGTAAATCCCTATGATTTCGTAGTCTCTTCTTCGGGATAATCGTTTGTAACACTTAGTTCGTCTACGTCTTTTAGCTTTGCTGTTCTAGAAGTAAGAGGGTTGTAGACGTTATAAAATAATTCTATTAACTCTGAAGTTTTCAATTGTTCAACTTTTAAGCTGCAATTTTCTAATCCACTTCTAACAGTCGACACCCTTTGGCTTAAAGCCTTTTTCAGTCTGTCGAATTCTTCTTGGCGTTTTTTAATTTCTACATATGTGTCTTTTGGAGCAAGTCTTTGGAAAAATCCTTGAACTGACTGAGGATTATTTTGTGAACGTCCTGGATCGTAAGGAACAATTACATAAAATTCTTTATCCATGATGTCTGCATAATCTATAAGTTTTTTGATGTATTCTGCGTATTCATAAGTCTGTTCTTGTAATAACGGATTTTTTTGTTTGTCTCCAAGTGTTCTTACTTGGCTAATGTAATTATCGATATCAAGTTTTTTTGATCTAATAACTATTTGAATAGGGAACTCTAGTGAGTTCAAAAACCCTTGGTATCCGTAAATAATTGAGTTTTGCTCTGTTTCAGACTTCAAGTTGAAGTTGATGCTTGATGTCTTCAAAACGGCTCTCATACCGCCATTTTTTAGAACCAATACGTCATCACGAATCTCGCCGATTCTTATATGAGTTTGAGTACCATTCATAACGGCTTCTCTATTTTTTTTACCTGTAGCTACATTTGATATATCTGCTTGTTGTGGCATATTTTATTTGTTTTATTGTTTTGGTTTTATGTTTCCGTGACTATCTAGAATTGAAGTTAATTCTTGAATACTTTTCTTTTCTTTTACTGATGAATCTTCTGTTTTTTTAATTTCAATCTTTTTCTTCTCTGTAGGGATCATCAATGGTTTTGCAGTTCCTTGTATCCAAACTCTTTTTCTTGGAAGAAGGTAGTATTCTAATAAATCCATCAAAAATATGTGAAAAGGGAGCTCGTGTATCTTTAGGAAAGCGAATGCTAGAGTCAATGCTCCTAATACAGCTACAGGAGGCAACCAGATTTCCATGAAGTATGTTTTTGCTAAACTTACATAGATCGCATAGCAAACTCCTCCACCGATTCCTAGTATCACTAATTGTCGAAGTGTAATAGGACCAATGATTGTGTCTTCTCTCTGTACGTCTTGTGGAACTTTGAATTGCATGTTTTCTATTAAATTTTATCTGTATATTTTAGCACAAATTCTACTCTTTATCCAAGCATAAATTTCTGCTAGACTATTTCTCGCAAATTTAAAAGCATTATGTCACAGAAAAATATAAGAAATTTTTGTATTATTGCTCACATAGATCATGGCAAATCTACGCTAGCAGATCGTCTTCTTGAGGTTACTAATACTCTTTCAAAGAGAGAGATGAAGCATTCTCAGATGTTGGACACGATGGAACTTGAACAAGAGCGTGGAATTACAATTAAGCTACAGCCTGTGAGAATGGAATGGAAATATAAGGGTGAAACTTACATTCTGAATCTTATAGATACTCCGGGACATGTGGATTTCTCTTATGAAGTCTCTCGTAGTTTAGCTGCGTGTGAAGGTGCGATTTTGGTTGTAGATGCGACTCAAGGGATAGAAGCTCAGACTTTGGCGAATTGCTATATGGCTATAGAGCACAATTTAGAGATTATTCCTGTTTTAAATAAGATAGATTTACCTTCTGCAGATGTGGAAAAGAGGTCTCAAGAGATTGAAGACGCTTTGGGAATTCCTAAAGAGGATGTTATTCCTATTTCCGCAAAGGATGGTACAAATGTCGAGAAAGTATTGGAAAGGGTTATAGAAAAAGTTCCTGTCCCAAGTCCCGCTTCAGACACAGATGAGCTTAAATCTTTAATTTTTGATTCTGTTTATGATTCATATAGAGGAGTAGTTACCTATGTGAGATTGCAGTCTGGTTCTGTGAAAAAGGGTGATAAGGTTTATTTGTTGAGTAATAAAAAAGAGGTGGATGTTCTAGAGGTTGGCTATTTTAAGCCAAAATATCTAAGTGCAGAAGTTCTACATTCTGGAGAAGTTGGATATATAGTTACTGGACTTAAAGGTGTACGTGATGCCAGAGTTGGCGATACTATTTGGAAAGCTGGAAATACTGAAATAGAACTCGAAAATGCTAAATCTTTGCCTGGTTACCATATAGTTAAGCCTTTCGTGTTTGCCGGTATTTTTTGTACCGATTCAGATGACTATAGCTTGTTGCGTGAGGCTTTGGATAAATTAAAATTGAATGACGGTTCACTTTCTTTTCAGCCTGAAAACTCAAGTGCTCTTGGATATGGTTTTAGATGTGGATTTTTAGGTTTATTGCATATGGACATTGTTCAGGAAAGACTTGAAAGAGAATACAATCTCGATTTAATAATGACCGCACCTTCCGTGTCTTATGAAGTTGTTATGGTTGGTGGTGAAATAAAATTAATTTCCAGCGCTTCTGAATTGCCTGATCTTTCTCATATACAAGGCATAAAAGAACCATGGGTTAAAGTTGAGATTTTGATGCCTAAAGACTATATAGGAGGAATTATGACTCTTTGTACTGATAAAAGAGGTATTTATAAAAATATCCATTATATAGATCAGAATAAGATAATTGTGACTTTTGAGTTGCCATTAGCTTCTATAATTATAGATTTCTATGATAGCTTGAAAAGTATATCTAGCGGATATGCTTCTATGAATTATGAATATTTGGAATATAGAATGGAGGACCTTGTTAAGCTTGATATATTGGTTGCTGGAGAGAAAGTGGACGCTCTTTCTATGATTCTTCACAGAAAAGAATCTTTTTATATTGGTCAAAGTCTAGCTAAAAAATTAAAGGAACTTATTCCTAGAGCGCAGTTTGCCATTCCAATTCAGGCAGCTATAGGTGCCAAAATTATTGCTCGTGAAACTATTGCCGCATATAGAAAGGATGTAACTGGATATTTATATGGAGGAGATGTTTCTAGAAAAAAGAAGCTTTTAGAAAAACAAAAAAAAGGTAAAAAACGCATGAAGATGATGGGTAAGGTTGAACTTCCTCAAGAGGCGTTTATGGCTATTCTAAAGAAATAGGTTGGTAATAAGCCACTTTTTCGTGGTATAATTATACGAAGATAAAATATTTTATGTTTAGAATTTTAAAGGCAATATATTATTTTCTGTCTCCATATATCAATTCTTTCGAAAGGAAAATTGATAAGTTTTTTACTAATATAAAATCTACCGACAATATTTTTGGCATAAAAGGTAGACTTTTGGAATTAATGCAGGAGAATTTGATAATTGTGAATATTTGGCTGGAAAAGAAATTTAAAGGTTACAAATATTTGGATAAGAGAACAAGAAGAAAGATGTATGTTGATACACAGGCTATAGTTCAGAAGCTAAATCAATTTATTGCCGAACATGATATTCCTGACATGGATATTAAGGATATTTTGGCTCAAACTGGCCATTCTTTTCCTCAAGGTGACAATGAAAAAATTAAATATATTACTTATATAATGTTTTTTTTAAGACCAGGTCTTTATTATCACTATATTAATACTTCGAGTTTTGGGAAATTACTTAGAAATCCTGATCAAGAAAAATTAGAAGGGGATTGTAATCAAATTGTTACTTTATATATCTATCTTTATTCTTTGAAATTTCCTATTAATGATCTTCAGATAAAGCTTTTGCCTGAACATGTGTGTCTGCATTTCAGAGAAATAGACATTGAGTGTACCGCTGGACAGTTTGCCAAGTATGAAAAATTTGACCATATATTGCCTGTTACCGAGATAATTTCTACTAATTTACTAGATCTTAATGATTATAGGGAAGATACTCAGGATATTTCTGAAAGAGTTTTTGTGAAGAGTGCAGAATTGGCTTATGCAATTAGTAGTTTGCGTACGCTTGTCGAGAAAAATTTAAAAATATCTTATACGAATTTGGCTATTTCTTGTATGAATTCTGGCAATTTCTCTAGTGCAAAATTCTTTGCTGAAAAAGCTGGAGATCGAGATATTATTAAAAATGTTAAGTATAACCAAGGTGTTTATTATTTTAATAAGGGTGATGCTGATTCTGCTTTAAAAATATTCTCTGATCTTGGAGACGAAAAGATGAAAATTGCGTGTTATGGTAAACAATATAATGATTTAACGAAAGTTGTTTCTTCGGTAAAAACGATGGATGATGCAAAAAAATATAAATCTACTTACCAAAAAATGTTGGTGTTGGCTGATAAAATGGGGGATAGCACTTTGAGCAATAATTTGAGGGATACTTTAAGCAAGATGTAGAAAACTCCTTATGCTTGTTTGAAAGCCGGTTTTTTGATATAATATAAAGAATTTTAATGCCTAAAAATTTATGTAATGTCAGTAGATTCTCAAAAAATCTTTAAGTATGCGTTTGGTGTCATGTTTGCGTTGCTGTTCATTTTTGTTACTGAGCAGTTGTTTTTAGATGGATATGGCACTGGCGAAATGTGGGAAAGTATTTTAAAAAATTTCAGTAATAAAAATGTTCAAAGTGATCCAATTTTAGATGATTTAAGGATTGTTTATCCTGACGAGCCTTCTTCTGTTGAGCCAACTCTTCTGGATCCAGCTACTAGGCAAAGAATTTCTAATGTTTATGATTCATTGGTTAAAAATGATAAGGATTATAAAATTAGAACTGATTTGGCTGTGAACTGGGGGCTTTTGGACGATACTACTTGGGAATTTAGGCTTAGACCTGATGTAAAATTTCATGATGGTAGTGATTTTGATTCTGAAGATGTGGCTTCTAGCATCAAAAGGGCAATGACAAAAAAAGATTCTCAGCTTATTGAGATTTTAAATACAATTGAAAGTGTCCAGGTTGTTGATCGTCTGAATGTTAGAATAAAAACTTATAAGCCTGATCCAGTTCTTTTGAATAAGCTTGCTTTGGTTTTGATTCTTCCTAGTGAGCAAAACGATAAAGAGATAATGACTCCTGTAGGAACTGGTCCATATAAATTTCAGGAATGGATAAAAGGAGACAAGATTGTTTTTGAAAAATTTGATGAATATTGGGGAGATACAAAACCCAAATTTAATAAGGTTGAAGTTTTTGTTAAGACTAAAAAGAACGATAGGGTAAAAATGTTTTTGAATGGGGATGCTGATTTCTTGGCTTTTGTCCCTTATGATGCAGTTGATATTGTTAAAGAAAAAGGATTTTCTGTGACTACTGTTCCTAGTCTTGAAGTTCAATTTATTGGTTTTAATTTTTCTTCAAAGCTTCTTTCGAATGTTGAAAACAGAAAAGTTGTTTCTCTTGTTATTGATCAAGATGCTTTAGTTAAAACTGTCGGAGGTTATGCAAGACCTTCGAGTCAGTTTGTCAGCGATGGTATTTATGGATTTAATAGTGCAGTTTCTGCTCATGAATTTAATTTAGATAAGGCCAAGCAGATTGCTGAGAAAAATGGATTGGTTGGGCAAACATTGTTGTTGAGTTTACCTAAAGGATTGGATGTTCTTGGAAATAATATAAAAGATAATCTTGAGAAAATAGGGGTTTATACAGTTGTTTCTTATCTCGAATCTGATGATTTTATTAATAGCCTAAAGGGTGGAAAATCTGACATGTACTTTTTGGCTTTTAAATCAGACATAGGAGATGCATCTAATTTTCTGGATCAAGTAAGTTATTCTAAAGGATCCTCTAATTTTGGAAATTATAAAAATGATAATGTTGATGTATTAGTTGATGAAAGTAAGACTGAAATGGATCCAGCTACTCGTCGTGGACAATTACAAAAAGCTATGAAGATAGTTGCTAGTGATGATATTTTTGGAGTTCCTTTATTTGAGTATGAAAATGTTTATAGTTTTGTTTCTAAAATTGAAATTACGCCTAGGATTGATGGCTTAATATATTTTGATGATATAAATCTTAAGTAGTTTATGAAAATATCGATTCGTAACAAATTGATTCTTGCAATTTCAGGGCTTATGGTCCTAGTTTTCTCGGCTGCTGCTTATCTTTTTATTGGAGAGAAGAAAATAGAAATGGCTGATGATATTTATGTGAATTCTTTGGCTTATACCAGATTGGTTTCTCCAAAGATAATTGATAGTTATGAAACATATTTGGCTCATAATGCCTTTGTTTATTTTAATCGTGACATGAAGGATATTTTCTCTCAGAGTGAATATTTGGATTCAGTTAAAATTGTTACGTATTCCGGAGAAGTTCTTTATGATTCTTCTGTTGATAAAAATAAAAAATACGATGAAGGTCCTAGAATTCTTCAGGATTATGGGCTTTTGGCTCAGGTGAGGTCACAGAATATTTCTTTTAAAACTATTGGGGGAAATGATAGTAGAGTGATCTTTCTAAAAGAAGATGATAAAGGGAATATTATTTATGTTAATAGTGATGAAAATTCTAATATTCTGCCTATAAAGAAAGGTTTTGTTCTTGATCATTTAGTTGTTCCGGTAACTGAAAAATATTCTGTAGTTTTTGAATTGAATTACCAGAAGATGGATGAAAGAGTTGATGCAATGGTAATGAGAATGGTTTATTTGGCGTTGTTTGGAGTGTTGATTGGAATGATGATGTCTTTTGTTATGTCGCAACAGATTACAAAACCTGTGGCTGATCTTGTGGATGGAGTGAATAGAATTGCTATTGGAGATTTCAAGACTAGAGTTGATATTCATACTAGTGATGAAATTAGTTTTTTGGGTGATGCTGTTAATAAGATGGCGCAGGACTTAGAGATGAGTACTGATGCTAAAGTTTATAAAGCTCGTGTAGGAGAGGAATTGAAGATTGCCATGAAAATTCAAAAACAATTAATTCCAAATAAGCTTCCAAAAGTTAAAGGATTGGATATTGCTGCAGGTATTATTCCTGCAGAAGAAATAGGTGGAGATATGTATGATTTCTTACCAAAGGTTGGAAGTAGGCAGCTTATGTACTTGGGAGATGTTACGGGACATGGAGTACCTGCTGGAATTGTTAGTTCTATCGCTAGTGCTCTTTTTTATGGATATGGTGCAACTCATGATGATTTAACAACTATAATGTCTTCTGTGAACAGAGTAATGAAGGCGAAGACTATGACTAATATGTTTATGACTCTGTGTTTGCTTGAATGGGATGAAGATACATCTAAATTGAAATATATAAGTGCCGGACATGAACAGTTGATTCATTATAAGGCGAAGGATGGCAAAGTTGAACTTACTCCTGCTGGTGGAGTTGCATTGGGAATGATCCCTGATATTTCTAAACTATTGAAAGTTCAGGAAGTGGACTTACAGGTTGGGGATTTCATTGTTGTATATAGTGATGGAATTCCAGAGTCTTGGAATAGTAAAAAAGAACTTTATGGAATGGATAGATTTGTCGCTGATGTTGAAAGAGTTGGTGCAAAAAATCTATCTGTAACGAATCTTCAAAACAACATCTTGATTGACGTGAAGAAATTTACTGAAGGATTTCCTCAGGCTGATGATATTACAATGATGGTTCTAAAACGCGTTTAAATTTTTATTCCTGGCACTGGGAATTTCAAGCACATTTCACGAACTTCTTCTTTGATTTGTTTGTGCATTTCTAGATTATCGATGTTTGAAATTACTCTGTCGATCCAGTCTGCTATGCGATCCATTTCTGGTTCTTTCATTCCACGAGTAGTGATAGCTGGAGTTCCTAAACGTATTCCAGATGGATCCATTGGTGAACGAGGATCGAAAGGAACTGTGTTTTTATTTAGAGTTATTCCGACTGTATCTAGAGCTGCTTGCGCTTGTTTTCCTGGTACTCCTTTGTTTGTTAGGTCTACAAGAATTAAGTGTGTGTCTGTTCCGTCGCTAACCAATTCAAATCCACGTTTTTTTAGTTCTTCTGCTAGATGACGTGCATTTTTTCTGATCTGTTTTGCGTATTCTTTGAATTCTGGTTTTAGAGCTTCTGCAAACGCTATAGCTTTTGCAGCGATTGCGTGTTCATGAGGACCTCCCTGCATTCCTGGGAATACTGCTCTGTCGATATTTTTTGCATGTTTTTCTTTGCACATAATGATCGCACCTCTTGGTCCACGTAATGTTTTATGAGTTGTTGTCATTACTACGTCGAAGTATGGAACAGGGGATTCTAGTTCTCCTCCTGCTATAAGTCCTGCTGTGTGGGAAATGTCTGCCATTGTCATAGCTCCAACTTCATCAGCGATCTCTTTGAATTTTTTCCATTCGATATCTCGTGGGTATGCTGTGAATCCTGCAACGATTAATTTTGGTTTGTGTTCGTGTGCAAGTTTTCGAACTTCTTCCATATCAATGCGTCCTGTTTCTTTGTTCACTTCGTAAGGAATGAAATTATATGCCTTTCCTGAAAAAGCTATTGGTAGTCCATGAGTGATGTGTCCTCCTTGATCTAATTTAAGTCCCATAACTGTGTCTCCAAAATTTAATAGTGCGAAATAAATCTCTGAGTTTGCTGGAGATCCAGAATATGGCTGTACGTTTACATGTTCTGCACCAAAAAGTTCTTTTGCTCTTTCGATAGCTAGAGTTTCTATTTTATCTATATTTTCTTGTCCACCGTAATAACGTTTTCCTGGATATCCTTCTGAGTATTTGTTTGTCAAAATAGAACCGCATGCTTCCATAACTGCTTCTGATGCGTAGTTCTCTGAAGGAATTAATTCAATTCCTTCTGCTTGTCTCCTTTTTTCTGACTCAATGCTCGCGAAAATCTCTGGATCCTGTGCTTGGATTTTGCTCATGTTTTTTTTGGTTAGAATCGTGATGCCCGAAGTCAATTATATGGATAAGAATTCAAATGTAAAATAATTTTTGATAAATGATTGAATTAGGGCATTTATATGCTATATTTATCCAGCAAAATTCTTATAAGCCCAGGTGGTGAAATGGTACACACGCTACCTTGAGGTGGTAGTCCCCTTATGGGGATGGAGGTTCAAGTCCTCTCCTGGGCAAATATTGTAAGAAAAACTTTTGGAAAAAGTTTTTCTTTGCTTTTCAAAATTTTTAGGAGTTTTTCGCTCTGGGGCCCACAAGACCCAGACTTAAAAACGAGTTTTATTTATAGTTGTCAGCTAATGCCACGATACCCAGAGCTCAAGACAGTTTTTATTTTTAGTTACGCCTTGCTTCGGAAGTTTTCGCAAAGTTTTATCATAGTTATCGCCTGAAGGAGTTTTTCGCTCTGGGGCCCACGAGACCCAGAGCTCAAAACGGTTTTTATTCCTAGTTTTTTATGGACAAAATTTTGCTTAACAGTTATCTATGTATCTTGTATGAGTTATCCATTTAAAATAAAAATAGGGGAGAGGAACTATGAGATTGAATATAATGTTTCATTCAAAAGAACTTCTTCAGCTAGAATTAAAAAGGGTAAAATAATTATTCGCTTGAGTAGATTTGTTTTTGGCAAGGCAAAGGAAGACTTGATAGAAAAATTCTTAAAATGGGCAGTAAAGAGACTTTCACGAATGGAAGTTACTGATTTTGTAAATCCCGAATACGAAAATGCAAAAAGTATTACTACTCATAATAAAGTTTATGAACTTAAGGTTGTTTTGGAAGATCGTTCTGATTCTAGAGCAAAATTAAAAAATGGATTTATTATAGAAATTAGGCTTCCGGAAAAGCTTTCAAAGAAGCAGCAATCAGAAAAAATAAAACTGTTGTCTCAGAAAATTATAATGGAGGATCAGGAGTCTTATTTACAGGAAGTTATTTCTGAACTTAACCAGATGCATTTCAGAGAAAGAATAAATAGTTGTCGATTTAAGAGAACAGAATCTCGTTTTGGAAGCTTAAGTGTGAGAAAAAATATAAATATATCTTATCGCCTTCTTTTTGCGCCAAGAGAGGTTTTTAAGTATGTGTGCGTTCATGAATTGGCTCATTTGAAGCAGTTTAATCACTCCAAGAAGTTTTGGGCTGTTGTAGAGGAGGCATGCCCGGACTATAAAGTTCAGGAAAAATGGCTTAGAAAAAATGGACTGAATTTAGGGTAGGAATTTACTTGCACTTTTTTTCTCCATATGTTAAAAATTACAGGCGTGTTTTAAAGTTGCGGGCGCTTAGCTCAGTTGGCTAGAGCATCTGGTTTACACCCAGAGGGTCAAAGGTTCAAATCCTTTAGCGCCCACCATCGTTTAATGCTTGACATTGAAGCTTAATTGTTGTACTTTTATATGCCTAAAATTATTGTATAAAAATACTCATTGATGGCTGGTGGAGTAGACGATGAACAATTGGTTCCTTTGGAAGACGTTTCTGGTGTACAGAATGATCCGCCAGTTACTGATGGTGTTTCTGTGACTCCTGAATTGTTGGATGAGAATAAGCTTATGCAGGCTTTAATTGTAGCTCAAGAGTTATTGGCTGATATTGAGAAGAGTTTGATCCCTGCCGGAAAAGATCGTCCTGAGTTAATGTCTCCTGAGGCTAGACAGTTAGCGGCTGATATCTTTCATATTTCTGATAGAATCAAGAGTAGGGCTAAGGGAGTTTTGCCGGAATTGTCTTTTAGGCCAACTCATCAAGTTAGACCTAGTCCGGTAGCTCATGATTTTGTTGTAAAGGCTAGAGAAAAAGCAGAAATGGAAGATAGAAATAAAGCTGAATTAATCTCCGATACCGTTGGAATTTTATCCACAATCTTTCAGCTACAAGTTGATATTACTAGGCCTGATATTGCTGCAAAAATAAATGCTTTTGCCAAAAAATATGCGACTAAGAGTGGATTGGATATTTATATGGTTATAACTTCTTTTTCTGATCCTCAAGGTGATTATTTTTTAGGTGTTGATAAGTCTTCAATTGAATCAGCTTTTAAGGATGACAGTGTTAAGGGATTTATAAATGATCCTAAGACTACTATTTTTAGATCTGGAGTTTTGCCATCTAAACATTTTGAGCAGCTTTTACATGGAAAAGTTGCGGCTTTGGTTATGGATATTAGGAAAACTTGGCAGTCTAGATGTACTAAAGAAGGGGAAGATGAGTTTTTGTCGGATTTGATGGCTAAGGCTAAAGAATACATAGCTTATACTTTTCATCCTAAATTTCTTGGAGATGATTTGAGCTCATGTAAGACGTTATCTGATGTACAAAAATTTGCTCAATTGTTTCCGGTTGAAGAAAGATCTTTCGATCTTTTGAAAAAATCTCACTTACTTCTTAAAGTTATGCATCTTATGCTTTTGCATGACAGTGAGGTTGATGTGGCTTCATATGTTGATAATTCTGACAATCTTAGGCTTGAAATGCAGGATTTCTGTATAGATCTTCCTGATGGAGGACGTTATATAAATCCTCCAAGAGATTTAAATGGTAAACCTAAACCAAATTTTGAAGTTGATAATTATGGAATGAGAATTGATAGGGTTGAGGTTGCTGAAGGTAAACCGGTTTATTCTACTATAGATAAAGTTTTCCGTAAGGATTTTTATGATATGACTGAAATAGGTGATTTTGCTAGAATGAGGATTTTCTTAACAAAGGAAGATTGTTATGACGAAGATGGTAAATTTAATCAAGAGAAAACCGAAAAATCTTTGGAGAAACTTCTTGGTATTATGATTTCCAGATATGGAAATGATATAGACATGAAGTCTTTGGATTATTCTATTAGTAGTGGAAAAACTAATGAAGCTAGTAAAGGTGCGCATAGGGGAATACATTTCAATCTAAAATATAAGTCATCATGTAATGCAAATGGGTTAACTCCTCATGGAGAACCTGTCACAAAATCTATAGATGTTGAAGTTCAGATATTGGCTTATATGGAAAAGCAATCTTATGAAGAGGATCATGAGGCATATCAGGAATCTAGAAAAAAACTTCTATTCCAAAAACTTGGTTTTGAAAATGCATTTGATAATTTTGTTCTCGACTTGATATCAGCAATTTCTAATGAGAAATATGATTTTGGATTTAGGTCTACTGTTGATCCTTTCTCTGATATTGCCGAAATTGACGAGGAAATAAGAAAGGTTTACGAGAGACAGCTTGGAATTGGTGATGAAGTTTTGTTCCCAGAAAGTGTTGATCTTGAGTCATTTATGAAGGAGGGATGGATATTATTCTCTGAAGATAAGTTTAGGTTGTTTGTATTGCTGTTGTCTATTTTGACTAAAAAGGATGAGGATGGTGGACTTGCTAATGCTAGATTGCTTGAATATATGCAGCGTTATTTCCCTGGAAAATTAAATAAATTGATGGATACATATGCAAAAATGCTTAAGGGTAAAGATTTCCGTCCCGGAGGAGAACAAGATTATTTAACCAGAGTTATTGCTTCTAAAATTCAATTTGTTAAAAATGCCATATCTCCTGAGCGTAAAATTTCTGCAGGAAGAAGGTCTGCAGAGTTGTTTGATGTAGGGCATCAGTTAAGAATACATAATGTAGGAAAGCATGCTAAAGGAAATCCTGGATTGACTCTTGTTACTACTTTTCCTGGAGGTTCTCGCCGTTCCACTCCTTCAATGGAATTGCCTTATGCAGGTCCGGTAGGAATTGTAAAAGTTCCTTCTGCCGATGGGGACTCTGTTGATTTTTGCTGGAAAATGCAAAACGGCAAAACAACTGAACCAGTTTATAGAATAGAAAAAGACGATGATGATAAAAATATAATTGTTTGTTACTTATTATCTGGTGGAGAAAAATTGCCTATGTGGGTTATGCAGGTGAACTACATGGATGAGTCTGGTTTAAGTGGAAGAGTTTATCCTTATACTTATCAGGTTTCTAAAAATTCTGAGACCAATAGAGCTTACCTTAATACTAAAACTATAGACTCTAGTGCTGGAAGAGATGTCACTGTGTTAAATATTTCTAATCTTAATCCTACTACCGGTCTTGGAAAGAGACAGTCTAGATTTATAGATTTCGTTAGGGAAGTGGGCTTTTTATGGGAAAAGGCAAAGAAACGAGATATTTCTAACGGGAATTATCCAATTTCAGTTTAATCCCTGAAGATCATGTCTTCTCTCCCCACACCAACTCCTATTGAGCTAACTTTGCATTCTATAAGTTCCTCAATTTTTTCTACATAAGCACGAGCATTTTTTGGAAGGTTTTCATATTCTTTAATTTTGCTTATGTCTTCTTTCCATCCTGGCATTTCAACATATTCTATTTCGATGTCGTTTAGAATTTCTAGGTTTGCTGGAAAAGATTTTAGGTATTCACCTTGGTATTTGTAGTTTACGGCTATTTTTAATGTTTCTTGGCCTGTTAGTACGTCTAGTTTTGTTAGATTCACTGAAGAATATCCATTTACCATGTTGCTGTATCTTCCTACAACAGCGTCAAACCATCCACATCTTCTAGGTCTTCCTGTTGTCGCTCCATATTCTCCACCTTTTTCGCGAATTGCGTCTCCGTTTTGGTCTTTTAGCTCAGTAGGGAATGGACCTTCTCCTACGCGAGTTACGTATGCTTTCATTATTCCTATAACTGTTTTGATTTTTGTTGCTGCAAGTCCTGTACCGGAAATTGCACCGCTTATTGTAGAGTTTGAAGATGTTACGAATGGATAAGTTCCATGGTCTATATCTAGAAGTGCACCATTTGCGCCTTCTATTAGTATTTTTTTGCCTTGGTTTAGTGCTTGATTTAAATAATACGCACTATCAATTATCATTGGCTTAATTATTGAAGCATATGTTCTGAATTCTGCTAATTCGCTATCTGCGTCGTATTTGAATTTTCCATACATTTTGTGAAGCATTTCTAAGTTCTCTCTATATTTGCTTTCAAATACTTCAAAGTTGCAAAGATCATGTATGCGAATTCCATTTCTGCGAATTTTGTCTGTATAACACGGACCAATGCCTCTTTTTGTCGTTCCTACTTTTTGTTTGCCTTTCATTTCTTCCTGAAGGCCATCTATTATTTTGTGATATTCGAAAAGAATGTGAGTTCTATCCGAAATAAGTAATCTCAAATTGCTGTCTATTCCTGCTGCTTGAAGGATTTTAATTTCCTCTAGTAATGTAGGGATGTGAATTACTACTCCGTTCCCAATTACGCAAATCTTCCCTGGATTAAGCATCCCAGATGGTATCAAATGGAATACAAATTTCTTTTTCTGTTCTGGATTTGCAGGATCTTGAATATATATTGTGTGTCCTGCATTTGCACCGCCTGCTGCACGTGCGATGATGTCGTATTCTTCAGATAAAATATCGATGAGCTTGCCTTTACCTTCGTCGCCCCACTGACTACCTAATATTACAGTTAGATTGCCTAAAGAATTTCCTTTTGACATCGGATTTAATTAAGATTATCCCCTTTAGTTCACTGCCCACGACAGGTATCAATATATTTGAATTGCAAAAAAAAATGTAGAAGAAATTTTTATAATCTCTTGATTAAATATCCAAAGCGTTATGAAAATTATTAAATTTGCACTTAAACGCATGGTCACTTGAATATATCATTATGATTCTCTATTATGGTGTCACCAATAATCTTTAATCTAAAATACATGTTAACGAATGAACAACTTACTGCACAGATTCCATTTTGTTTGGCTGGTACTAATTTTTCTAATTTAGGGGATAGATATGAGGGTAAAGTTCGTGATAATTATTCAAAAGATGGAAAAAGAGTAATAGTAGTCACAGATAGACTTTCGGCTTTTGATAGGGTTATCACATTAATACCTTTCAAGGGACAGGTTCTTAATCAAATTGCAAAGTTTTGGTTTGAGAAAACTAAAGATGTTATCGAAAATCATGTCATGGAATCTCCGGATCCAAATGTTTTGGTTGGAAGAGAATGTAAGCTTATGCCACTAGAAATGGTTGTTCGTGGTTATTTAACAGGAGTTACTACTACAAGCGCTTGGTATAATTATGAGAAAGGTGTTCGAAATTTCTGCGGCAATATTCTTCCTGAAGGAATGAAGAAGAATCAGAAATTTGAGAAACCAATTTTGACTCCTTCTACTAAAGCTGAACATGGAGGACATGATGAGTCTGTTTCTGGAGAAGAAATTGTAAAAAGAGGATTCCTTACGCAAGAACAATATGACTTTATAGCAAAGACTTCACTTGCTCTTTATCAGAGAGGTGTTGAGATTTGTGCTAAACAAGGAATTATTCTTGTTGATACTAAATATGAATTTGGAATGACTCCAGAGGGAAATATAATTCTTATTGATGAAATTCATACTCCAGATTCTTCTAGATTTTGGTTTGCAAATGAATATGATCAAAGATTTGCTTCTGGAGAAGAACAGAAGAAAATTGATAAAGAGTATTTGAGAGAATGGCTTGCTGATAGGGGATTTAGAGGAGATGGTGATATTCCTGCTATTCCTGAAGAAGTAAAAGTTGAGACTGCTAGAAGATATATTGAAGCTTTCGAATTAATTACTGGTGAGAAATTCGAAGCTGAAGTCGGAAATACGCTTTCTAGAATTGAAAATAATTTATCAAAATATTTTAACTAGATCTAATATGAAAGTTGTAATTTTATTAGGTTCTGAGTCGGATAAAGAATTTGTTGAAGGGATGCCTAAAGAATTCAAAGCTTGGGGAGTTAAAAACGTGGAAATGATTGTTGCTTCTGCTCACAAAGTTCCTGAAAAAGTTTTTAAGATCGTTTCTGATAACAATAAGAGCAAAGATGATATCGTTTATATCACTGTAGCTGGAAGATCAAATGGTCTTTCTGGGGTTACTGCTGCAAATAGTATTCATCCAGTAATCGCTTGTCCTCCATTTAAGGATAAGTCTGATTTTATTGTTAACATTAATAGTACTTTGGTAATGCCAAGTGATACCCCTGTTATGACTGTTATAGACAGACAAAATGTAATTATGGCTGTTTTGAGAATTTTCGCCTTGAAAGATGCGAAATTAAAGAAGGCTATGATTGACAGAATTGCTAAAATTAAAAAAAGTTTTAAATAAA
>Ga0172370_10005173_pt1 | contig 16964 bp, 9 predicted proteins | sample LakKiv5m_FD_114538 | JGI IMG/M metagenome (GOLD analysis project Ga0172370, IMG submission 114538) | Freshwater microbial communities from Kabuno Bay, South-Kivu, Congo - kab_022012_11.5m | ecosystem: Environmental > Aquatic > Freshwater > Lake | place: Democratic Republic of the Congo...
GGTATCAAAGCCGGTACCGGTTTTGATGCTGTGTCTGATGCAAAAAACTTTTTAGCAGTTTATCCCGATGCTATCAATGGCGACTGGAATCGCTATGCTGATGATGTTCCTGGTGATGCCTGCACCGGTTCTGATAATCCAAATGATGATGTAAAGTTTATTTCTGATTTAATTGATTACCTTTGCTCCACATACCAAATAAATATTAACAAAGTTTATGCAACCGGACATTCGGCAGGTGGATTTATGGCATATAATTTAGCTATTCAACTCACTAATAAGATTGCAGCATTTGCCCCGGTTTCCGCCACTCTATGTGGTGATGATAAATTTATGGGGGCTGCTCTGGCTGTGAATCCACCGATTCCGATATACCACATTCACGGAGATGCAGATAGAGATTCTAATGGAGTTGATTATCCGGATAAAGATTTGACAGCAAATTATGAATGGCCTCTTTCTTTTTTCAGTGCGGCTAACTGCAAACAAGATTCTTATTATGCATCAACCCAAATCGTAGGTGGCGTAATTCAGCATACTTATTGCAGTGCACCAAAACCAATCTATCTAGTTCAAATTAAAGGTATGGGACATGTCTGGCCAAATTTCGCAGGTTATAATGCCGAAGAGGCTATTGTTTCTTTCTTTCTTTCTTTCAGTTTGCAATTGACTTCATCTTGCAGTACAAATTCAATAGCTGACCAAAACCAATCAGAAATCTTTTCAATCAAATCGATTTCGTCAGGTCAGTTTGAAATCTCTTCTTCAGAGTCAATTAATAATTTAAAAGTATTTGATGTCTTAGGTAATGAAATCGCTTTTTCAAGCTTACAAAATAATTTATTTCAACTTCAAAACGCTGTTCCAGGAATCTATATAATAAAAGCAACAAATGATGCTAAAGATGTGTTTGTCAAAAAAATAATTGTTCAATAATTTTTTAATCTCTGAGGTTTTTATGTCCAAAAAATTACTCATTATCTCATTGTTTGCTTTTATCTCATATACTTCCTGGTCACAGGAAATTTGGGATAGCCTCAAATTACCGGCAAATCTGATAACAGAAATCAGTTCATACACTTCATCAGGAATGAATCATTTTCTCGGTACGAATGGTCAGGGAGTCTTTTCATCAAATGATAGCGGAAAAACATGGACGAATAATTCGATTCCAAAAGAAATGACTGATGATTCAATACAAATTATTAACATAAGCAGCACCGGCTACGTTTTTGCGTATGGTAGAGCGAAGGTTTTCAGAACAGGTGATTTAGGAACTACTTGGGAAAAATGTAAAAATTTCAATCCGAGCGGCTCGGTGATTCAATGTGCAGCAATTAGCCCTGTCGGATGGAATGCAGTCGGCACTTCTTCCGGTATATACCTTTCATCATTCGGAACTAACGGACTTGAATGGCAAAAGATAACAAATAATAAAATTATTTCAGACTTCGATACCAGAACTATGTTGTTTAATCAAAACGAACAGTTGTTTGTCTCCGGGTTTCATCTTCAGGAACCGACAATATATACAATTGACCTTAATTCTGGTAGTATTGACGAAAGGACTACAGGTATTACGGAAAAACCTCTTGTTAATGATTTTACCCTCGATACAAAAGGTATTATGCACGCTGCAGTCGGTTTGACAATTTATAATTTTGACGACCATGATTTAACATGGACTGTTTTGGCTGTTAGCGGTCAAACAAGAATCAAAACAATTAGATTTGACAGAAAAGGAAATCTTTTTTCGTTCGATTCAAACTCATTACTGGTTTTTGGTTCAATAACCACAAAGTGGCTACCTGACGACCCAATATTAAAATTCGATAAAAATATTGTCCATACTGTCATTGGTAATGATGGCAACATTGTAGTTGTATTGCCAGATGCAATAAAAAAGACACTGAAACCAAGCGACGAAATTATTACATACTTAGATTTTGGTACAAAAGTTTTTTTAGTATCGAATCCCAAAACCGGTGCTATGAAAAATACTTCATTTGACCTTTTCAAAGCTACCTGTGATAATAACCAGGTTTTTATTAAAAAGATAACTACCGATTCGAGAGGGAAATTTTTTATTAAATTAGATGATTACGGTATTCTGATAACAGACCAGCTAAAACTTGAAAAGAAAATTTCTTTTAAATATAGTATTAAAACTGAACATACGGATTTCGGAAATAGGTTATATGATATATTTTTAAACAATATGAAATTTGATGGTATCGGATCTCCAAGTTATTATTCAATGACTGATGTACGAGACCAGACTTTACTAATGGACCATACAATGATACCCAGGTTTCTGGTAGTCTCCGTTGAATGGGATGCAAAAAGGGAATATCTTGATTCTTTAGCCTCGTGGTGCAAACTTATGTCCGAATTTTTATATGATGTAACCGACGGGCAACTCTTTGTGGAAGGAATCAGCATTTACGACTGCAAGCAAAAATGGGACCAGGCAGATATAAGAATTTTTGCGAGTAATATGGTCTGGCCTAATGCTGCTATAAATGGGATATATAAGCCTGATGCCGATCAAGCACAGATTAGAATGCCCCGGCGATGGTGGGGAAATTCTGTTGATACCAGAAATTTTAATGCTAAAAGTGACTGGTTCACTTTGAATGAAAATGCTTACTCGATATTTATGAGTTCTACAATCGCCCATGAGTTGGGTCATTATATGTTTGGATTTTACGATGAATATTTATGGACTAACGAAGAAAAACAGAAACTTGTAACAAAAGGTTTTAATTTCGGATTTATGAATTTTCAGTATCAAACTGCCCCCGATTGGTCTTCGGAAATGAGTACTCAGGAAAGATATACTGATACTAATTACCGATATACTTTTCAATGGAAAAAAAATGGGAGCGATTGCTGGACTCAATTTAAAAACAAATACGAAGACAATTACAATCTTTATGAAGAAGGTTATATCTGGTGTCCAATAAAAACTCCTGCTGAAAGGACTTTGTCAAAAGGATACAATTTTATGGTCGGTCCTATGGATTTTCAATGGAATCAACGGGATTGCAGTGTAAAAAATTTAATGAATGTTATAATTCATGACCAAGGTTTCGGCACTGGTGATTATATTTTTACAGTTCAGGATGAATATTCAAATCCTTCTCCAAATGCTGAAGTTTATCTAATGACTTCTAATCCGATTTATCAGGGTCAATCTGCAGATAATGGTAAAATGATCGTCCTTGGAGCAAAGGTAAATGATAAAATAACTGTTACACAAAAAAGAGAGATTTATTTTCCTTTCATCGGTCCAAAATATTATTACTACTGTTTTACTACTGTTGTTGATGCAGTTACGAAAGTTAAGGATGGGCATGATTCTCAATTGGATGGAGAACCGACTTTTCAACTGATACCAGTAAAAGGTGAAAACAGACTTATTAATACTATGAGGTATGATGAGTCTGGTAATATTAATTTTCAAATTTTTACTGAAAAAAACTTTAATAAAAGTCCTACTGTTGATATTCCTATTGATGATGGGCATTCTACACTGACTAATTTCGGATTAAGTTATAACAATAAAAATTCCATTTACAACCTTATTATGAATCAAGCAGTTACTAACCAGGGAACAATATTTTTCAATACGGTTGATTCACTAAGTAATCCGTTTTCTATACTATTTCAGTATAATATTTCCAATTTCGGTGAAAATATCTCTGCTCCCGATGGAAGTGCAGAATTGATATTGGATTCTAACAATAAATCAATAAACTATGTATCTGCTCTATCGAGCAATTTTGCTCCTCTTCGAAACGGAATCCCCAAAGAAGCCAGGCAAGCCGGGCAAGTAGTATCATTTTCAACTACACCATCGAAAATTGATAAGAGTACGCTGAATATACTTACCATCAGGTACTCGAAAAGCAATCTTTCAACTCAGGAGGAACAATCGTTGAATATTTTCAGATGGGATGAAGACAGTTTAAAATGGAAAATATTAGGAGGAATTGTTGATTCAACTCGTCAGGAGGTTCATACAACGGTTAATTCAGATGGCACTTTCGCTGCATTCTCAACATATTCTTCAACAGGCGTTCAGGAAGAAAACATGAATTATTATAGATTGGATACATATCCGAATCCATTTACTTCAAATTCAACAATAGAATTTTATTTACCGTATTCTGCCAACACATCTCTGAGTCTTCATAATACTCTCGGACAAGAATTGATGACTTTTGCCAACTCTTATCTGAATTATGGCAAACAAACTTTCAATCTTAATGGAATCTTGTTAGAATCGGGTGTTTACTACCTAAAGTTAAATGTTGACGGTATGATAACAACGAAAAAGGTTGTGATATTAAAATAAGTTTATGATGAGCAAAAAACAAAATGATATTCCATTCCTTAACGATATTTTCTTCTGATGATTTGTACCAGATATTTTTACTATCTGGGATTTCGGATTAATAAATTTTTCATTCTTAAATTTCGAATGTGGAAAAAACATATCAGTTAAATCAATTTCTTCGTCAGGTCAGTTTGAAATCTCTTCTTCAGAGTCAATTAATAATTTAAAAGTATTTGATGTCTTAGGTAATGAAATCGCTTTTGAACGTTTGTCAAATAGTATTTTCCAATTAAAAAACCGTAACACCGGAATTTATTTCCTAAAACTGTTTAATAATAAAAAGCAAGTTTTTTTCTCAAAGTTTATTATTGAGTAAAAATTATTTAATTAATTAAAATTTTGATTTTTCAGTCAGGAACTATTATATTCAACATGATTGAAGTGAATTGAAGAATTGATTTTATAGCCGAATCCTGTTGAAGATTATTTAGAAATTACCTGTTCGGATGCTAACCACACCCTTAAGGGTGTGGTTAATTCGGGCATTGCGATATATAACATTTTCAGTGAAAAGGTCATCAACATACCATTCCCCTGACAACCTAACCGTAGAAGCTCTCAAAATAAGGTGGGAGTTTTCTCTCCGGTCAGGTGTTCTACCTGACTGTTCTTTTCGATGGCAGGAAGAACTCCCGCCGAGAGAGATAAAAGTTTGGCTAAAGCCCCGCAGAGCGTGTGTACATCTTATTTTCCCACGAGCTGAAGCTCGTGGCAATTCATAAGATATAATCTCTTCATTTCTTTGCTCTTCAACTTTTAAACGCTTCAACTCTTAAACTCTTATGCTCCCCATACAAAATTTTTCGTAATTCCTATTAAAATAGTTTTAAAATCGTTTTTATGGAAATGCGCAGAAAAGCTGTATATTCACGTTAGTTCTTTGATAAATCGGGCAGAAACAGTATTGAGTAATGAGTAGTGAGTAGTGTGAAAAGACTAAAGTAATTAGGAAAGTTAAGTTTTGACAAAATTGTGCGTTTTTTGGAAAAGCATAACAAATCCCGACCACCCACCTATTCAGCCATTCCAAATTTGAATGTGACAAAAGGTGGGCGTAAATTTGTAGTCACAAAATGTAACAAATTGTCACAAATAAATTTTTTCGATATTTTGAAAGTTAATCAAATGATGTAGTTGTACTAATTATTGCAACAAATCAACTCATCAATTAATCAACTCATCAATTAATCTCTTCTTCAAATAATTCCAGCCTTAAATCGTAAAACTGATTTCAAATTGTTAAAGGATTATGCAGGATTACAGAAAATATTTAGACCCGAAAGTTATTGCCCAACTCGATAATATTGAGTTGAAAGCCCGTCTCGTCGTGGAAGGCTTTATAACGGGACTTCACCGCTCTCCTTACCACGGCTTCAGCGTTGAATTTGCAGAGCATCGTCAGTACCACGCCGGAGATGAAATTCGCCACATTGACTGGAAGGTTTTTGGCAGGACCGAAAAGTTCTACATCAAGCAGTACGAAGAAGAAACAAATTTACGAAGCGTACTTGCTATTGATTCGAGCGGCTCAATGAAATTTTCTTCCAAGGGGAATATCCCGAAATACGAGTATTCGTCCTATCTTGCGGCTGCCATTGCCTATATGCTTTTCAACCAGCGTGATGCCGTCGGACTTGCAATGTACGATACAATGCTCAGGACTTATCTGCCTCCGCGTTCCAAACCATCGTATCTGCACGAAATACTGAAAACGATAGATACTACCGTTCCTGCAAATGAAACAGGTACAGCACAGGCATTGGAGCAGCTTGCCGAAAGAATCAAACGCAGAGGACTCATTGCAATTTTCAGTGACTTCTTTGACGACAGCCAATCTGTTCTAAAAGCTTTGAAGCATTTCAGGCATAAAAATCACGAGGTAATCGCATTTCATGTACTTGACCCCCGCGAAGTGGATTTTAAGTTCGGCTATGCAGCAAACTTTGTTGATATGGAAACGGGAGAGGAAATGGTCACGCAACCCTACCAGCTTCAGAAAGTTTACAGCAAAGCGGTTTCGGGATTTATCGGCGAAATCAAGGCTTCGTGCCGTCAGCATAATATTGACTATCACCTGATAGACACTGCTATGCCATTCGACAAAGCACTCAGGGAATACCTGACCAAGCGAAATAAAATGTAAACAATCCAAAAAAATACAGGAAATATAAAATAACTTTTGGATAAATTAAAATTTACTCCTATTTTTGTAGTTCTTATTTTTCGATGGAGCAAAAAAATGAATGTAATTGATGTAGTAAATACAATGTCCAAAGAAAGGGCAACAGAAGCCCGCAGGACAAAAGACGGCGATAATTTCGTTCCTGTCCCCGATTTTAAATCAGGCGACACTATTAACGTTGCCGTTAGAGTGGTTGAAGGCGAAAAGGAACGTATCCAGAATTTCAAGGGTATCGTCATTTCACGCCGCGGCATGGGAATTAGCCAGAGCTTTTTAATCAGGAAAATTTCCAACGGAGTCGGCGTTGAACGTGTGTTTCCGATTTACTCACCGATGATACAGGGGCTTACTGTAATCCGCATAGGAAAAGTCCGCAGGGCAAAGCTTTACTACCTTAGAGGTATGTCCGAACGCAAAATTCGTCAGAAAACAACGTAAAAAGAAACTATACTTGTTAAAAAAGCCGATTCCGATAAGAGTCGGCTTTTTTTGTTTCGTTGAAATTCCAATAATATTTTCATTTCTTTTTGATGCTATGATTTCTAATGAAAAAATATAAGGGACCGGCTATTTTTTTTGCCATTTTTTTGTATTCCAATACGACCATTCTTTTTCATCAAAAATTGAATCGTGATGGTAAATTAAAATAGAACACAAATCTTTCCTAAAAATCAGTTATACATGTTCTTAAAAATTTGACGATTAAGCCTATATTTCATTATTTTGAGCGAACAATTATCTTTTTTTTAATTATTTTATGCCAATTGTAACTAATTTTAAAATAAATTTCTTTACAATAGTCTTTATGTGAAACTAACAATAAAGTTAGACGTAACTAATTTTTGTAATTTTTGGAGTTTCATTATGAATAAGACAATAAACATACTTGCAATCTTGCTGCTTTTCTTATTTAGCGGCTTGGTTGCATATTCAGCAGCACCTTTGAAAAATGCCGACGTGACCATTACATGCTCAAACGGCAAAACTTTAACAGCCAGAACCGATGCTTCAGGCAGTTTCTCGGTTTCTGTTGCAGACCTTGACTGCGATGGATTCACACTTTCTGCAAAAACTGAAGTTCTCAGCTGGAGCTGGGGAACGAGCAATTCAGGCAGCATGTCATCCGGTTCGGGTGGTGGCTCAGGTAAGGTTTCCATGCAGGATTTTCATTTTGTTGCCAGGGATGCCGCTTCGGGACAGGCTTCCGGTCAAAGAGATGCTTCCTCAGGACTGGCTACCGGCAAAAGGCAGCACGGAGCAGTAACCATTGTTAAGACCACTCTATGTCCGAACGGGCAATGCAGCAGCGGCACTTGCAATATTGACCTCACATGTGACGGTTCGACTCTTTCCGGTAAGATGATGCTCGATGCTCAGGCAGCCCGCACAGCCGGTTATGACCTGAAAAAAATGACAAAATAGTTTACATGTTAATTGGAGGACATTAAGACGATGTCAAAGCGGGGCAGTTTTGTTTCTGCCCCTCTTTTTACCTCAAAATCGAAGTTATACTTACTGCTATTGTAACGAGTGCAATAGATACCACTAACTGTTCGTGATAATCCATGACAAACAAACCGGTCAAAATGAGCATTAAATCATCGGTGATTGAATTAATTTTGCCATTTGTATAAGAACCTGAATAATCAATCAGAACCATGTTCGATTCAGACAAACTGAATTTTGTTCCCCATAAATTATCAAATTTCCAATCATAAACTTTTCCGGAATAAAGTTCAATTTTTGCTTTGTTACCCCATAAATTGTAGCTTATCTTCCCGATTTCAGTATTTGTTTCCATTTGGGAGATTGAAGTGAACTGCCGAAAAAATCCCTTAGTGCGGAATTCGTACTTTTTGTTGTTGATTTCTACAATTGCAGATTGTGACCAGAATTTATTCTTCATGGTTCCAATTATTGAATATCCTGAAGAGATTTCATAGAAATCTTTGAAAATTCTATTTTTCCAACGTAGTTGCATATTCATCTTCAATCAACCAGATTACTTAACTTTTACGGTAATTGTTTTAATATCGTATAAAGTTGTCGGGTCAAATTCACTGTTATAGGTCATTCTGATAGTTGCTGTTCCTGGCATTCTCCCTTTGAATTTCCATAATTCTTTACCACCACTGCCGGGTTTTTGAGGTTGGTCGGGAATATATTTGAAATCGAAAGTGTCAACCACCGAAATAGCGTCTCTGTTCACCCAATGCCACGAATTTCCGGTTGATGGGTTAGAAACCAAGTCCACCTGAAAAAATTCACTTATTCCGATTTCATAATCAATTTTCGGATTAACAGTATTATCATTGCAGCCGGTGAAAGCAACAAGAGTTGCGATTATTATTAACCAAAGTATCTTCATCATATTTCAACAGAATTAATTATTCATCTGATTATAACTGCTTTTTCGGCAATTTTAAAATTTCCGTCGGACAATTCAATGAAATATATTCCTGTGGGTAATAAATTACCTCCAAAGTCAATACCATTCCATTCTATCATCTTTCTTCCAGCCTTAATTAAAATATTATTAATGCTATTCACTGTTATTCCAAAAGAATTAACAATTTGAATACATACAAAAATATCATTATTTGAAGTAATTTCAAAAATTGCATTTTCATTAAGCGGATTCGGCTTTATTATTAATTCAATTCCTGTCCGTTTTGGTAATTCATCAATTTGGTTCATTGCTATATTTACATCCGAAATTAAAGAATCAATGCAGCCGTATTTCGTTGATTCAATTAGTTTTAGAACTCCTTTTCCGGATTTGCCCCAAGTCACATTCACAGTTTCATTCGAAACCGTACCTTCAATCGTACCGTTGGTTATACTCCAAAGATAAGTTCCATCAGTAATGTTTGCCTGATAAGAACATTTTTCATTTTCTTTTGCAGTTTTTTGTCCTGTTATACTCACAATAGGAAGCGGATTTAAAATAAGATTAGCTCCATTATCCGAACCTGTAAAAATGGGATTAGAACTAATAATTCTTATTCTGTATGCAGTACCGGCAGCAACGTTCTCGGGTAATACAGCATTTATTATTCCTGAATTTTGTGATTTCAGAATGCCTATTGAAACAGGATTTGAAAAATTTCCTTTTTCATCACTTAATTGAGCAGTAAACATATTATCTGATGAAAAATTACCGGTTGTAACAAATGATATGCTGAAGGCTGTTCCAATACAAAATTGGTTCGGGACAGCAATAATATCAATTGATTTGTTATTTTGTTTAGAACGCATATAGTATAAGGCATTATGCCCTGACCTCTGGTCAGTCCAAATTAAATGAACCGCACTTCGAGTAACAGCAACAAACGCAGAGCCTGGTTTATTTGCCGGACTGACAAGTCCTGTATCTTTTTGCCATGTTGCGCCTCCATCAAACGAATTTTGGTATAATAAACCGCTGACGCTGCCCGAACTGATAAGATGAACATTATTCCCGTCTCTGATAATGGAGGGATATAAAGAACTTCTACCGATCATAAGAGTATCATCCTCTGTCCAAGTGGCACCATAATCCGAAGAGTGTTTATGCTGAATGTTATTCAGACCCATCATCCACACTGCATCAACATGAGAACCTCTTGCAGAGAGCATTGGGGCATAAACATTTTTCCACTTGTGTGTATTTGACAAATTTGTTTCCGTTCCCCAGGTGATGCCATTATCAGTTGAACGACGGTAATAAATCTGCATGGTGTCGTTATTTCTTGTGTCATTCCATGCAAGATAAACATACCCGTCTGAAGCAGCTATTGCAGGGTCTTCTGAGCGTTTCAAGGCATTAGAAATTCTAACAACTGAGTCCCAGTCAGTACCATTATTGGTCGAACGCCGGCACCACACTTCAGAATTGCCTGTTTCATTTGAATTCAGAGACATATAAACATTGTTACCGAATGCAGCAATAGATGGCCACCAGTAATAATAACCGATAATTTTTTTCTGTCCCCAGGTAATTCCAGCATCGGAAGAATTAATATAACAGGATACGTTTTGTCCTGCTAAAGTATCCCTGTAATCAATATGGATATGCTGACCGGATACTGCGATTGAAGGAAAGTCAATCTTGCTTGCATTTCCTGTCAGACAAGTATCGCTGCTCCACGAATTTCCTCCATCGAATGAATGTTTATAATAAACTGCACTGCCATTACCTTTCACATCTCTGAAGACAACATGAATTGAGTCGCCGCTTGTCCCGATGCATTGCCCCATGTTCTCATTCAAACTTACAGAAATATCATTGGATGAGAGTTTTCTAACCGGTTTCCATTCAGCCGTTAAATTTAAAGTCAAAAAGAAACACAGAAACCAAATTATAAAGATTTTCATTTATTCTTCCAAAAATATCTCTTAAAATTACAAAATTACCTGAACAAAACAAATTTTTTAGTTATCTTTTCATTTCTTTCAATTAAGCTTATAAAATAAATTCCATTAGGTAACTTAGAAACATCAATTTTTTCGGCATATTCCATTTTGATAACCTTTAATCCTAAAGATGAATATATTTCGATATTCAAAGAATTTGAATTTATTAACTTTTCAGGAAGATTAATATATATATAATCATTAACAGGATTCGGAAGAATATCAAAATCGTGTAATTTGATATTAAAATCATTTACTTCATTATTCCTGTTTTTTACTGTGATAGAAATATCTTTCGTTGTTATATGCAAATCATCAAATGTACGAAGGGTGAAAGTATATGTTCCCGGAATCATCAAATTGCCGACACTTGAAACCGGCTTTCCCTGATGGTCGAAAACGGGCTTGGCGCCTGCCGGTACGGATTTTATTGCCCACCAATGTCTAAGCAGGTCTCCTTCGGGGTCTGAAGTAACGGCGGTTAGTAAAGTGGAACTTTCAGGCAAAGTTATAATCGAATTGGCAGCAGTAATCGAGGTAATTAACGGAGCGGAACTTGCAGGGTGGACAGTACATTTAATTACTGCTGATAAGTCCGGATAAGGTGGATTTTTTACAACACATCTGAAAACATAATCACCTGGGACAGTCATCCCCGAAACTTGTGCTCTAATGCTTACATAGATATATATAGTAGTATCAATCTTTACATTAGCACCCGTGGGTGCACTAATAAGACTCCATTTCCCGCGTCCGGAGAAATCGGAACCGGCAAGGTCACCTATGCCGACTTGTAATATACTTGATGAAGTTGGTAACTCAACATTTGCATGTGTGGTGTCACCGACATAACTAAAAACAAGCCCGTAAGGTGCTGAAAATCTGAATCCTGCACCTCCCAGCTTAGCAGGTGGATTTGAGTCGTATCTGTATAAATAAACCTTTCTTGTGCTTGTATTAACACCATCACTTACTTCGATTTTAAAAACGTAATATCCTGAAACTGTTAACCCGCTAACTGCTGTTGATGCCTGAACCGGATTTGTGATTGTCGCATTTGCACCCGTTGGCTGACTGTAAACCGACCATTTATAACTTAAAGCATCAAGTTCAGCATCGCTGGCTGTAACTGAAAGAGTTGTCTGTGAAGCAGGAGCAATCAAATAGCCATCTTTTGAATCCCACTTTGATATTGTATGAGGTTCGTTTGTCTCAGAATATGGGTAAAGAGTAGCAACATTCCAATTAGGTGCAACATCTAATGTGATTGTACCCTGAGAACCAACTGTCCTAATTCCAAATTCCCTGAATGGTTCGCCAGCAGACTGAGAAAGTCCGTATTTACCTTGGGGCAGACCGGTTAAAGTAACAGTTTTGGCAGTTGTTGATATATTTTCGACCAGAGTAGTTATTTTCCCTCCATTTTTAAATGCAAGAACACGAATATTCGTATCATTAGAAGTAGTACCGATTCGAATAAAACCCGGTTTTATATAATGCATAATTTGTCTTAATCTGAAAAATTTACCCACCGGAGTAAACTGAGTTTGCCCGCTCTTGGATTGTAAAATATTGCCTGTACTATAACCAATTTCCCAATAAGAACAATTAGCGATTGTTAAATCGTTATACAAATCGTCAAAAGATGGGTCGCCCATTTCAGTCTGGGCAGTAGAAATTCCTAATGAATCTGCCAGGACTCTCATATTTGAACGGTAGAAAGTGTCAACAGAACCATAATTATGATAAGAAATTCTTCCAACTGTACTCCACATTTCAGAGTCGCTTCTAACAGGTGAAATTAAATTCCAGTTTGATTGTGGTGTAACGCCTTCTGCAAACTGAACTTTTGTGATTAAACCATGAGAAAGAAGTCTTGGTCCGACTGCTTTTATATCATCCGCTAAAATAGCAGATGTAAAAGGTGCTTGCGGTTCGTTGTCAATTACGGCATAATTCATTTCTATGCCAAACGTGTTTTTCAAATAAAGAGCATTTGCCCAAATTTGCTGTGACCTTTCACCGGGATGATTCAGTACCCAGGGTTTTAATAAAGTAGCAAGAGTCGGGTAGGTGGGACTTGAATAGAATGATGGTTTAAATCCCTTAGCCAGAATTCTATCATTCAAATAAACCATCCATTTAAACATCCATGGATTGAACGTATTAGCCTGGAATTTCGACCAGTCAATAGAATCGCAGTCACCATTATCCATTCCGGTACCGTCAATCCTTGGTCCGATTTCCCAGCATCTGGAACCTGTCAAACCCAAATCGTCAATAGCATAGTCCATAAATACTCTGCTGAGAGAATCGGTATAGGTCGTATCCAAAAGATTGTAGTAACCGCTGCAGCCTGCAAAAATACTACCTCCTGCTCCCCAGCCTTCGATAGTTTGATATTTTATGCTAGTGTCAATAGAGATGGATATCTGGGCGTTTGCCAAATTAGGACAAACAAGAAAAAAAAATATTAAAAAAACCTTCATAAACAAATCCTATTCTTAACAATTTTGATAAATCAATCGAATCAATTTCTTTATAAAACAATGTTAAATTTCTTTATATTTATAAGAAAAAAACTCTATTATTTTGCTTAATACTACAAGACTTAATAATATTTATTTCTATAAAAATCACAATTTTAGAAATGATTTTCAAACGGGCTTTGTTACAAGTTAAAAAAGGTCTTCTAATAATCGGTTATCGCAAAGGCTCTAACCGGAGAACCGTCAGCGTCTTCAATTTTCAAAGGCATACATGAGAAGATGATATTCTTCCCGACAAGGTATTCCAAATTGGTAAGATTTTCTATAATTATCATGTTCTTACTTAGAATAATCCTATGATTCGGTAAATTCTCCGAACCGACCGGGTCAATTGAAATCACATCGAATCCTAATCCTTTAAGCTTGAAGGATGATAGCCAGGAAACGGATTCTTCCGAAAGCACGGGAAATCCGTCGAAGTATTTTTCGTTATCCCAGTAATCCGACCAGCCTGTGCAAAAAAGGATAAATTCATTTTGTCTGATTAAACCTTCGTATTTTTTAAGGTCATCAACTTCAATAATTTTTCTGCCAACGTTCCTAAAATCAAGCACATAAGCGATTCCTACAAACTTACTGATGTCGAAATCATCAAGAGTAGCGGCATTTTCAAGAATATGACCGGGCGCATCAATATGAGTACCAGTGTGAGAAAACATAGTAAGGAGTTTTTCTGCATATCCGTTCTGAACAACAGTACAGTTCTGCTCTATCTTCGGTCCTTCTGTCCCGGGATAAACAGTCATTTTTTCTTTAATATAGTGTGTTAAATCAACTATTTCCATCATCATTTACCAAATTTGAATCATACAAGAAAAAAACATTCTATCAATTTTCTGACCACAAATATACAAGAAAAAACAATAATGTGCTTTATTTAAAAGAAAATGGTTGCAGTTTTTTCTACGAAGTACATATCATTTATAACGTCGGTGATTTGGCAAGCGGGATATACTATCTCAAACTAAAGACACCGACATCGTTCAAGACACAAAAATTTGAAATTTATAAATAGTTCAGGAATAATAAATGATTTATAAAAATTTGGGCAAGGGTAATATTTAAATTAATTATGCAAAAATAAAATGTTATTTAATATAAAAATAGTTATTATTATAACCTAACATTCTTTGTATAAGCTGTTGATTTGAAATTATTTAAAAATATTTATAATCATTATTGGAAATAATTAAATTATTTATTAAATTTGATTTAATAAGCTTAATATATTTCAATAAGGAGACTGATATGAAGAATATTTTTAAGTTAATTCTTATCAATGTTTCATTGTTAAATGCGCTTTTGCTTTTGTTTTTTTGCTCATAGTATTTTTAAACAAAATTACGCATTTTTTATTTTATTTCCAAATTACTTTTCTATATCAGAACGCAACTTAGTATAATACAAAAATTCGATAATTCATAAATTCAAAAATAAATCTTGTTTTAGTTGAGAATAATATTTATTTTTGTGTGTCTTTGATAATTTTTTAAACAGAATTAAACATAATTGAAAACACTGTTTTACAATATAAATAAGGGTATTATTTTATGAAAAAGCTAATTTACTTCTTCATAGTCTTTACATTGTGCTTTATAGTGTCTAAAGCACAAAAAGAGATAACAGTATCGGAGGGGAATAAAGCCATTATTAAAGCCTCCAAGTCTGTGTTTTTTATAGAAAATAAGGGACAGTGGAATTCGCAAGTTCTTTATATGACAAAGCTAAATGGATTAAATGCCTGGGTTACTAAAAAAGGGGTAGTCTATGATCATTTTACGTTGATTCCCGATAGCTCGTCCAGCCCAAGCACATTTCCTGAGAAATTGAAGGATAAACACGCTGAAGATAATTATATGGTAAAGGGTCATGTCGTTAAGATGAAATTCTTGAATTCTCAAGATTATAAGAAAATTGACACAAACAGACTGATTGACCTTAATAATCATACTGTAAGCAAATCCGAAGGTATAGACAAGCAAGAAACTTACTATAATTATTTTATTGGTAATGATAGCACCAAATGGGCATCCTTCGTAGGATTGTACAAGGAAATAATTGTAAGAGATCTTTATCAAGGCATTGACATAAGATATTATTTTGATGAAAATAATATAGAGGAAAATGGATTAAGTAAAAGTAAAAATATTCCATTTTTGAGATATGATTTTATTGTTCATCCCGGAGCAGACATAAGCCAAATCAAGATAGATTTTGAGGGAGCAGATGATATTTCAGTAAACTCAGATGGCGAGTTAATTTTAAAAATGTCCATCGGAGATGTTTATCATGGGAAATTGTTTACTTACCAAATAGAAGAAAAAAATATAATAAAAAATCAGGGTGAAATTATATTTTCAAAGCAAAAACACGTTCTAAAAGAGATACCATGCAAGTATATAAAAAATCCTGATGGCTCTTTTGGTTTCAAAGCTGAGGATTACGATAAAAGCAAAGCTTTGGTTATTGACCCGCTAATTTTTTCGACTTATTTGGGAGCAACAACAAATCAAGATACTTACGGGAATAGTTTAATTGTTGATTCGAATAACGACACTTATGTGACAGGAACAAACTATGGTGGCGGTTTTCCAACAACAACCGGTGCTTATATGACCACAGCTCCAGGTACAGCTGTAAATATTTATGTGTCAAAATTCAATTCAAGTGCCTCAAACCTCTTATATTCAACATATTTGGGTGGCATTAGCGGTGTTTCGCGTTCCTATAGCATAGCAATAGATGCAGGCAATAATGCTTATTTGACAGGAATGACATATAGCCCTACATTTCCAACCACAAATAATGTTCTTTGCAGAAGGTTTACTGGTGTTGAAAGTGGATTTTTAACAAAATTTAATTCAAGTGGATCGGCTCTCAGTTATTCGACATTTATTAGTGATACAAATAATAATGCTTATAATTGTTTTGGAATAAAAGTGAAAGTTGATGCTTCTAATAATGCATATATTTTTGGTGCTACATGTCAACCAAATTTTCCTACAACTGCAAATGTATTTCAACCTACTTATGCCGGTGGCCCATGGGACTATTTTGTATTGAAACTTAATGCGACGGCATCAACAATAATCTACTCTTCATTTCTCGGAGGAAGTAATATTGAAGAGAATAATACTGGTTCTGGTTCTTATGGGGATTTATTCGTTTGGGGGTCTGTAACATTAGACAATACAAATAATCTGATTTTATGCGGAAAAACTAATTCGACAGATTTTCCAGTAACCACAGGTGCTTATCAAACTAATTATAATGGAACAAGCATTAATCCGGAAGCAGTTGTTGTAAAAATCAATTCAAATGCCACGACAAAGGTATTTGCTACTTTTTTAGGCGGTACATCAGATGATATAGCTGTTTCAGTAGAGAGAGATGTTAATGATAACGTTTACGTCTTAGGCAGAACATATTCGACTAA
>Ga0172370_10005177_pt1 | contig 16959 bp, 16 predicted proteins | sample LakKiv5m_FD_114538 | JGI IMG/M metagenome (GOLD analysis project Ga0172370, IMG submission 114538) | Freshwater microbial communities from Kabuno Bay, South-Kivu, Congo - kab_022012_11.5m | ecosystem: Environmental > Aquatic > Freshwater > Lake | place: Democratic Republic of the Congo...
GGGCAAAGTCCCGCGCGATTTGAGCGGGGCAAAGTCCCGCGCGATTTGAGCGGGGCAAAGTCCCGCGCGATTTGAGCGGGGCAAAGTCCCGCGCGATTTGAGCGGGGCAAAGTCCCGTGCGATTTGAGCGGGAATTAATACTGGGTCCTTCGCAGCTTTGACCTTTAGAAAAACTCTTATATCAGGAAATGACCTGATTTCCTTATTTTGATCAGTTTAATAATTAACAATATCTATATAAATGCGCCAAGTGATTTCTGAAACTTATGTAGCGCTTTTGTTTAGCAAATAAGGTTTCCTCCATTAATTTTTATTTAAAACCTAATCGCAGGTTTTTTAAACAGCAAATCCGGTTTGATCGAAAATAGGAGGACAACTGCATTCAAAGCGAGCCAAAAATTTGGATCAGCGTTTTCTCAGATTTTGGAAAGATTTGCCATCCAGGGAACCCTCGTTGCCAAGATCTCCCCGGTTTTTTCCAGCATCAAGCAAATACAACTCCAAGGTTGGTAGTGCCCAGCCACCTGGTAAATGGCACCACCTGGAGGTCGTCCCTAAGTCTAATAATATGATGAACGATTCGTTTGCGAGACATACCAGTCACTTGCAAATTCAGGTTTTAAGTCTACAATAGGAGAAACTTTTCCTTAATCTTTCAATTGGAGGAACCATGCTTGGCATCCGATATATTAAAGTTCAACCAACCGATTTCATTCTGCAATACCGGCGCGGCAAACTGGTCCGCGAGGGCGCCGGGCTTTCTTTCTTCTATTTTGCTCCTTCTTCCTCGCTGGTGCTCATCCCTGTCGCCAGCACGGATATTCCCTTCATTTTTGAAGGCGTCACCATCGATTTTCAGGAAGTGACCGTCCAGGGTCAGCTGACTTACCGTGTTTCAGATGCCAGGATGCTCTCCAGGATGCTGAATTTCTCCCTGGCAGCCAATGGCCACGATTACATCAGCGAGGACCCGCTCAAGCTGCCACAACGCCTGACCAACGAGGTCCAGGTGCTGACCCGCTCGGCTCTCAAAGGCATGACCCTGCGCCAGTCCCTGGGGGGTATCGACGATCTGATGAACAACCTGCGGGCTGGCATGCAGAGTTCGGAGTTGATCACCTCGCTGGGAATCGAGATACTCGGTTTATCTATCCTGGCTATCAAGCCCTTCCCCGAGACTGCCCGCGCCCTGGAAGCGGAAGCCCGCGAGCAGATCCTGCGCGAAGCGGACGAAGCCATCTACACCCGCCGCAACGCTGCAGTGGAACAGGAGCGTAACATTAAGGAAAACGAACTCAATACAGAGATCGCAGTCGAGAACAAGAAACGCCAGATCCGTGAGACCCAGATGGAAGCTGAGAAATCCGTTCAACACAAAACCCGCCAGCTCGAAGAAGCCAAAATGTCCACCCGCATCGCCCTGGAAGAGATGAACCAGAAACTCATCAAACTATCCACCGCAAATTCTCGCGAACAATCGGATGCCAAAGCCTATGGGGTGGAAGCTTTGCTGAAAGCCGTACAGGGTGTGGACCACAAGGTCCTTCAGGCTCTGGCCAGCGCCGGCATGGATTCAGGCAGACTGATCGCCCAGGCCTTCCGCGAGATCGCTGACAGCGCCGACAAGATCGGCCAGCTCAACGTCTCGCCCGAACTGTTACGCACCCTGCTGCCTCCTGATCGTAAAATTGAAAGATAATGGATCGCCAGACTGAGAACAAGCTCATCCTGGTGCATCGTAAAACGCGCCTGGACGAGCAGATCGTGCGCTTCAGCACCAAGGCACAGGCCCGATTTTATGTCGAACATATGGGGGTGGATTTTTCGGATTATGAAAACGAAGACGAACAGTACAAGTCCTGCCTTCTGGAAACACGTCAAATACTGGCAGAGATTGGCCGTGTCCAATTGCTGGAGCGCAGCCTGCTTCCCAACTATGTCTTCGGACCGCAAGACACCGTTCTGGTGCTGGGTCAGGATGGATTGGTCGCCAACACTCTGAAATATGTCAGCTCCCAACCTGTGCTGGGTATAAACCCTGACCCCAGGCGTTGGGAGGGCATCCTGCTACCTTTCGTGGTTGCAGATCTGCAATTGATCCTACCGGAAGTATTTGCCCAAAAACGCCCCATCCACCAGGTCAGCATGGCAAAAGCCACTCTGAACACCGGCGAAATGCTGTACGGAGTCAATGATATCTTCATTGGGCCACGAACCCACACCTCCGCCCGTTATATCATCAAGATAGGCGATGCCAGTGAACGACAATCCTCCAGTGGTGTGATCGTCTCCACCGGTCTGGGATCGACTGGCTGGTTGCGCTCCATCCTGGCGGGAGCTACCGGGATCTCAGCTAGCCTGTCCGGCCAGAAGGTGGATACCGCTGCCATTTCACCTTTCCCCTGGGATGCTGACTACCTGTACTTTTCGGTACGCGAGCCCTGGGCCAGCAAGACCTCCTCGGCCAGCATTTCATTTGGTATGGTCACCCCCTCCCAGCCGCTTTACCTCGAATCCAGCATGTCAGAGAACGGTGTCATCTTCAGCGATGGCATGGAAGCAGATTTCTTGCAGTTCCAGTCCGGCACCACCGCCACCATCAGCCTGGCAGAGAAGAAAGGCCAATTGGTGGTGTGATCTTATATAGGATCCATCAAATCAGCACCTGATCCTTGGATCGCAGGTATTGCTGGGCGTCAGCGATGGTCTGAAATAAGTAGGTGTGGGGGTAGACGAAGGCCTGAAATAAGTGGGAGTGGGGGTCAACGATGGACGGATTTGGCTCGGTGTGGAACTCTGGATCACTCGTGGTGTTACCGTAAAGGTACTGGTCAGAGATTCCAGGCTGGGGGTCATCGTCCAGGTCGGGCTGGACTGTTCAACCTGTTCTGTGGCAGGCTGCGGGGACCCGCCATCCGAACGATCTCCCAGGATCAAGATGACTGTCTCCACACGTTCACTCCAGACACCGGTTTTGGACTGGGCTGAGGTCTGCAGGGCATATTTTCCGGGAGCTGGAGGCACCCAGACGGTGGTAAAGATGGAGAAAGGTATATCCTGGTCCTGGCTTGCGATAAATTCAACCGGGTCCCCGTCAATTAACAACTGCAACTGGCTGATGCCGCCCGGATCGGTCGCATGGATCGTGATCTCAACCGGTCCCAGCGGGAAACTTGACCCGCTCAGAGGCTGGTCGAACCAGGCTTTCGGACTACCTCCTGCAGATGCCGGTCCACAGGCTGTTATCAATATCAGGATCATGCTTGCGAGAAAATTTTTTTTGATCATGCTGGTTCCTGTCTATGGACAATCGGGAAAACAGGTCTGTTGATAGGCATTACCGAGTGGACCGTAATTCTTTTGCTCTCCCTGGACATGCTGAAAAGGACTGACCATACCCGGGAAGAAACATGCCCCGTCTGCTTTTAGCGTCAGGTTGGCTCCTTGATAAAGGTAAGTCCAGTCATCATAGGTCGGTACCTCGATCCATTGGTGATACCACTTGTAATGACCTGGCAGCCAGAAGGGGGTCGGTTTCAAGACAAAAGGAATATCCACATACTGATTTGGCGCCAGGGACGGGATCGGAGAAGAGGCACCCACTAAGGATGCATTGAGCTGAGTACCCTGCCAGTGAAAAACCTGGGTCAGCCACCATAGATCCAACGTCTTTCCAACATAAGAAGAATTCGTGGCGATTCCTCCCAGGCTGACATAACAACTGGCAGGCTGGGGAATGTTGACGGCAGCAGATTCGGCAGTACGCGTGACCCTGACCACCGCGGTAGGTGGGGCAGGCTGACCCTGTGGGGCTAGCACAAATTCAACCCCGTCTGGCGGGCAGAGAGGTTCGATGCCTTGCGAATGAGCCTCATCATCTCCCATGCAGGCGGGAGAACTGACCGCCTTTTTTAGCTGGTCAATTGAATAGTTCACTCCTTCTTTTATCAGGTCCTTGCACTCCTGCGGGCAGGGGATGCCATTGGCTTCCAATTCATCAGCAGCCAGTTCCACCATGTAATCCTTGCCCATATTGGTCAACTGGTCGAAATTTGGCAGGGAGGGCGGCATGCCCACATAAGTCTTTGCTGCAGCCACCACGATAACGGCAGCCAGGTGGCAGACCTGGTCCACTTCATCTTCTCCCGTCCCTACAGCATCGGCGATGAATTTTGCCTGGAAACACATCGGGTTTAGTTTTTCCACCAGTTCAGTCACATATTCCGACAGCTTGTCATATAATTTGGAAACATAATTGACCGCTTTCTCAATAAAGCTGCCAATATCCTCCAACCAGGAACTGTCATCCTCCCAGGCATCCGGGCAGATGGTACTTCCCGGCGCTGCACTACTCCATTTGGGGTTAATGGTCATATCAAATTTCTGATAATATGGATTTTTCGTTACCTTGACACAATATTTGTACGCCAGATTCGGGACGTTCATTTCGGTGAACTCCAGGATCTTGACATCATAGAATTTCACATAAGGCGCCATTTCGATCGTAATCTGGATGCCTGGCTCGGCAGAATATTTGACCACCACCTGGTTGGATGGGGTGGGTAATAACTGGTTGTTTTTTATGGGCAGGATTCGCACATAATAGGTTATGACACCTTCAGCACTTTTTGAGAAATTACACGGGTTGATGAATACTGGCGAGGTCATCTTTTGCTGCACAGGCTGGTCCCCCATCAGGATCGTGGGCGAGTAGGGTGGCGACACCGGAGAAACCCCGGGGAACAGTATTTGTCCTGCTGTGAATACCGGGTTTTTGGGTATAGAAGAAACCTGCAAGGGTTGGGGAGCAAGCGAACTGAAATCAATATCAAATGCTGTTGGGGACTGCAATGTGCCTGGCGGGACCTTATCGGTCAACAACAGGCAGGGCGGGTTGAGCGATGGACTGTTCGGAAAAGGTTGCGAGGCAACCTGCCAGACCCCCAAGTCAGCATCCGTGTTGGTACCCCAGCGGAAGTTACGCAATTCATATTTACCAATCGCCAGGTCGGTCACCCAGTTATAGCCTTTCGAATCCGAAAGACCAATTCCGCGCGCCTGCAGCTCGGTCTGCAGGAATTGTGCCAGGTCTGATGGTGCCTGGCTTGCCAGGCTAGCGGAAGCTGGGATCATCCGTTTGAAATTCCCCAGGTGGATCAATTTGCCATTGTCCCAGCCCCAGCCTTCCCCCTGCAAGGTTAAATCGCTTGTGCTGGACAGCGCCAGCATGCCCAGCATCTCCCCGAAATTCACCTGCTGGTCAGGACCCATAAAATTGAACTGTCCCTGCGGAAAACGCATCCAGTCCTTATCATTGACGGTCAGGTAAAGATAGATTTGCTGGATACCCTTGGCGGCAGGCAGCAGATTATAAATGGTAAGGTCATTTCCGGCACAGGCTTCCTGTGAGATCTCCGCCATCACGATGTTACTGGGGTTCTCGCTCAGGGTTGCAAACATGCCGGAAGTGTAAGCGGAAATATGATACTGGTATTTACCGGTGGAGAGTCCTGCATCCTGGTAGGTCAGTTTTCCGTCACCATTGGCTGGCAGGGAGGCGATCTTGGTAAAAGATGGTCCACCCTGATTGAGGCGGTAGATCAGGTAACCGGTTGCCTTGCTGCCCGGGAAGCTGGATGTTAGTGTTACATTGCAGCCCTGCACGCTGGCTACCAGAGAAGGTGCTGCCAGGCTCATGACAGGTCCAAATCCATTCCTTGTTCTGGTATTGTATTGGATCAGCTGCACTTCACCCCACAGAGCAGGATCCTTGCGGATGAACAGATCCAATGGGGCGGCTTGCGATATGGGTTCGGTTGTTCCGATGGGGATACGCAATAGGCTTCCAAGTTGGAGGGGTTCGCTGGCTGTTATCTGAGGGTTGGCTTTCAGGATCTGGGCAACGGTAACTTCGTATCTTTGGGCAACCACTTCGAGCGTATCCCCCCATATAATTTTATACAGGATGACAAAACCGGGATCTTCGATGGAGGTCAGATTGAGGACATTTGATTGGGCAGGGTTTTCTTCATCATTGTAAGCACGGACGATAAGGGTATGCTCTCCCAACGAAGGAGAAGTCCAGGTCCACGAATGCGCCAGGAAGCGCAGGATGCTGGTTGAAGGAGTATATGAATCAACCAACTCACCATCCACCCATAGTTCCATCCGCCTGATCGGATCGTCAGATACAGCCTCAGCGCTGATGGTCAATGCCCCGGTGACCGGATATTTTTCGCCGGATATGGGTTCGGATATGGACAACAGGATGGAGGCTGGATCAGCCCGTGATAGAGGATAATTGGTTTGATTGAGGACACATCCGTTGAATAGACCCGATATGAATAGAAAAAGGAATACCGTCCTAATTTTTTTTAAAATATAGATTTTCATCAAGAATCCTCACAAAACTGCCTGTCTTCTCAAGCATCTTACTGAAATATGAAAAACAATACTTAAGAAAGCAGGTTTATCGAATCCTAATGCAAATTTTGTAGCAGATCACCATGCAATCATTATGCTATTAAGGAAAGGTTTGAAAATTTTGGAATAAGGAGAGATAAAAATAGCCAAGTGTTTTTTCAAGGTCTTGGCGATCTCACCGACATTCTGGGACGACCACATCGCTGTAAATGAGCTCAACGCAATGTCTTATTTAATCGGTTCATATAGTATATGATATTCAAAATTAAATTTCAATTTTAGGATTATTTTCACAAATCTTGTATGAATTTTCAAGTTGATGAAATTTTGATGAAATTTATAATGAAATTAGGTCCTGTTGATCATCCGCTGAATGAAGAACAATTTTTATTTCCCTTTCGTTTTCCTGGTCCGGAAACATCCCGGGAAGACTTGCTCAAATCCTACTTACCTGTTACTCCCCGTTCTTCCGGAATTGGATGATCCCGAGCAGCAGTAGGAACTGCAGGCTGGTGGTGATGATCGTTGAGAACTGCTCAAAATAAAATAACAGCAAATTGACAGTGGTCAGGGACACAAGTAGGGAAATATACCCCACCAGGGCTCCCAGTCGATTCCTTTTCGCCAGCAGCAATCCTGCCGCTGTAAGCAGGCCAGTCCCAACTGTGATCTCCAATCCGATCCTTAATGAATACCAGAAGGGATTTGTGACCACGTCCAATTTCCTGCCAATATACAGGCTTTCGAGGAATGCAGTCACATTGGGTGGCAACCAGGGGGCCAGCAGGACACCAAAAGGATTCTTTAATGTCAACATCCCAATGAACATCAAACCGGCGAACAAATACGGTCTCAGGTTTTCATTCGTTAAAATGAAAGCCATCTCGCGTTGGAGCTTTCCGGGCAGGCTTTGGGGTCCAAACACCAGATCAGGACTGTCGGGTACTTCCGACTGCACGAATTTTAACAAGTCGTGTGCCAGGGTGGCTTGTGCCGGGCTTGTTTCTTTGCTTGCTGCTATTTCGAGCTGTATTTTAAGATTTGCGATCTCTCGCAGTGGCAGAGGTTTATCCAGTGATTCACGAATGAAATCAAGAGATTTTATGAGTTCATCACTCCCCCCAAGGTGTGTTCTGCGGCGGATGTTGACGAGTAATAGCAGTGTCAACAGGAAGAAGGCATAGATGATGGCAGCCGCAATGGGGTAAAAATAATCGTTTTGCTGGGTGATGAACTTGCCCACCTCGTCTATGAATAACCCAACCCCGCTGCCGGTCAGTATCGCCGCGATCTTGTAAATCTCACGGTTTGAGAACATCAGGAGCAGCAGGGCGGCGATATATAACAACAGCCCGCCCCACAATACGTGTGCAATATGAAGCGTTCCATTACTGAGTTGTGGATAATTCGTCAATGAAAGAAACAACCGGATCAAAGTAACCGAGACAGCAAAACTCACCAGGGTCAATAACAAATAGTAACCGGCGGATTCGCGTTGTATCAAGTGCAGGGATCGGTTAAATTTCATCGGTCTCATATCAGAACACCTTATAAAGAATATTAATTCTCAACCAGGAAAAGACTCGAAACATCAGGGCTTGTTTTTATGGCAGAGTCCCCCCTGAAAGAACGATCAGCGGGGGGCCAGGATTTTTGTGTCTCCATTGCAAGTGATCCCACATCGCTTCCGTATCCACCTCCGTGGAAAGGATCTCCTCCTGGAGATCGGGAGGAAAAAGTTGGCGGATATCGATCTCATACCGGGTGCCATCCCCCGGTATCTGAACACCTTCAATTCGACCACCATTTTCCAGGGAAAGCACAGCTGGAACACTTGTGGCCGTACCGATCGCCAGGGAATTAATCTGGCAAACTGCCCAGACATATACATCCCGGGCAGTTTGTCCCAGGACTTCCCATTCACAGATCGCTTCAGTTGTCCCCAGCAATTTCATAGCAAGCGCATGCTCATACTCCATCCATCTTTCCAAAATGGCAGTTTGGATGGGTGCTGCGCTGGTTGTTTCATCTGATGTGGATGTTCTTATATTTTCTGTACCTGCCTTAATCAAAATGGAAGCTGTTTCATCAGGTTTCTTACCCTGTGCGCACATGCATGAACCCATAAATATTGCCAGAAAAAGAAATATGAATTGTCTTTTCATTGTAGAGAAGGATTAAAAAGGATGTCTCTTCACGACCACGGCTGTAAAGTCATCCTGGTTTGCCTCTTCACCACTATGACTTACCACTGCTTCCCACAACTTTAAACAAATCTCCGCAGCGCTTTCTGCACGGTGAATATACAATTCCTGCTTGATGCGTTCAAATCCAAACTCCACACCCTGTGCATCAACGGCTTCGTTCAATCCATCGCTGAACAATAACAACAGCCCCCCGGGCGGGATGACAACTTCCTTCATGGTTAAAATAACTTCTTCCAGCAACCCAAGGGCTTGGCCTTCGCCAACTTCGATCCTGATCATGTTGCCCTGATCATCCATTACAATCGGGGGCAGGTGACCGGCCCGCGAGTATTTGAAAAGCCCTGTCGGGCAGTCCAGAATACCATACAGCAGGGTCACATACATCCCCAATGCATTCATCTTCAATAGATAGCGATTGACGTTGCGCAGGATCTGGCGCGGGTCATCTGAATGTTCTGTTTCGGAACGCAGCAGACTGAAGGTCAGCGCCATGAACAGGGCTGCCGGGAGACCTTTATCTGAGACATCCCCGATGATCAGACTCAGGCGTTCTCTATTCAAGCGGATAAAATCGTAAAAATCACCGCCGACCGCGCGGGCGGGTGTGATCAACGAACCCAGCTCATAGCCTCCACAATGAGGGGTCTGCAATGGCAATATGCTTTTCTGGGTCTCACGAGCGATCATCATCTCGCCTTCCATCATTTTCAGCAGCCGTTCTGTCTCGCTGAACAGGCGTGCATTCTCAAGAGACATGCTCATGCTGTTGACCAGCAGCATCAGAAGGTCAATATCAGCTTTTGAGAAGGCATTCTCTTTGTCCAGATTTTGCAGGCTGATGATGCCACGCGCTTCCTCGCCAACCAGCAGGGGAACTCCCAACCAGGTCTTGGGGATATTCGTACCAGGCACCACTTTCATATTGCCTGTGCTCAATACTTCGAGTATCTCATCCCCAACGATCATGAATGGTTTACAGCTCCGGACGACCTCCGCCCGGGAGGTATCCACTGGATGCCAGCCCGGTATGTGCAGGTGCTGGCCGTTCTCAATAGCATAATGATGGAATATTTTTTTGTGTTCAGGTCATACTGGGATATCATGACCACTTGTGCATCAAAAGTATCACGCAGTTTGTCACCTACCAGGTCGTAGATACCCTGCATATCCAGCTTGGAGGAGAGCCCCTCCTGCACGCTGGTGATGAGCTCGAGTTCAGCAGCCCGCTGATCCACACAGCGCGAATAGTATTCTACAGCTGTCCTCCAATCCCCCTTCTCAGCAGCCTGTTCAGCCCGTGCCTGAAAATCTTCCAGTCCCCATTGATCCTTTTTTAACACAATATCCATCCTTTCTTATGGCGTCGCCAATTCCATTGTATAACAAAATGCAGTCACAAAAAATATGTTAAAAAAAAGGTAGGCATGGCTTTCTAAATATCGGGGTAGGGGAAGAGCTGTATATCAGACAGGGGAATAAAGAAGATTGAACTAGGCAGGCAAAATCGCCTCATCCTCTTTTTTGATACCTTCACCTTCCCTATTTTCTTTCAAAATAAAGAGTATGTAATAAAGAGGCAACCCGATATAAGGAAAATAGAATGTTCCTATCACAAATAAGATTTTGATCAGGTCTGATGATTGTTTATTCTGGATGACAATAATTAAATATAAGACCTTAATTACAATTTGAAAGATCGCAAAGAAGATAATAACAATAGGGAACAGCAGCATGCCAATAAAGAAAATTCCAAATATCAAGTCCTTACTGTTGTCGTTGGTTTCTATCATGATTGGCATCAGTAAGAACATCAGCATATAAAGTAACCCGATCATCAGTGGAAACGCAACTTCCATTAATGTGGCAATTCCCAGTGCGAGTTTGGACCGTTGGTTTAAATTCATTTATTATGCCTATCAGTTTTTTGTTGAATTGCAGCATACAAGGAAATTTGGAATTTTTATGATTATCCGTGCCCTGGTGAAGAAAGTCAAGTTCATTTATATTGTATAATTAGAAAATATGCTCTATGATCTTATCAAGCTGTGCCGGGCTCTTTCACTTGAGACCATAAACACATCTACCCTGCACCTATCTGTTCATCCCAGAGTCACATATTACAGGGAGGTAGGTTCCAGATTATTATCCTTATTCGTTCCTCTAAGTTCATCCAGGACCAAGACAGGGTTGCCAAAGAGAATATAGCGCAGGTAGTGTCATTTATTCTTCAAGGTGGTCTTTTTGAAAAGTCCGTCTAGCTTCTGGATATGGTATCCTTGAAACAGGTTCCTCCAAAATTCAGGAACAACCAATGGAAAATTCACCTTTCAACATTCTTTTCGAGCCCGTGCAGATCGGCCCGGTGACTGCGCCCAACCGCTTCTACCAGACGCCTCATTGCAACGGAATGGGGCATCGCCTGCCGCGCTCTCTCGCAGCCATGCGCGGCATCAAGGCTGAGGGTGGCTGGGGAGTGGTCTGCACAGAGGAGACCGAGATCCATTCCAGCGGCGACCTGTCCCCCAACGTGGAAGGTCGCCTGTGGGACAAGGACGACATCCCCGCCTTGCAGCTCATGACCGATGCTGTCCATCAGCACGGCGCCCTGGCAGGTATCGAACTGACCTACAGTGGCGTGCACGCCAGCAACCTGTATTCCCGCACATCTTCCCTTGCACCCCGCTCCATAGGGCTGGGCATCCAGCCCGGGCAGGCTCGCCGGATGGATAAGGAAGATATCCGCAATATTCGCACCTGGCACCGCCAGGCAGCCCTGAATGCCAGGAAGGCTGGTTTTGACATCATATACTGCTATGCTGCCCATGACCTGTCTCTGGCTATGCACTTCCTGCTGCCTCGCTATAACGATCGCACGGACGAATACGGCGGCAGCCTACAAAACCGGACCCGCTTCCTGCGTGAGTTGATCGAAGATACAAGGGATGCCGTGGGAGATACCTGCGCTGTGGCAGTCCGTCTGGCTGTGGAAGAACTGTTGGGTCCCGACGGTCTGACCAGCGGGAACGAGGGTCATGACATTTTGGCGCTATTGGCCGAGTTGCCTGACCTGTGGGATGTCAACATCAGCGACTGGAACAATGATTCAGGTACATCCCGCTTTGACAAGGAAGGTTTCCAGGAACGCTACACCTCCTTTGTAAAAAGCCTGACCAGCAAACCCGTGGTGGGAGTGGGCCGCTACACCTCACCCGAATCAATGCTTTCTGCCGTACAGCGCGGGGTAGTCGATCTGATCGGTGCTGCCCGCCCTTCCATTGCCGACCCTTTTCTTCCGGAGAAGATCCGCCAGAATCGCCTGGAAGACATCCGTGAGTGCATCGGTTGCAACATCTGCGTCACCGGTGATACCCAATTCGTGCCCATTCGCTGCACCCAGAACCCTACCATGGGCGAGGAGTGGCGGCGCGGCTGGCACCCTGAAAGGATTCCTCAATTAAAAAAGACAGGACATGAAGTGGCAATCATCGGGGCAGGTCCAGCCGGCCTGGAATGTGCGCGTGCCCTCGGGCAGCGCGGCGCCAGCGTCACCCTGTTGGAAGCGCAGCGTGAACTGGGTGGGCGTGTTCGCCTTGAATCCGGCCTGCCTGGATTGAGCGAATGGCGCCGTGTCATGGACTGGCGTCTGGAGCAGATATCCAAATTATCCAATGTCACCTGTTACCCCTCCAGCCCCACCCGGGCTGAGGATATTTTCGATGCCGGATTTGAACACGTTATCATCGCCACCGGGGCAACCTGGCGTCGGGATGGCATCGGCCGCTCTGCATGGCAGTCCATCCCCGGACATGACCTTCCTGACGTTTTTTCACCAGACGATCTGATGAATGGTCAACTTCCCGTGGGGCAGGTGCTTCTGTATGATGACGATCATTACTACATGGGAGGCGTGCTGGCCGAGCTTCTGGTAAACCACGGCTGCCAGGTCACCGTGGTCACTCCGCAACGTCTGGTCTCAGCCTGGACCAAATACACACTCGAACAGGAGCGCATCGAATCCCGCCTGCATCACATTGGAGTGAAGGTCATACTTCACCACAAACTGACAGAGATCCAACCTGGTGGCTGCCAGGTCACACAACTTCTTACCGGTCAGGTCGTTTCATTACCCTGCCAGGCTGTTGTTCTGGTCACAGACCGGCTGCCACAGGATGACCTCTACCACGAACTTAAACCCTACCTTGAAAGTGGAACTCTCCAAACCCTGCTTCGCATCGGGGATGCCGAAGCACCGCACATCATCGCCCAGGCTGTCTATTCCGGTCACCTGACCGCCCGTGAATTTGGCGAACCCATCCAGATCGGTACACCCTTCAAAGTAGAAAGGGCGGATCTGCGTGAGCCTGGAGGAGACCCCGGATCAGGGTACCTTCCGAATAATTGGCATCAATATTAGTAGACGAAAGTATCCATTATGCTGAGTTCACTCAACAACTGGCTGGCCCACAACGCCAAGGTCCGACTCATACTGCTCTTATTGGGGCTATTCCTGCTTTTCAGCCTGGTGGTCATGCCTTTCGGGCAGAAATGGCTGGGAGGCAATGCTGATCAGGTTGGTTTGATCGACTTGACATTCGCTGCAGCGCCGGCTAAACTTTTTGAAAAGGTGGAATCCTACGGTGAGCAGGGACGCCATATGTATAGTCTCTTTGCCCTGACTGCCGACATTGCCTACCCCATCATCTATTCCATTTTTCTAGGGTTGAGCATCACCTACCTGCTCAGAAAGAATTTCTCTACGGAAAGCAATTTGCAGAAACTGAACCTGCTACCTTTTGCCGCCATGCTGTTTGATATACTCGAAAACCTGTGTATCGTAACCCTGCTCGCTACATATCCGCAGCAGATCAAGGGGCTGGCTTTTCTCACAATAATCATGAACTTTATCAAGTGGGTATTTGCCGGTGCCAGCACCCTGCTTGTTTTGATCGGGCTGGTTATCCTGGTATTAAAGAATCGTATCAAATCTCCCAAGGGATTGGGAAATCCTTTTTAACTGACCTGCCAAGGAACACGGATTGGTTCAGACCGTACTTTCCCTGCTGGAAAAAGCCCTGAAAAATCGCTCCGCATTGCTGGATGAGCGCCATCTTTCTGCTTTGCGGTTGTTCAATGGTTTCACCGAAGGGCTGCCCGGCCTGGCTGTTGATCTTTATGCCACCAGCCTGGTCATCCACAATCTCTCTGATCCACCACCCCTGTTGGATGCTGCCATTCAAGTCGCCCGGGAATTCTTCCTTGCCCGCCTGCCCTGGTTGCAAACCATCATATCAAAAACCCGCCACACAGAAATACCCGGGCAAAAGTACGGTCTCCTGCTGCTGGGAAACAACCCATCGGACCGGGTTCGCGAGCACGGGGTCTGGTATGCCATTGATCTGCTCATGCAGCAGGATTCCAGCCTGTACCTGGACACGCGTAATCTGCGCCAGTGGGCTATCCAAAATTTAAAAGATAAAACCATCCTGAACACCTTTGCCTACACCGGCTGCCTGGGGATTGCCGCCTGGGGAGGTGGGGCACACCGGGTGGTCCAATTGGACCGCAACCGTACTTATCTCAATCTGGCAAAGACTTCCTGTACCCTGAATGGTTTCCCTATCGACAAAGCGGATTACCTGGTGGGTGATTTCTGGACCCTGACCAGCCGCATGAACCACCAGGGGGAGCAATTTGACTGCGTTTTTCTCGACCCACCGTTCTTTGCAATCGGAAATAAAGGGAATGTCGATCTGCAGAAGAACAACCAACGTTTGATCAACAAACTTCGCCCGCTTGTAAAGGATGGCGGCTGGCTTGTTTCCATCAACAATTCCTTGTTCGTAAGCGGAAATGAGTACCTTGCCGGACTGGAAATGTTATGTGCGGATGGGTATCTTCACCTGGAAAAGATAATCCCGGTTCCCGATGATTTTTGTGGTTTAGATCCAAACCTTCGTGAATTTCCTGTGGACCCGGCTCCCTTCAATCATCCTACCAAGATTGCAATTCTGAAAGTAATTCAAAATAAAAATAGATGACATCTCTTATTTTCAACCAACCTAAAAGTTTTAAGGATGCTTCCAACTTCCAAGGTGATATAATCTCAACATGAAAAATAGATTTAACAGACCCACTAGAAAATCGAAGAACAAGTCTCCTAAGAAAGAAAATTCTGGATCTACCATAACCCAAATGCCCGCTGAATTTCAAGATCAACCTTTTGAGAAGTACATTGTACAAACATCAGGGTTTCAACGCCCGTTGATCTTCAGCATCTTACTGGTATGTGTATTTGTGTTGGGTTTGGTCAGCGGTTTTCTCATCTGGGGACAGAACACATCATCTGGTACCAATACGATTGCAGAGAACGGAAAAACCCTGCCAACTCCCGCCCAGCAGGTTGTCCGTTACACAGTCGAAGAAGGGGACAACCCAAGCATTGGACCGGCAAATGCCCCTATCACCATCATCGAATTCAGTGATTACCAGTGCCCGTACTGCCAGAAGTGGGAAGCCACCGTCTATCAAAGATTGCTGGATGAATATCCAACCCAGGTGCGCCTGGTTTACCGCGATTTCCCGCTTAACAGCATCCATCCCGAAGCTGCTCCGGCTGCAAATGCTGCCAATTGTGCCGGTGAACAGGGATCTTACTGGCCCTACCATGATAAGCTCTTCAGTTATGAATTGGACCTTGGAAAAGATACTTACCTTCAATATGCCCGTGAATTGAAACTGAACATGTCAGCTTTTACCACCTGTCTGGAAAGTAATCGTTATGCAGCCGAAGTGACAGCAGATTTGGAATACGCTGTGAGTCTGGGTGTACAAAGCACCCCCACCTTTTTCATAAATGGTCTCTACCTGGTGGGAGCTCAACCTTATGATACTTTCAAAAAATTAATAGACCAGGAACTGGCGGGGGAAATACCCTAAATATGAAGAAATTTGTTGTCGTTGCAGGAAATATAGGTGTTGGAAAATCCACTTTGGTGGACAAGTTGTGCACCACACTGGGGTGTACCCCTTTTTACGAACCGGTAACCGATAACCCCTACCTGACTGATTTTTATAACGACATGCGTTCGTGGGCTTTTCATTCCCAGGTTTTTTTTCTTACACACCGTCTGCGCTCCCATCATGCCCTCTCCCTGCATTCCAACTCGGTCATTCAGGATCGCAGCGTTTATGAGGATGCAGAAATCTTCGCCCACAACCTCTATCTGCAGGGACATATCCACCCACGCGACTACCAGACCTATCGTGAACTGTACCAGACCCTGGTGGATTTTCTCCCCCCACCAGACCTGGTGATCTACCTGCGCGCTTCGGTTCCAACCCTGATGAGCCGCATCACCCGCCGCGGGCGCGAGTACGAACGTGCCATCCCGGCAGATTACCTGGACAGCCTGAATTTATTGTATGAGAATTGGATCTCAGATTTCAAACTTTGTCCAGTACTGACGGTTCCCGCCGACGATATTGATTATGTTGCCCACAACGGTCATCTCAACTTGATCGCTGCCAAAGTAAATGAAAAACTTACCGGCAAGGATGAAGTCGTATTTCTTCCCAGCGAAGTTGCCTTGGCTGCCACAGATTAATTTTCTGACTATAAAAACAAAAAAAATCCACTAACCACCTGATCAAAAGTGCTGTGGATTTTTATTTCTCTATTATGTAACCTATTCACACCTTAAGATGGGTACCAGGTATAAAGCGGATTCTTTCTTTTCTCTGTTGGTTATCACTCCATTCATCTAAATCAAAAAATATTTTTTTTAAGGCAATTCAGGTTATATTACATGCTCCCCTGCATTACCCATAACAATTAGAATATTAATTGAATCGGATCAGCGAGGTTCAACCACCAACTTGATGGCTGTGCGCACCTTTTCATCAATCTCAACATCTACAAATTCCGGGGTGCAAACGATCTTGATCTCATCACCTTCTAGGTAACCGGTAGCCAGTATAAGAGCTTTGATAGCTTGATTAACCGCTCCCGCCCCAATGGCCTGTACTTCCGCCCTTTTATGCTCACGAATGACGCCTGCAATTGCTCCTGCCACTGCAGATGTACGGGAGGTTGCTGAGACTTTAATAATATCCATGATTATCTCCCTGAATGATATTGTTGACTTTTGAAAGGCCCATTCTTATTAAGATTGTACAAGATTTAAAGGTTATATTCAAGCATATTTAAGAGAGTGTTGAAAAACAGTTACTGTATCAAAAACCCATAGAATTAGAAAGAGAGAGTAATCAACGAGCATGGATAACCTTGTGAAGGTACATGACCCAGGGTCTGTTCTTGTGCGGACCCTGA
>Ga0172370_10005180_pt1 | contig 16957 bp, 9 predicted proteins | sample LakKiv5m_FD_114538 | JGI IMG/M metagenome (GOLD analysis project Ga0172370, IMG submission 114538) | Freshwater microbial communities from Kabuno Bay, South-Kivu, Congo - kab_022012_11.5m | ecosystem: Environmental > Aquatic > Freshwater > Lake | place: Democratic Republic of the Congo...
CCGGTAGGACCTGTTGGACCTGATCCAGATCCAGTAGGACCTGTTGCTCCTGTTGCACCAGCGATACCAGGGGTTCCTGCGGGACCCACAGGACCCATTATCCCAATTGGACCCATTGGACCCATTGGACCAGTAGCACCGTTTGACCCATTGTTACCGTCAGAACCCGTTGCCCCTGTGGGACCAGTTGCACCAGTAGTTCCAGAAAGAGACTGACCAGAATATAGAGCATAAGGTACCGACCATAGCTGAGTCGTTCCCATATCTATATAAGTAGTTCCTCCTAGAGGGTCCATTTCGACCTTAAGATAGTAGGAATTTGAACCCCAAGGTATTCCACTGAATGTAGTTATTGAACCAGCACCCGTACTTACGCCTTGACCTATCACTAAAGTAAACAATCCAAATGTATTTGTAGTTACATTGTGACGTTCCTGCCATTCAAGAGTACCAGAAGGTGAAGTAGAATAAATGCTTAAGCGAACACTTACAGATTGGTTAATAAGCGCATTACCTGTAATGTCTCTTGCAATTGCTTGGTAGTTAAAACCTTGAGGGACCCCTTGAGAAAAAATTTGTATTGGACTCACAGCAAGAAGTCCAAGAAAAATAATTGACCAAATAAAAAATTGTTTTTTCATAAATGAGCGTATTATATTATCCCCAAATAGTACATGAATTCTAATAGAAAGCTTTATTAATTTTTATTACCTTTTGAAATTTATTATCAGTTGTTGAAACTCTTAATATGTAAACTGCAATAGGTAGTGATTTAGTATTAATTTCAAATTTTGTAGTTCCATAAATATTATTAATGATGTAGTTGTCATTTAATCTCTGCCCCAATAAATCAAATATTTCAATTAAAAAATTGTCATGATATGCATTGCTTATTTCAATAAAAAAATTATCAGCAAAAGGATTAGGAAAAATACTAACATTAAATAATCCATTACTATAATCGTCAACATTTAATAATTTTCTGCTCGGTTGTTGAAACCCTTGAGTAAGTATATATGTCGAATTTATAAAAGTTGGAACAATTAATTCGCCCGTTGTTGCAGAAAGTGAATATCCTCCAGAAACACTATAATTACCGGTTGTGCTAATCACCGAAGGCGAAATACTTTGGGCAATAATAGCTTCAATACTTATTAAGCCAAAAAATAAAATTAAAAGGTACGATTTTATTTTTTTATTCATTTTCATTAACTTTATTCTTCGTTATTTTTTATCGATTTTTTTATATTGGTTTATTTTAATCATATTTCCATTATTAAAAGAATTTGAATTTACTTTTTTTGAATTCTTCTCAATCAATGGTAATGGTGCTTTTCCAAAACGCTCTTCTGAATATTTCAGAACTGTTCCATTACTCCCAACTTCATCCGCTCTGTTAGCTGATACAAACCAAGTAAACTGAGCATTTGATGTTCCATAATCTAATTCGATAACTTCAAAACCGGTTTGAGATTTATTGGTAACATAAACGCCTTTGCAATTACCTTCTAATTGAATAAAAACACGTAATGGATGCTTATCCGTAACAGAAATATTTTTTGATAATGTTGGATCGAGAACAATTTTAGCTTTGCCGTTTTGCAATTGACCCGAACCATAATCATTAAACAAATTCTCTGGGGCTTCAGGGGCTGAAAGAAGAACAGGTTTGTCATTAATATCTTTTACAATTGTATTAACAGTACCATTACCAACTATTTTTCTATTAAGCGATCCGTCAAATGCACCAACATATGCGTATGAACTTCCAGCAACAAAGTAACCACCAGCAGTGGTATCATTGTTTGATGTTAATAATGCTTTACCAAAAACTCCAATATATTGTCCAGTAGATGCACTTCCGCTTCCGCTTGCTAAATATGCCGGTAAATTGTTATTTCCTACTCCTACGACACCAGTTCCTAAAAGATCAGTATTATAGCCGTAAACACCAAAAGACTGCAAATAGGAGGATTGCCCATAAACACCATGTCCTGCTCCCGGAAAAGAATCAGCATTGACACCAATAACTCCAATTCCAATGCTTGTATTGTATCCATAGACTCCATAGCCATTGTTATCATTAGTACCTAAAGCACCTATTCCACTATTATGCGATTGTCCTCTTACTCCTACACCGTTACCAGTGTTATCACCCCAAACGCCACCACCATCATTATCATTAGAGCCATACACACCTTGTCCTAGATTCCTGCTATCACCCCATACACCTAACCCAGCGCCAGTGTTTTGTCCAAATATTCCAACACTTAATGAATCAGAATAGCCACAAATAGAATAAGTTCCTAAAGGATTTATCGCCCCAACTGTTCCCGTGCCATAAACAGAAAAAATATCACTTTGAAATGGAACAGGATTATTTACTGTTATTTGTCCATTTGGCAGAACCCTAAGCCGCTCGTTGACAGGAAGTGAGCCAGAAGTTTTAATAATAAAGGGCTGTATGTCAGTGGTTCCAATAAAATTAACAAGGGGATCAGTAGCGGTATTACCTGTTAAACTCCATTGATTTGATGATGATAAAGGACGCCAAACAACACCATCAAAGTACCAAAACTCATTGAAATTTGTATCAAAAACTAGCAGTCCAGTTGCAGGACTTGCTACAGCAATACGCTGTGCACTAGTTAATCGAGGAGCTAAAAATCCTTTATTTATTGTTGTTAAATCCAGTATGGCTGATGCATTTGGTGTTGTAGTACCAATACCCACATTATCCTGAGAATAAGCAGTTAGGGAGATAAAAATAGAAAAAATAACAAGTAAGTTTGCTTTCATTTAGAAAATTTTTTTAGATTTCCTTTCTTATACAACAAAAATAAGACTTGGGTTACATCAAATCAATCGTAATTACACCTAAAAGTTAGTCTGTTATTTACAAACATGCAAAAGAAAAATTTTCACTTACTATTTTTAATCTTAACAACAAAATATCAATGATTTATGATAAACTTTTTAATTATTTTTTCTGTAATCTGTTTATTACTTTTTAAAGAAGCAATGCAGATATAAATTCCGTTTGAAAATAAATGGGTATCAATAGTAAGCGGTAATTTTTCCTTTACTTCTGTTTTAAAAATTGATCTGCCAACAATATCCACTATTTGAATATTTACTGAATAATTTGTTTTTATCTGATCTAGATCAATTGTAATAAAATTTTCTGCGGGATTTGGAAACAAAGCGTAATCAAAAGATTCAGCATCTGGAACCTTAGCAATAGAAGTTGGCAATGGTTGACTTCCATCAAAATAAGACACGCCCCCGGAATAATTTCCAACAATCATTTCGAGATAGTTATCATTATTTAGCTGAGCAACAGCTACAGCACTATGAATTCCTTCGTACAAACCCGCAAGTTTGTTGTCAAATAATGTAAAATGACCAGCAATACTATCATCAATATTTTTATAATAAAAAATATACCCCGACTCAGAGCCAACAAAAAGTTTGTAACGACCTATGCTATCCTCAAAAAAGCAAGGGACGCTATAACCATAATTTGACCATGAGTGATCAATCACATCAATATGGCCTAATGAATCAGTAATGTGAGTGAATATTGGATTAAATTTAGTACCGGTGTTTCGATAGTAATTTAAATTGCCATTTTTTTCACCAATGACAAGGTCAAGCAGCGAGTCTCTGTCAAGGTCAATTAATTGAGGTGTGCTAAACTTCCCTACATTCATTGGAATTGAATCATGAAAAATTATATTCATGGGGTTGCCAACTCCAGCAATATTTTCATAACGATAGATGTTTCCTTTTGAATCACCAATTATCATATCAGCATCGCCATCACCATCTAAATCACCAAAAGTTGGATAGATTGAGAGCAAATGTTTTGCACTCAGGCCAGCAAAATCACGAGTTAATAATGTAAACATCGGATTGTTTTTTGTTCCTGTATTATGATACAAGGCAATTTTTGAAGTGATTTCAGTTACCAAATTTCCACCATTAAAATAAGAAGTGTCGAAATAGCCATAATTTCCAATAAACAAATCTAGCAAACTATCCCCATCGTAATCATAAAGAACGGGATAAGCACCTGCACCAACATCAATCATTTCATCCTGTAGGAAATTTGATTTTTGATAATGAAAATCAGGCGACAAATCGGTCCCGATATTTTTATAATACCAAACGCTTTTAAAATTTTCGGCAGCCGTTACGCTTTGTTCAAAAGGGGAAACAATTAAATCCCTTTTATTATCATTATTAACATCAAGAAAACAGGGAACTGGAAAGGATGAAAGTTTTACCGGAGTATCGTACGAAGGAAAAATTGTGTCTTTAGAAACTATATTTGCGCTATCTGGTAAACCGTTATTTGTAAGACTTATTAAACCTGAGAAAGTAACATCACCAACAATCAAATCTTTGAGATTATCACCGTTTAAATCCAATGCCAGCAATGTTGATCCGGTGTGTTTTATTTCTTTTTTATTAAAATTTTCATGAAGAACATCTAAAAGACCAACACTTTTGAATGGGCACGTAATATTTAAATTTATATTATTGTTATTGACATCTTCTGCAACATTACCCCAACAAGGTTGTTCCAGAACGTAATTTAAACTGTCAGCATTTCCATACAATTCCATGGACATATTCAGATGATATTCAATATAGGAACCTAGTCCCCAAAAAGTAAGAATATCTTTATCTCCATCACCATCTAAATCAGAAATTACGGGATAGTCAACCTGTGTAACAAGAATGTTAGTATAATACAATCCTTGTAATGAATTTAACTGGATTGTTACAAGTGAAAATTTTAAACTATCAACTGGATTGGTTACATTTTTATACACTTCAATTCCACCAACGCCATAACAAAAGATATCTTCTTTGCCGTCATTATTATAATCCACTAACTCCACCCAATCGTGCATTTTAGGAAATTTTTTTATAAATTCAGGAGCATAAACATAATCAATACTATCGTTTGTACCATGATTAATGAACGTAAGTATTCGAGAACTTGCTCTATCGTAGACAAATAAATCTTTAATACCATCAAGATTTAGGTCAATGGATGAAAAATGACATGCGTTCATACCTCCCGCCCATGGATTCTTATAATCTGAAGAAGAATCCTGAACAATAATATTTTGATTACGAGTAAATCCAAAATCATGTAACGATTTCTGAGCATGTGCAAAATAACATAAAAAGACGAAAAAAAATATTCCGTATGTTTTTTTATTCATTGATATCACTTGGTTAAATTAACTTTGCAACAAATATACAACATTTTAAAATCAAAATATTTTAATATCAATCTTAATTCTAAGGATCTAAAATAAAAATCATAAAAATTTTTATTATCTATTTTAATATCAGATGCTTATACAAACAAATACAAAAATTTGAAGGAATAATAATGATAAAATTGGTGAATAAGAATTAAAGTTATAATTTTGCACCCTTAAATTTTAACGAATAATATATAATAATTAATTGAAGTATGCAAAATAAAGGGACGATTAGGTTTTTTGCGATTGCTTTTGCGTTGGTTTGTTTATACCAACTTTCATTTACTTATTTCACACGCAGTGTGGAATCAGATGCACTTGAATATTCGAATAGTGAAACTGCAAAAATTCAAGCTAAAAAATTAGCAAAGGGTGATCCTACAAAAGAAATCTACTACTTAGATTCAATAAAGAAATCAAGAGAGAAGTACTTTATTGACTCTATGTCAAATGAAGTTGTTTATAATCTTCTTATAAGAAAATATACTTATAAGGAATGTAAGGAACGAGAAATAAACTTAGGACTTGACTTAAAGGGAGGAATGAATGTTACCATGGAAGTTTCTGTGGTTGATATTATAAAGGCAATGTCTGGAAATAGTCAAGATCCGACATTTATTAAAGCTATTGATAAAGCTCAGGAAATGCAAAAAACAAGTCAGAAAGATTTTGTAACTCTTTTTGGTGAAGCATTTCAAAGTATTGATCCCAATGCAAAACTCTCAAGTCCTAGCATATTTGGAACTCCTGATTTAAAAGACAAGGTTACGTTTAATTCAACAAACGAAGAAGTTCTTAAAATTCTTAAGGATGAAGCCACTCAGGCTATTGACAGAACGTATTACATTTTACGGACTCGTATTGATAAATTTGGAGTTACTCAACCAAACATTCAAAAATTATCCAGTTCTGGAAGAATACTTATTGAACTTCCTGGTATTAAAGATCCTGACAGAGTTAGAAAACTTTTGCAAGGAACTGCAAAACTTGAATTCTGGGAAACCTATGAAAACAAAGAGGCCTATACATTTCTTGATCAAGCAAACAAACGTCTTGCTACTATTATAAATGCAACAGATTCTACTAATATAGTTGGTAAAGACACAACAAAGAACAAAGTTAAGAAAGACACTTTAGCAACGAAAGTCGATTCAACAAAATTATCGTTAACACAAAAATTAAAAAACGATACTGCTAAAAAGGGTGGAAAAGATCAACTTTCTCGTGAACAACAAATCAAAGAAAATCCTTTGTTTGCTTATTTAATGCCAAATGTTGTTCAAAAAGATGGCAAACAAGATTTAGGTCCAGGTCCCGTTGTTGGATATGCTGATGCCAAAGACACAGTGAAAGTAAATCAGATGCTGCAAATTGCGTACAGTAAAAATATTATTCCTCGTAAGCTCAAATTATTGTGGACTGTAAAACCGCAACAAAAAGATTCACCTTTTCTTGAATTGATAGCAATTAAAGTAACAAACAGGGAAGGTAAGGCACCATTAGGTGGAGAAGTTGTTGTTGATGCACGTCAGGATTTTGGACAAAATGGTTCAAATGAAATCTCAATGACTATGAATAGTGATGGAGCCAGAATATGGAAAAGACTAACGGCTGACAATATTGGAAAATCTATTGCCATTGTTCTTGATGAATGTGTTTACTCTTTCCCCACAGTTAATGGTGAAATACCAAATGGACATTCGCAAATTACCGGTAACTTTACACTACAAGAAGCAAAAGATTTAGCTAACATTCTAAAAGCAGGAAAGCTTCCCGCTCCTGCAAAAATTGTTGAAGAGGCAATTGTTGGACCAACATTAGGTCAAGAAGCAATTAATGCAGGTATTTGGTCATTCATTGTTGCTTTCTTACTCACACTTGCATATATGGCGCTTTATTACAACCGTGCGGGCTTAGTTGCAGACGTTGCTTTGTTTACTAATATGTTCTTTGTGTTCGGAATTCTTGCTTCATTAGGTGCTGTACTTACATTGCCCGGTATTGCTGGGATTGTACTGACCATTGGGATGGATGTTGATAAGAACGTTATTATTTATGAACGTATTCGAGAAGAGTTACGAGCTGGAAAGGGGATTCGTCTTGCTGTAGATGATGGTTACAAACATGCCTATTCTTCTATTATTGATAGTAACGTTACTACACTATTAACGGGTATTGTTCTCTATATATTTGGGTCCGGTCCTGTTCAGGGATTTGCTACTACACTTATCATCGGTATATTAAGCTCTATGTTCTGTGCTATATTTATTACCCGTTTGATATTTATGTGGATGTTGGATAAAAACAAAGAAATTAAAGTATGGAATAATTTTTCAAAAAACATTCTGACTAAGGTTAATATTGATTTTATTGGCGTTCGAAAATACTACTATGTATTATCACTTACTCTGATTGTAATTGGAATTGTTTCATTATCCGTACGTGGTGTAAGTTATGGTATTGATTTTCTTGGAGGCAGATCCTTTGTAGTTAGGTTTGACAAGGATGTAAAAACGGATGATATCAGAACGGCTCTAGGAAAAAAATTCGGAAAAGACCCCGAAGTAAAAACATTTGGACCGTCAAATCAGGTAAAAATTACGACCGCCTATATGATTGACGAAAAAACTATAAAAGCAGATTCTATCGTTGATCAGAAGTTATACGATGGCCTTTTGCCTTTCTATACTAGTAAGATTTCTCAAAATGATTTTCTTTCGCATACAGAAAATAAATTATTGGGTAAGCTAAGTTCTCAAAAAGTGGAGCCTACCATAGCTTATGACCTTCTGGTAAAGGCATACTATTCCGTATTATTTGCTCTTCTTATCATTTTTATCTACATTGCTTTAAGATTTAGAAAATGGCAATGGGGTTTGGGTGCAGTTGTTTCGCTCTTCCATGATACGTTTATTACGTTAACTGTATTTTCATTATTATATGGCATTCTACCATTTAGTCTTGATATCGACCAACACTTTATTGCTGCTATATTAACAATTATTGGATACTCTATTATGGACTCTGTTATTATTTTTGACAGAATTCGTGAGTACATAAAATTGTACCCAAAAAGAGATATTAAAACCAATATGAATGATGCTATTAACCACACATTAAGTAGAACGCTTAACACATCCGGTATTACTTTTATGGTATTGCTTGCTATGTTTATTTTTGGTGGTGAAGTTATCCGAGGATTTTCTTTTGCATTGTTGTTTGGTATTGCGATTGGAACTTATTCCTCAGTGCTAAATGCAACACCTATTGCATATGATCTTATTATGTGGAAGGAAAAGCGTAAGACTAAAAGCGAAGCAATAAGCAAAAAATAATTTGCTTCCCGCTATTTCAAGAAATTGCATTAGTTAAAAAAAATAACCTTTATAGTAAATAGCTATAAAGGTTCTTTTTTTAAAGATTGTAACTAAAACGAAATTATTCTGTATAAAACGTGCACTAATTTATAGTTATCAAAAAATAATAAAGATAAAAAATGAAACGTTTTTGCAAACAAATTGAACAAAATAATTATATTTGCGAAAAATAAATATATTAAAACTTCCAATTTAAAAAGATAAAAGTATTATTTTAGCAAACTGAATTTTATAATAAAAAAATATTCTATGAAATTATTGAAGCTATTCATTGTTGCCTTGATTGTTATTGGTTCCACAATAAACAAAGTTGAAGCTCAACGAAATTATGCCCAAGAAGCTGATCAAGCATTCGAGCTTAAGCAATATTTTGAAGCAATAACGCTTTACAAAAAAGCTTATACAAAAATTAAAAAGAACAAAGCTGAAAAAGCAAGAATCATTACTCGAACTGCTGATTGCTATCGTTTATTAATGGATACAAAGCAAGCTGAAGCATGGTACAAAAAAGTTATTAAATTAAAGGATGTAGATCCTGTTAATTTTTTATACTACGCAGATGCATTAAAGTCAAACGAAAAATATCCTGATGCCGTTATACAATATGATGCATATAAGGCGTTAGTTCCAGCTGATGTAAGAGGTTCCAATGGATCTGAATCGTGTGTACTTGCGCAAAAATGGAAAGACAATCCTACACGTTATGAAGTTGAAAATTTCAAAATTATCAACACAAAGGATTTAGATATGCAGTGCAACTATGCAGATAAAAAATTTAAAACATTATATTTTGCGTCATCAAGAGAAGGTTCTGCCGGTAATGAAATTGATGCAACAACAGGACTTGGTTATACTGATATTTTTTCTACTACTCAAGATAAAAAAGGAACTTGGTCAACACCAATTCCATTGCCTGAGCCCATCAATACTAAAGGAAATGAAGGTACACCCTGTTTGAATGCTAAAATGAATGAAATGTATTTCACCAGATGTGGTGTTGAAAAAAAACAAATCGTACTTTGTAAAATTTATCGTTCAAAGAAAAAAGGTGCTACTGCATGGGATGAGCCGGAGCTAATTCCATTAGTTCCCGATAGTTTTGCATGCGGTCATCCTTCACTCAGCGATGATGAACTGTCGTTGTACTTTGCCACAGATATGCCTGGTGGCCAAGGTGGATTCGATATTTGGGTTGCAAAACGAACAAAAAAAAGTAAACCTTTTGATGCTCCAACCAATTTAGGGCCTTCAATAAATACCAGCGGAGATGAATTATATCCTTTCCTACGTGATGATAAAACGCTTTACTTTGCATCTGATGGTTTAATTGGTATGGGAGGTTTGGATAACTTTAAAGTTGTTAAAACCAATGGCAAATGGGGAACACCTCAAAACCTTATGTTTCCTATGAACTCATCGGCTGACGATTATGCTGTAATCTTTCAGGATAAAAATGAAAAAGGATTTTTCTCCTCAAACAGAAAAGGTGGAAAAGGAATGGATGATATTTGGTCGTTCTACATGCCACCACTTATTTTTACATTGCAAGGAGTTGTGAAAGACGATACGACTAAATTAGCCATACCCGGTGCTTTAGTTAAACTGAAAGGTTCAGATGGAACAAGTATTCAGGCAACAACAGATATTACGGGTTTATATAAATTTGATAAAACGCAAATTAAAATTGAAACATCCTACACATTATCTGTTTCAAAAGAAGGCTATTTTGGCGCAAACGGAAAAGAAACTACTGTTGGTCTTCAGAAAAGCAAAGACTTGGTACATGATTTTAATTTAATACCTATTCCAAAAAAACCAATTGTATTACCTGATATTTTATATGCATTTAATAGTGCTGTGTTGCAAGAGCAATATAAAGATTCTTTAAATGGATTATTCCAAACATTAACTGATAACCCAACAATTACCATTGAACTTGCTTCTCACACTGACTTACGTGGATCAATAGAGTACAACGACACCCTTTCATTCAAACGTGCAAAATCAGTTGTTGATTATTTAATTTCAAAAGGTGTTGCTGCTGATCGTATGACACCAAAAGGTTACGGCGAAAGAGTTCCAAGAACTTTGGAAAAAGACAAAATTGTAGTTTATGAAAAGAAGAAATATATGTTCCCAAAAGGTACTGTCTTTACTGAATCGTATATTAACTCTTTAAAGACAGAACCTGAGAAAGAAGCTGCACACCAGTTAAACCGTCGTACGGAATTTCAAATTCTTAAATCAAACTATGTGCCTAAAACTGTTGTTGACACTAGCGCACAAAATATAGAAATTAAAATAGTAACTGATGTTAAGGCAGATTCTTTAGAACAAGATTCATTGAAGAGAGAAAATGAAAGAATACAGAAAGAAGAAGAACTTAAGAAGAAACAAGATGAGTTGAACAAATTAAACAATCAGCAAAACAACAATAAATCAGGGACAAAACCAACGAACAACAAAGTTGGGACTAAACCTACAACCAAACCCACCACCAAACCAAAATAAAAAATATTCTTTGATATTTGACGTCCCGGTTATTTTAATCGGGATGTTTTGTTTACAGTTAATGAGCGAAGAATTCAAATACGACAAACGGGGAGTATCAGCTTCAAAAGATGATGTTCATCAAGCAATTAAAAATCTTGATAAAGGATTATTTCCAAAAGCATTTTGCAAAGTTGTTCCTGATTATTTAGCCGAAGACGAAAACTATTGTAACATCATGCATGCCGATGGTGCAGGGACAAAATCATCCTTAGCATATATCTATTGGAAGGAAACCAAAGACATTAATGTTTGGAAAGGTATTGCTCAGGATTCAATTGTAATGAATCTGGACGATTTGCTTTGTGTGGGGGCTACGGAAAATCTTTTGCTTTCATCCACTATTGGGCGAAATAAAAATCTGATACCGGGCGAAGTAATATCAGCTATCATTGAAGGCAGTGAAGCATTTATTACAAAAATGAAATCTCATGGTGTTTCTATTATTTCAACCGGTGGCGAAACAGCTGACGTTGGTGACCTGGTAAGAACTATTATTGTTGACTCAACTGTTACTGCCCGTATTAAAAGAAGCAATATTATAACGAACGAAAATATTCAAGGCGGTGATGTCATTGTAGGTCTTGCTTCATTTGGACAATCGACATATGAAGAAGAATACAACGGAGGCATGGGTAGTAATGGTTTGACATCTGCTCGGCATGACGTGTTTGACCACTCGTATTCGAAAAGTTATCCGGAAAGTTATGATCATCAAATACCCGAGAATCTTGTTTATTCGGGTAATTTAATGCTGACTGATAATATAGGTAAATTAAATGCTACTGTGGGAAAATTAGTTTTATCGCCAACTCGTACCTACGCTCCTATTATTAAAAAAGTGTTAGACAAGTATCGTTCGCAAATTCATGGTATAATACATTGCACGGGTGGCGGGCAAACCAAGGTGTTGAACTTTGTGGATAAATTACATGTTGTTAAAGATTCGTTGTTTGAACTTCCAACTTTGTTTAAAATAATTCAAGAACAGTCAGCTACTCCATGGCAAGAGATGTATAAAGTTTTTAATATGGGTCACCGCATGGAGCTTTACGTTCCAAAAAAAATTGCACAAGCGATTATTGATATTTCCCTTTCATTTAATGTTGATGCAAAAGTTATTGGGCATTGCCAAAAGGCAAATGTAAAATCGCTCACAATAAAAAGTGAGTTTGGTGAGTTTAATTACTAAATTAAATTTCGGTTAGTTAGCTTTGAATTAGATTTAACCATTATGGGGACAAAAACATCTATACAGAGTGATTGTACATTAATAGAGGCACTAAAGAAACTTTTTTCAAAGTCGCCTCACACGAGAATAAAAAAGATGTTACAGCACGGGCTTGTGATTTGTAATGGAAAAGTTGTTACGCTTCATTCATTTAAATTAAAACCAGGCGATATAGTTGAAATAAAAGACAGCTCAGGTATTCTCAACCTTGCAAAAGCTCCTTTTAATGTTATCTATCAAGATAAGGATGTTATTGTTGTTGAGAAGCCGGTTGGTATATCAACTTCCAGTGTAGATGGTAGCGCTAATGTTTACCATATACTTTCTCAATATTTGAAAGACCAAAGCAAAGGTAGGATTAGGGCTTATGTTGTGCATCGGCTTGACAAAGAAGTGTCAGGGGTGTTGCTGTTTGCAAAATCGGAAGAAGCTATGAGGATTTTAAAGGAGCATTGGAAAGAGACTAAAAAACTTTATTATGCATTAGTGGAAGGTTGTCCTAAAAATACTGAAGGAACTATTGAAAGCTTGCTTATGGAAAATAAAAACTTCAAAGTTTATTCAACCCACATTCAATCGGAAAAAGCTAAATTAGCCATTACGCACTATAGAGTTATTAAGCGATTGGAAAGTTTTACTTTGCTGGAGGTTACTATTGAAACCGGTCGTAAAAACCAAATTCGTGTGCACATGGCGGATTTGGGTTGCCCGATAGTAGGCGACCGTAAGTATGGTGCTTCGGAAGATTTTAAAAGTAGGGTACGATTGCATGCGTGCTATTTGTCTTTTCCTCATCCAATAACTAAAGAGATGATTACAATTGAATCCGCTTTGCCTAAAGGATTTTTAAGTTTGGGTTAATGGGTTTTTGGAAATTCATAGTTTTTGTTTTGTTTGTATTCAGGATTGTTGTTCAGTTATTCATGGTTTGAAGAGTTTTAGGTTGCAAATTTCTGAGAAAGAACTGTGAGCCAAAAATTTCGTACCTTCAAAAATCTATTGCAACTTTGTGATAGTCGGTTATTTTTTAATCTGAAACAAGGTATCCGCTAATTTTTTATTTATTTCTACAGAAATAACCTGTAGCTTGAATGATTGCGGACCCATTTCCTGTGCAATAGAAAACGGAAACTTTATTCCATTGACGTCCTTATAATCAGCAAAATCGGTTGTTCCCTGTTCTTCAATGCTTCTGATTCTTAATCCGGTTTCAACATCGTAATAGTCGGTTGACTTTGCCCCGCTTGGCATAGTTAGTTCGATATTGTAGGCTTCTTTACCGTTTACTGTTTCAATACCAACTAATTTTGTGTGGATGTTATTTTTAGCATAGCTCAATTCAATATTCGAAACAGCTTGAATCTTGATGCTTTCCAGATCTTTGTCTTTAATTTCTTCGGTTCCTTTCATGGAAGTCATATAAGCTTTCACCCCATCATAAACTTGCGACTGCATGACCATTCCATTCATACTAACATCTGTTTTAATTTTGTTTGGCGCTTTGCGATACGAATCAAAATTCAATGTCATTCCTTGCATGGTAGTTGTCATTTTAATGGTCACGTCTTTAACCTTCACTAACTTTTTTTCTCCTCCAATGGCAACAACATATTTTTTTATTACCGATTCGGCAGTTACTCCGACAGGAACTGGTTTAATTTTATTTTCAGTAGTAACAGGATTTCCATAAATATCATAGTATTTAATTTTACCATCTGCACTGAATTTCGACAATTTTTCTGCTATATCAGCCGATTTGCCAACTGCAAAAATATATGCATTATTAGGTTTTAAATATTTGTTAGCCATTGTAAACACATCATCAGAAGTAACAGCCGCAAGGTTTTTAAGATAATTTACATAGTAATCTTTCGGTAGTTTGTATTTTTCAATATTGAGAGCAAAATTTGCAACAGTCTGAGGACTTTCTAAGGATAGTGAAAAAGTGCCGGTCATATAATTTTTAATCATACTTAATTCTTCGTCGGTGACTTTTTCGGTACGTAAGCGATTCATTTCATAAAGTATTTCAGTAAACGCACTATCAGTAACTGAGTTCCTGACGTTTGCACTTGCCTGAAAATTTCCAATTAACTCATCCGAATTTAATTGCGAATAGGCACCATAGGTAAATGAATGCTTTTCTCTAAGGTTTGTGAACAAACGAAAAGTTCCACCACCTAAAACGGTATTCATCACTTTTGCTTTAATAGCATCATCGCATCCGGGTATAAGTTGTTGAGGATAACAAAGGGAGATAACCGACTGCACAGCGTTTGGTCTATCAACAATAGCAGCTGTACTTGCAGTTGGCGCCACAGGTGTTACGAATTTTGAAGTTGGTACATCGCCCTTTTGCCATGCACCAAAATATTTTTCAATTAATGGTTTCGCTTCAGCCACGGTGATATCACCAACAATTGCTAAATAGGCAATGTTTGGCTTGAAATAGGTTTTATAAAATTGTGTACAAATATCGAGCGTAATGTTTCTGATTGATTCTTCTGTAGCTGATTCACCGTATGGGTAATCTTTACCATACATCAGCACAGCACCTACTCTGCGCGAAATTGAAGCAGGTTCGTTTTTTTCTGTTTCTAATCCCGATAGTGTTTGTTTCACAATTTTATCTAATTCTTCCTGCTTAAATTGTGCATTCATGATTATATCAGACATAATAGCTAAAAGTCTTTCATTGTGCTTGGTTAATGCAGAAGCATGGATTCCGGTTGAGGAAGTATTTAATGTAGCACCAATAAAATCGATATCTTCATCAATTTGATCCTTCGTGCGCGTGCTTGTTCCTGTACGGAGTAATTGACCGGCAATATCCGTATAACCGGCAGTTGTTTTTTCTAAAATAGGATCGTAATCAAGCATTAAGTTATAGGTTACTTTTGGTATTTTATGATTTTCTACAATAAATACTTTGAGTCCGTTTGACAAAACAAAAGTTTCGTAAGATCCTATCTTTACTATAGGTGCAGGACCGGGCTGAGGTTTAATACTTCTATCAAGTTGTGCGAATCCCGAAAGTCCTATGGATAATATAAATGTAAGTGCGAATATTTTTTTCATTTTAATTTCCTCCTTTTTTTTCTGATTTTGGTAAATAGTAGAGCACCACTCGGTTTTCTTTTGTAAGGTATTTTTTTGCAACTGTTTTCATATCTTCAATAGTCACTTTCATATATTTTTCAATTGAGGTGTTGATTAAATTTGCATTACCATAATACATATAAAAATTAGCTAAACTCTCCGCTATTCCTGATTGAGTTGAATACTTTGTAACCAAATCATTTTCTGTTTTATTTTTTAGTTTTTGAAATTCCTTCTCAGTTATTTCATCCGTTTTTATTTTTTCGATTTCGTCATCAATGGCTTTTTCTAATTCTTCCGGTGTAACACCTGAATTAACAATACCAAACATAAGAAAAAGGCCAGGGTCTTCAAGTGCAATAGGAAAAGCACCCACATACATAGCTTTTTGTTGCTTATCAACAATTGATTTTGTTAGTCTTGAACTTTCGCCATCAGCAAGCAAAGTGGTAAGCATGGATATAGCGTAATAATCTGCCGTGCCTTGAGCTGGCATATGGTAGGCTTCAACAACAGCAGGAAGCTGAATGTTGTCGTAAACTACATCTCGAACTTCTTTCTCTTGTTTTGGTTCAACAATAGTAGGTCTGATAATTTGTTTTTTCCCTTTTGGGATATCATTGTAATATTTTTTTATCCATTCCTTTGCTTGTTTAATATCAATGTCTCCAGAAATTGAAAGGGTTGCGTTGTTAGGAACGTAATAAGTATCATGAAAGTCAATAAATTCTTGCAAAGTAGCTTTGTCAATGTATTGAGCAGAACCAATAGGAGTCCATCGATAAGGATGTACCTTGTAGGCGTGCGAAAATGTTTGTTCAATCAACGAGCCATAAGGTCTGTTGTCGTATGATTGTTTTCGCTCTTCTTTTACCACTCCTCTTTGAGTTTCAACTCCAGTGCTATCAATTCTTAAATGAAAAAGTCTTTCCGATTCCAACCACAAGCCGAGTTCAAGTTGATTCGAAGGAAGAATTTCAAAATAAAATGTCCGGTCCCAGCTTGTGTTTGCGTTGTTGACCGCTCCAGCGTTTTGAGCAATTTTAAAGTACTCCCCTCTTTTAATATTTGGCGATCCTTCAAACATCAGATGCTCGAAAAAATGTGCGAAACCGGTTCTTTCAGGATTTTCATTTTTCGAACCAACATGATACATGATAGAAACAGCTACAATAGGTGTTGTGTTGTCTTGATGAAGTATTACATGCATTCCATTATCAAGATTGTATTCAGTGAAATCAATTTTGCCAGATTGGGCGCAGCACGCAACTGTTCCGAGCAAAAGACAGGTTAAAAATAGATTTTTCTTTTTCATTTATTTAATAATTTATAGTTCAAGTTCAAGATTTAAATTTTGTTTTAGTTTGTTGATTGCCATATTCTCTTCAGCCATTTTTTTAAATTTTTCTTTTGCA
>Ga0172370_10005189_pt1 | contig 16944 bp, 18 predicted proteins | sample LakKiv5m_FD_114538 | JGI IMG/M metagenome (GOLD analysis project Ga0172370, IMG submission 114538) | Freshwater microbial communities from Kabuno Bay, South-Kivu, Congo - kab_022012_11.5m | ecosystem: Environmental > Aquatic > Freshwater > Lake | place: Democratic Republic of the Congo...
ACGGTCTTGTATTCCTCGGTCGGCTTGCCTGGCTGCGCCTTCTGCCCCTCGTCCCCGGTGCAGGTCCAGATCAGGTCGCCGCTGTGCAGCCGTTCGGCCTTGGGGTAGAACTGCTCCACCAGCGCTTCGATGTCCTCAGCCAGAACTCTGAGGATGCGGTGGCTGCCCACGATGCGGTACTCGGTCTCCAGCAGGTGGATCACCGCGGCCTGGAAGGTGCGTTTTTCAATGCTGGCGTAGGGATTGATGCGGCTCATGGATTCGGCGCCCCCTTTTTTGCCAGTTCGGCCAGCCCGTTGACCCGCGCTAACTCCTCATCGAGCTTCGCCAGGCGCTCCGCCTGCCCCGTTACCCGCTCGTACAACGCCAGGTAGTCGCGTACCAGCCGCTCCGACGCCCCCACCAGGAAGGCGATCTGGCTCACCGCCGTCTGCTCCCGGTGCAACGTCACCACCCGTTGAAAGGTGGCGATGTAACGCTTGATGGACTGCACCGAATGATGCGCCCACAGCGCAATCCGGTCGTAGCCCTGCCGATCCAGCCATAACTCGATGATGCGCACCTTGTGCGTCTGCCCGCGCCCCGCACCTTTGACCTGCCCGCGCGTCTGCACCACGTGCCCCGCCGCTTTGAGCGCTTGAATATCGCGAATGACCGTGCGCGGCGTGACCTGCAACACCCGCGCCAGGTCTTCTTCGGTCAGCACACCGCCCTGCTCCAGCGCTTCATCCACCAGGCGCAAGATGCGGCCCTGCCGTAAGCCCACGCGCCCCGCCTGCGCCAACACGGCCGCATCGGCGCCGCCGGCATCCACTGTCAGGGTCACCGTGATGCGGTCGGTATCGCGCAGCGGTGGGCCGAAAGGCGCTCCTAGGCTGGCGGCCACCAGCCGTACCTGGCCTGGCCGTACTTGTGCGGTCGGATGATCCAGTCCCAGATACTCCTGGGCCGCGCCGACCACCTCACGCGCCTCACGCAGCGACAGGTTGAACTCTTCCTGGAGCACATGGAGGAAGCTGGCTTCTGGGGTCTTCTCGGCCAGCCGGTCGTTCGTGGTTGCCTGTGTCATTTGTCGGCCTCCCTGCTTGTGGTGAATGCCTGTAGCATTCTACCGAAGGGGGGGCATACCTGACAAATGTCAGAATTTTCAGAGCTGCGTTCTGAACGAACTTGCCTACCTACGGGAGTGCGCGTTCGTAAACAAACACATCCTCCCGTCCATCGTTCCAGACGACGAAACCAAGCTTCAGCAGCACATCCAGCGCCGGCGCGGCGGTCTCACCCTGCCGCGGGGCCATCGCTTCAACGTAACGCGTCGCGGCGGCCAGGTGGAGCGTATGGCGCGCCAGCTCGATCATGTCGTCCGGCTCGCCTTCCAGAAAGCCGATGCTGGCGACCTGCGGGCCGTGCATCGATTTGCCCAGGCAGAGCAGCGCAGCCAACTGCCCAGCGCGCCGGATCCCCAGCAGATGCGCCATTGCGGCCAGCGCCATCTCCGGGCTGCGAGTGAACGGATGGAAACGCCACCCCTGCGGCAGGAACCCCCTGCCCAACGCCAGCGCAGCGGACCCGGCGATAAACGCGGCCGCTTCCCTGGGCGACGCCTCAACGACGCGTGCCGATGGCTGGGCGCGGCCGCGCGCTGGCGCATCCGCGCGGGCCTCCAGGTAGACGAAATCGGCTGTGCGGCGGAATCCGTGGGCCTCGACGGTTCGCTGCGAAGCCAGGTTATCCAGATAGGTGGACAGCCCGATCCGCTGCGCGCCGTCGGCCCGCGCCCGCGCCACCATGTGGGCGGTCAGCGCTTTGGCGATGCCGCGGCCTTGCCACGCAGGGTCGGTGCGCAGCCCTTCCAGCCAGACATAACCGGGGAGAATCTGAGCGTAGCGGCCAAAGGCGACGAGGGTATCGCCGACGCAGGCTGCAACCAAAACGGCGGAGCCCGGCGCCAGCCAGTCATCAATCACGTCAGGGACATAGTCCTCGCCTTCCCACACCTGGGCGGCGATCTCCAGGATGCGCGGCTTGTCCGCGAGGGCGGCGAGACGGAAGCTGATGTCCATGCGATCACGCGTAGAATTCCGGCCGGCGGTCGGCAAAGAGATCGTTGCGCGGCGTGACGCGCTTGTCATCGGCCAGGGTGGGATCAATCTCGGCCAGCAGCACCGCGTCCCCGGCCACTGGCGCCTGGCACAACCGCACGCCCCGCGCGTCCATCACTTGCGACGCGCCGGTGAAGGTGAGGGATCGGCCGTCGGGCAACGCCTCTGTGCCGTAGCGGTTGGTGGTAACCGCGAAGACGCGATTTTCCAGGCAGCGAGTGACCATCGCGGTCTGGCAGTGGGGCAGCACCAGGTTGGCCGGGTGTGCGATGATCTGCGCGCCGCGCAGCGCCAACGTCCGGGCCGCTTCGGGGAAGTACCAGTCGAAGCTAAACTGGTCCCGAGCGACCCGACGGCCAACATCAATGGGGTGGATATGGTGACTGCGGCGACTTTCCTGGGGCACAGCCGGCTGGATACTACGGCACGCTATTCGCGGCCCAGTGAGGACGATTTGGCCCGCGCCGCAGAACGCGTGCAGAGTGCTTGAGAGTGATGCCGACTCCTTGGCTCTATTTCGTTCTGTCAGATCGGTGCAAGGGCTGACATTGACCTCCAGCCCTTGCACTGCTGCTGGGTCAGTCGGCGTTCAACAGATCGGGACGAGGGCCGTAGCCCCAAAAACGATGACCCACGCTCTCCCGCACCTAGAACATTATGACGATTCGGGTGCCGAAGCCGCGATCATCGGAGGCGTGGAAGACCGGGCTTTCGGCCCATACCTTACCGTGCTGCGCCTCGACAAGTTGCCTGACAATCGCCAACCCCAGTCCGGAGCCGCCACTGGCGCGCGTACGCGACTTATCCCCGCGATAGAAGCGGTCGAACACGTGCGGCAGGTCCTCGGGGGCGATCCCGCTGCCGGTATCCGTTACGGTGACGATCGGCCGTCGCCCTCGGCCCGCCTCGCCGGACCAGCCCACTGCCAACTCAATCCGGCCGCCCTGCGGCGTGTAGCGGAGTGCATTGTCAACCAGGTTGCCGACCATTTGGGTGAAGCGGTCAACATCCACCGGCACGCGAGGTGCGTCCGCCGCAATCTCCGTGACGAGATCCACCCCCTTGGCGGTGGCTGCGGGGCGCTGGCGTTCAGCCGCCCGGCTCACCAGCTCGCCCAGCTCGCTTTCAGTCAGCTCCAGCTTGAGCTGGCCGGCCTCGGCCAGGGAGAGCAGCCGCAGATCGGCCACCAGGCGGCTCAGCAGGAGCGTTTCTTCGTGCAGCGAAGCGAGCTGTTCGGCGTCGGTCGGCAGGATGCCATCTTGCATCGCTTCCAGGTTGGCCTGCATCACGCTGAGCGGCGTACGCAGCTCGTGTGCGACATCGGCCACCATCTGGCGGCGTTGCCCTTCCGAGGCGGCCAACCTGGCCGCCATCGTGTTGAACGCGTCGGCCAGTTCCTCAAGCTCATCCCCTGAACGCACGATCACGCGTTGGCTCAGGTCGCCCGCCGCGATCGCATGGGCCGCCGCGGTCAGCCGGCGAACGGGCGCGGTGATTTGGAGGAAGAGCAGCGCGCCCAGCACCAGGGCGATCACGGCCGCGGCCAGGACCGCCAGCAGGATTGAGCGGTTGACTTCCTTGAGGAATGCGCCGGCCGGGGAAGCAGCGGCCGGGTTAGCTGCTGCGGCGCCGATGACTGTTCCCACCGTCTGCCCGTTGACCTGAATGGGTGCGCCGTTGGCAAGCTGGCTGGCAACCAGGGTCTGACCGGTCAAGAGATCCGCCGAATCGCTGAGCACCCTGCCGCGGGCATCGGCCAGGACGACGCGCAACCCCATCATGGCCCACATGTCCTGGTCGCTGGCGTCAGATCTGCCTGACATCATGCCGCCCATCATCCCCATGCCCTGCCCCATCATCCCACCGGCACCTTGCAACACGGACTCGACGCCTTGCCAGCTTCCTTGCTGCGCGTAGAAGGCCTCCAGTTGTGGCGCCAACTGGGCAGCCCACAGTTGGCCGTTGCGATCGGCATAGAGCCGGAACTGCCCGGCCGTGGCTCGGTTCACCAGGACAGCGACGACGAGGGCCCCTGCCAGAATCACCAGAGCGAACGCAGCCAACAGCCTGAACAAGAGGCTACGTGGCATCGGCGGCCTCCACGAGCCTGTAGCCCACGCCGTAGACCGTGAGGATGATGCGCGGATGCTTGGGGTCGGCCTCGATCTTGGCTCGGATGTTGCGGATGTGCACGTCGATCGTGCGGTCGAAGCCTTCCAGGGGACTATCCTGGATCTGTTGGAGCAATTGCGCCCGGCTGAAGGTACGCCCCGGCGAGCGCACGAGCGCGGCCAGCAGCTCGAACTCCATCGGCGTGAGTTCAACCACCTGGCCGGCTACGGTCGCCTGATGGGCGGCGAGGTCCAGGGTGATGTCGCCAGCCTGCAACACTTCTGATGTAGTGACCTCGCCTTCGACCCGGCGCAGGATGGCGCGCACGCGCAGCACCACTTCGCGCGGGCTGAACGGCTTGACCACGTAGTCGTCGGCGCCGAGCTCCAGGCCGATCAGCCGGTCCGCTTCTTCGGCGCGGGCAGTCAGCATGATGATCGGGACGGACGATTCGCGGCGTAGGATGCGGCAGACGTCCAGCCCGTCTATGCCGGGCAGCATCAAGTCGAGGATCACCAGGTCGGGCCTGGCGTGCCGGAAGGTGGTGAGCGCCATCTGGCCGTCGCCGGCCGTGACCACGCGAAAGCCGGCCTGCTCCAGGTAGCCCTTGAGCACGGTGACGATCTTCCGCTCGTCGTCCACCACCAGGATCGTCTTTGCCATCGTCCTTGTCTCCGCCGTAGCGCCGCAGCAGCCAGCGGCACGGTCAGTATACCACACAAGCGAAGGCCGGTGACTACTTGACGCTGTCACCGGCCTTCTACCGCGTCGGCAGCTGCCTGTGCTAGAATTCCTGCTCGCTGATGAAGCTGCCGTGCCAGGAGTGATACCAGACCTGGCCGGTATAGCCGTTGACGCTCAACATCCCGGCGGTCTTACCGTCCTTCAGGAAGTCCATGGTGTAGTAGCCGGGGAACTGCGTCTCGTCGTCGGCCAGTTTGGCGCCCGGCTGATTGGCGTCCAGCCACTGCTGGGCCGTCGCACGGGCCTGGGCCACCGTCACCGTCAGCGGGCCGGTCTGTTGATTCCAGGCGTCGCCCATCATACGCCCCATCATCCCGCCCAGGCCGGCCATATGGCCATACTTGGTGTTCCACATCATATTGGGGCCGGGCTCGGGGTATACGGCGCCCGTGTAGCGGTTGACCAGCAGTTCGAAGGCGCCTGTGCCCTTCTCCGTGACGATGGCATAGAAGTTGTTATCGAACTCCATGACCTCGGCCAGCGCCAAATCCGCGTTGTTGTAGGACTTCAGGTACTGCTGCGCGGCCGCCACGGCCTGGTCGAAGGTGATCGGCTGGGCGTTTGTCGGGTTCGTCGCGGCGCCGAACAGCGGGCAGTTCGCCGGCGTCGTGCCGCTGATCGTGCTGCCAGCGCCCATCATGCCAGGGCCATATCCCTGGCCACCCATCATGCCGCCAAAGCCTTGACCGCCCATCATGCCACCGAAACCCTGGCTGCCCATCATGCCGCCAAAGCCTTGACCGCCCATCATGCCACCGAAACCCTGGCTGCCCATCATGCCACCGAAATCACCGCCTGGCCCCTGGGCAAACGCCGCCGTTGCAAACACGGCCACGAGCAGCACCGCCGCCACTCCGATCCCGATGGTAACTTTGATCCGCTTGCTCATCGAAGCATCTCCTGTTCTGAGATAGTATGGTTGGCCCCTCGCCAACCTACAACCTCAGTCTAGCGAGAGATTGTTAGGAAGTTGTTTAGATCTGCCCAAGAAGTAGCCAACGTAAGACTGCGACCGGAGCAGCGACGCGGCTCATTTCAAGGTCGCGCATGAATGAGCCTGACCAGCTCCCCGCTCAACTCTTGAACCGAAACGAGTGTCAGCCCGGCCTCTTGGACGTTCTCTACCGTTCGCCGGTTGATGTTCGCTCCCATCATACGCACGACGAGTGGGTTGAGCAGATCCATCAACGGCCCAACGAACGGCCGATCCACCCGCATATGTTCCAGTAGCCAGATGTCACCGCCGGGCCGGACGACGCGGCCCAGCTCGCGCAGGCCCGCGAGCGGATCAGGGACGGAGCAGAAAACGAAGGTGCTCACCGCTGCCTCGAATGTGTCGTCGGGGAACTTCAGGCGTTGAACGTCCATCAGGCGCAGGTCCACCCGCGTCCCCAGGTCAGCGGCGCGGCGCCGGGCGCGCTCCAGCATCCGCTCGCTGAGATCAATGGCCGTGACCTGGGTGTTCGGCGGGTAGTAGGACAGGTTCTTGCCCGTGCCGACGCCGACCTCCAGCACGCGACCGGCAGGCACGGCCGTCCAGAGTTGCTGCCGCCAGGCGCCGAATGCGGTGCGCTCGGTGAACCACTCCAGCGCGTCGTACATCGGCGCGATGCGGTTGTAGCGCACCCGGGTGGCTGTGGTCTGCCGGGTCTCCCTCGAAGTATCCGTCACGACGATCGCTCCTCTCGGTTTCTAATCTTCGAGATACTGTTCCAACTTCGCCCTGTCAAACCCGACGACGATCTGGTTCCCGATCACCGTTACCGGCGTGCTCATAATCCCCAGCTTCTCCAGTTCGGCGAACGCCGCTTCGTCCTGCGCAATGTTGCGCTCGACAAAGGGCACCCCTTTCTGTGAAAGAAACTCTTTCACTTTGCCGCAGAAAATTCAGCCAGGCTGGCTATAGACGATCACCTTGGATGCAGACATTTCCGATCTCCTTTCATTCCACGATTAGCTTGCCGCGCAACATCCCCATCTGGCATTGGAAGCCATACTCACCTGGCTCGTCGGGCGTGAACTCCACGGCCACTTCTTCGCCTTCAGGCAACCTGGCGCTCCGGTCGAAGTCGGGGAAGAGCACCGTCTCCGAGCAGCTTGCGCTTTCCTGGCGCGTGAAGCGCAGGCGCACCGGTTCCCCGGCTTTGACCACGATGACATCGGGGGTGTAGCCGCCTTTGACGGTCACGGCGACCTCCTGGGCGCCGCTCGCGGCGGCCACTGCGCGCGTCTGACCTTTCGGCGCGAACCAGAAGAACCAGGCGATGAGGCCGCTGAGGGCGATCCCGCCGATGGTGACTAACAATTGGGTTATGGGCATAGGAGATCTCCGTATTGCGTATTGCGTATTGCGTGGTGCGTGGTGCGTGATTCGTAGGAGCGCCTCAGCATATCACGCACCACGCATCACGAAGTCACCTCGGCTTGAAGGCGCGCAGCCGATTGGCGTTGCTCACGACGGTCACGCTGGAGAAGGCCATCGCGGCCCCGGCGATCAGCGGGCTGAGCAAGACGCCGAAGAAGGGATAGAGCAGCCCCATCGCCACCGGCACACCCAACACATTGTAGATGAAGGCGCCGACCAGGTTCTGCTTGATGTTGCGCATGGTGGCCCGGCTGACCTCAATGGCCGTCACGACCCCGCGCAGGCTGCCCTTGATCAGAGTGATGTCGGACGCCTCGATGGCGACGTCCGTGCCGGTGCCGATCGCCAGGCCGACGTCGGCCTGCGCCAACGCGGGCGCGTCGTTGATGCCGTCACCGACCATGGCGACGACGGACGATGGACGATGGAGGATGGACGATGGACGCCTGCTTTCCTCGAAACCCGGTCTTCTGCCTCCTGATGGCTGCCGTCGGCCATTTGCTATTTGCCGCCCCGCACCTGCTGGCGGGGACAAGTGTTTGCTATTTGCTGCCTGCAACGCCCTGATCTGCGCCGCCTTGTCCTCCGGCAACACTTCGGCCAGCACGCGATCCACGCCCACCTGCCGGGCGATGGCGTCGGCCGTCCGGCGGTTGTCGCCGGTGATCATCACCACTTCGATGCCCATGCGATGCAGCGCCGCGATGGCTTCCGCGGAGTCGGCCTTCACCGTGTCGGCGACAGCGACGAGGCCCGCGGCCTCACCATCCACCGCGACGTACATGGGTGTCTTGCCTTGATCCGACAGCTCGGCGGCCGTGTGTTCGAGCTCCGCGAGCGCGATGCCCTGCCGCTGCATCAGCTTGAGGTTGCCGATCGCCAGTTGGCGGCCAGCAACCATCGCTAACACCCCGTGACCGGGGACTGCCTCGAACGCGCTCGGCTCGCCCAGCTCCAGCCCGCGCGCCTTGGCGCCTTCCACGATGGCCTCGGCCAAGGGGTGCTCCGATGCGCGCTCCACCGATGCAACCAGGCGCAGAATGGTTTCAGGTTGAAGGTTGGCAGGTTCGAGGTTGTCCTCGAGGGAACCTTCAACCTGTAACTTTGAACTTGCAACGATAACGTCCGTCAGCTCCGGCTTGCCCTTGGTGATGGTGCCGGTCTTGTCCAACACCACCGTTTTGATTGCCTGCGCGGTCTGCAACGCCTCGCCCGAGCGGATGAGGATGCCGTTCTCCGCGCCCTTGCCGATGCCGACCATCAGGCTCATCGGCGTCGCCAGCCCCAGCGCGCACGGGCAGGCGATGATCAGCACTGTGACGCTCGTGACCAGCGCGTACACCAACTGGGGCTGCGGGCCGAAATCGAACCAGGCGACGAAGGTCAGCACGGCCAGGATCATCACGATCGGCACGAAGTAGCCGGAGATGGTGTCGGCCAGGCGGGCGATGGGCGCCTTGCTGTTCTGCGCGTCCTGCACCAGCTTGACGATCTGCGCCAGCGCCGTGTCCTTGCCCACCTTGGTGGCGCGGAACTTGAACGCGCCGGTCTTGTTGAGCGTCGCGCCGATGACCTCGTCGTCCACCGCCTTGCTGACCGGCAGGCTCTCGCCCGTGAGCATGGATTCGTCCACCGCCGAACTGCCCTCCAGGATCACGCCGTCCACCGGCACCTTCTCGCCGGGCCGCACCTGCACCACATCGCCGACCAGCACTTCCTCCACCGGGATGTCGCGCTCCTGGCCGGCGCGGATCACGCGGGCGGTCTTGGCCTGCAACCCCATCAGCTTCTTGATGGCCTCGCTGGTGCGGCCCTTGGCGCGCAATTCGAGCGCCTGGCCCAACACCACCAGGGCGATCACGACCGCCACCACATCGTAGAACGGCTCAGCCGTGCCTTCAGGGAAGAGGCGGGGCAGGGCGATCGCGATGGTCGAATAGAGCCACGCCGCGCCGGTGCCGAGTGCGATCAGGGTGTTCATGTTGGCCGCGCGGTGCTTGAGCGCGGCCCACGCGCCGGTGAAGAAGTGGCCGCCCGACCAGGCCAGCACGGGCAGCGTCAGCAACGCCGCGCCAAGCCACGCCAGCCGCAGCGTCTCCATGCTCCAGTCGCGCACGAACGGGACGAACTGCGGATAGGCCGTCAGCAGCACCGGCAGGGAGATAAGGGCGGCGAAGAGGAACTTACGGAACAGGCTGCGGTATTCACGGTCGTGCTCGGCCTCTTGTCTGTCCAGCGGCGCCTCGCTGGCGGCTGGCCGGACCCGGTAGCCCCAGGCCTGGATCACGTCGTGGAGCTGGGCCAGCGTGGTCTGTTGGGGCAGGTACGCGATGGTGGCTTCCTGGGTGCCGACGTTGACGGATGCGTTGAGCACGCCCGGCGTTGCCCGCAGGTCTTCCTCGATGAAGCCCACACACGAGGCGCACCGCAGGTCGGCGATGCCGAGACGCGTCTGTGCGCCGCCAACCCGGAAACCGGTCGGCCGCAGCGCTTGGGCCAGGGCCGCGGTCGTCGTGCGCTGCGGGTCATACGCCACCGTCACGAAACCGGCGCCGGCGTTCGCGTGCGCGCTGCGGACGCCCGGCAGGCGAGCCACGGCCGCCTCAACGGCGCGGCCATCTTGCTCCCGCTGCAATCCGAGCACCGGCAGATCCATGCGGGTCAGCGGCAGCTCCGGGTTGAAGCCGGTCGTTGCTGAGCCGGCCGGCAGCGTCGCTGCCGCCTGGGCGTACCGATGTGGGTCGGCGTCGAACTGTTCGGCGCAGTTCGACGAGCAGAAGTAGAACGTTCGCCCCATGTGCTCGCGCGTGGCGATCGCATCTTGGGGTTCGATATCCATGCCGCAAACAGGGTCTCTGACCATCATCCAAGTTCCTTTCCCGACGCCCTTACGTCAGCCGTCATGATACCAGATCGCGCCCTCCCACACACGCGCCGATTCATGGGTACTGACATACGCTGAATGGCTTATGCGGCCTTCTCCGCTCCCAAAACCAGCGCAAGAAACGCCAGGCTGGCAGCGGTGGGGCGCGCATCCTTGCGCGTCAGAGCGTAGAGGTGACGGGAGAAGCGCAGGGCCGGAATCTCCGGCGCGCAGACCAGGTTGTGGGCCACTTCCAGCGTCACAGAGCGCCGCGAGACAAACGACACGCCCAGGCCGGCCGCCACCCCGCGCTTCACCGCTTCACACCCTGGCAGCTCCATCACCCGCCTGGGCTGTATACCCAACTGCGCCAGATGCGCCTCGATAAGCTGCCGCGTGCCCGAGCCGACTTCGCGGAGAAGCAGGGTGGCCCCGGCGAAAAGCTCCGGCGCAAGACCGGATGACCGGGCCAGCGCGTGGCCCGGGGGCACGATCAGGACGATCTCGTCCTCCGCAAAGGGGCGCACCTGCAACCCGGGCGCTTCGGCCGGCGCGCCGACGAAGCCGAGATCGAACTCGGCGGTGAGCACGCGGCGCACAACGGCCGCGCTGTTGAAGATCGCCAACGTGGCCTCCACCCCCGGATACCGGCCCTGGAAGCGGGCCAACACCTCGGGCAGCAGATACAGCCCCGGCGTCGTACTGGCCCCCAGGCGCAGATAGCCCCGCTGCAGGCCCGCCATCTCCGTGAGCACGCGCCGCGCCTCCTCCGTGAGCACCGCCATACGTTCGGCATAATCGGCCAGGATACGGCCGGCGTCCGTCAGCTCCACGCGGTTGCCGAGCCGATGGAAGAGGCGGGCGCCCCATTCCGCCTCCAGCAACCGGATGTGTTTGGAAACGGCGGGCTGGCTGAGGTGCAGATCGTCGGCCGCGCGCGAAAAGCTTTGGTGCCGGGCCACGGCCCGGAAAACAGTGAGCCGGAACTCCATAGCTATAACCTGAAGTTATGGGATCTATAGATCATTGACTATTGCATTATCGCTCCGCAGGGTGTAGATTGTCAACTATAGCTATCCGTAACCCGGACGGGCCGGGATCACATACTCACACAAAGACGCCAAGAGCGCCACGAAGACCTTTTGCGACTTTGCGGCTTGGCTTGAGACATTTTTCCTGCCTTCTGTACAAGGATTTAGCTCGTAAGACACTAACGGAGCGCCTACGTGCCAACCTATCCCGGCATCAAACTGACTTCGCTGTCGCACGGCGCGGGCTGAGCCTGCAAGATCGGCCCGGCCGATCTGGCACAGGTCTTGTGCCACTTACCGCTCCCCACCGATCCCGACCTGTTGAGCGGGTTCGCTCACGGCGCGGATGCCGCGGTATATCGCTTGAGCGACGAGCTGGCGCTCGTCAAAACCGTGGACTACATCACCCCGATCGTGGACGACCCGTTTGCCTTCGGCGCCATCGCGGCCGCCAATGCGCTGTCCGACATCTACGCCGTCGGGGCCAGGCCGGTGCTGGCGCTCAACCTGGTGGGTTTTCCGGTCAAGACCCTGCCCATGAGTATGCTCGATGAGATCCTACGCGGTGGCGCGACCAAGCTGGCGGAGGCTGGCGTCGCGCTGGGCGGCGGCCACTCCATCGAGGACTTCGAGCCGAAATACGGCCTCTCGGTCACCGGCATCGTGCATCCGGGACGCATGGTCACCCACGCCGGTGCCCGGCCGGGCGACATCCTGATCCTGACCAAGCCGCTCGGCAGCGGCATCATCACCACGGGCATTGACCGCGGCCTGGTGCGTGATGACACAATCGCACGCGTCACGGCTGTGATGGCGCAGCTCAACCGGGCGGCCGCGGAGGCCATGCTGGCCGTGGGTGTGGACGCCTGCACCGACGTCAGTGGATTCGGGCTGCTGGGGCACCTGCGCGAGCTGGCCGCGGCGAGCGGCGTCAGGGCCAGGATCCACGCCGGCCAGGTACCCGTGCTGCCCGAAGCCTGGGACCTGGCCCGGCAGGACGCCATCCCGGACGGTTCGCACAACAACGCGCGCTACCTGGCCGGCTATGTAGACTGGGCGCCGGGTATCTCGGCCGAGGCGCGGGCCGTCCTGTGCGATGCACAGACCTCTGGGGGGCTGCTGATGGCAGTACCCCCCGAACAGGAGGCCGCGCTCACGAAGCGGTTGCGCCAGGCCGGCGTCACAGGGTCAGTCATCGGCGAGATCGTGCCCGGTGTGCCAGGGCGGATTGCGGTCACCCCATGAGCACGCTGCGCAACATAAAAACACAACCGGAGAGCAACCCATGACTGAAGACGGCAAGCGAACTTATTTGTTCATCATCAACGACGCGGCCTACGGCAACGAACGCCCGTACAACGCGCTGCGGCTGGCCATGAACCTGGCCAAGCTGCCGGACACCCACGTACAGGTGTTCCTGATGGGGGACGGCGTCAACAGCGCCATCGTGGGTCAGAAGACCCCCAACGGCTACTACAACGTCGAGCGCATGCTGCAATCTATCGCCCGGCAGGGCCAGGTTGCCACCTGAGGGACCTGCTCAGAGGCTCGCGGGCTCGGGCCAGAGCGGTTCACCGAAGGAGTGCAGCCGGGCAACATGCAAATCCTGGCAGCCTGGTCGGCCGCGGCTGACCAGGTGCTGGTGTTCTAAGTGTTGGTGTTCTAAACGCATCGCAAGATGGAAGCTACATTCGACGGCGGTCAGAGCCGACACCTGCGCCTGCGCCGAGCCGCAGGCGAGGTGCAGGTGAGGCCCCCTGTGGGCAGACCACCTGCGAGCGTGAATCTCACCGTGTGGTCAGTTTAGGAGTAGACGCCATGGACAAGCGTCCGCTGTATCTCGATTACAACGCCACGACCCCGGTTGATCCGAGGGTGTTGGAGGCCATGTTGCCCTACCTCCGGGAACAGTTCGGCAACCCATCGAGCAGCCATGCCTACGGCCTGGCAGCGCATGCCGCAGTCGAGCGAGCGCGCGGCCAGGTAGCAGCGCTGCTCGGCTGTGCCCCCGAGGAAATCATCTTCACCGGTGGTGGGAGCGAGGCCGATAACCTGGCGATCAAAGGGATCGCTGAGGTTAACCAAGAGCGGGGGAACCACATCATCACCTGCCAGGTCGAGCACCCGGCTGTGCTGGCGACGTGTCGTTACCTGGAGCACCGCGGTTTCCGCGTGACCTACCTGCCCGTCGATCAGCACGGCCGGGTGGACCCGGATGACGTCCGGCGGGCCATCACCCCGGCCACCATCCTCATCACGATCATGCACGCCAACAACGAGGTGGGGACGCTGCAGCCGCTGACGGCGATCGGTCGCCTCGCGCGCGAGCATGGCATCCCGCTGCACACCGACGCGGCTCAGTGCGTTGGCAAGCTGTCGACGCGCGTGGATGAGCTGGGCGTGGACCTGCTGACCGTGGCCGGGCATAAGCTTTACGCCCCGAAAGGGGTCGGCGCCCTGTTCGTCCGGCGCGGGCTACGCCTGGAGCCACTGATCCACGGCGCGGGACATGAGGGCGGACGACGGGCGGGCACCGAGAACGTGGCCAGCATCGTCGGGTTGGGCGAAGCCTGTCGCCTGGCGGGCGAGGGGCTGGCGGAGGAGGCCAGCCGTCTGCGCAGCCTGCGGGACCGGCTGCATGAGGGGCTGACAGCGCAGGCCGGACCGGTGCGTCTAAACGGGCATCCCAGTGAGCGATTGCCCAACACGCTCAACGTGAGCTTCGCCGGCATCGAGGCGAATGCGCTGCTCGCTGCCACGCCGGAAGTCGCTGCGTCCACCGGCTCAGCCTGCCACGCCGGGCGCACGGAGCCTTCGGCCGTGTTGCTGGCCATGGGCGTGGCCCCTCAGCTCGCCCTGGGTGCCGTGCGCTTCAGCCTGGGGCGGTGGACGACGCAGGAAGAGGTGGATCGGGCCATCCCGCTGCTGGCCGAACAGGTGAGGGTCTTGCGTGAAAAGGGAAGCGTCCATACATGAACACCGGCGAAGCGCGTCGGCGGGTGCTGGCCGTAGGCGCGCATCCCGACGACGTGGAGTTCACCAGTGGCGGGAGCATGGCTTGGTGGGCCGCCGAAGGGTGGTTGACGTTTCTGGCTGTCTGTACGGACGGCAGCAAGGGTAGCTCCAATGCGGAGGATGACCCACAGATGCTGGCTGCAACCCGCCGCGCCGAACAGGCGGCCGCGGCCCGCGTGTTGGGTATCCAGGAAGTGATCTGGCTCGGTCACCCGGATGGCGAGCTAGTGCGCGCGCCGAGCCTGGTCGAGGAGCTGGCCTTGCAGATTCGCCGGGTGCGGCCCGACCGGCTGCTGGCCTGGGACGCCTGGCGCCCTTACGAGCTGCATCCCAATCACCGCGCTGCCGGGCTGGCGGCGGTCGACGCAGTGCTGGCCGCCGGCAATCCACACTTCTACCCGCAGCAACTCCAGACGGAGTCCGGGTTGCAGCCCCATCGCGTCGAAGAGGTGTACCTCTTCGGCACCGACCAGCGCGATACCTGGGTGGACATCACGGCCACCTTCGAGCGCAAGATGGCTGCCATCGCGTGTCATGCCAGCCAGGTGGCAGGCCTGCGCGACCTGGCCCTCAAGATGAGCTACTGCAACCAGGGATATGCCCAGGGGCATGGCTACACCTACGCCGAAGTCTTCAAGGTGCTCCATCCCTTCTGCGATACCTGATGCTGAGCCTGGCATCCCGGGCGGATGCACGATCTCAGGGAGCGTCGCCTGACCGTGAGAAACGGAGTTGCAGGCAGTGGCGGATATGGGTGTGTTTGACCGGCATGTGCACGAGTACGACTGCTGGTTTGACAGGCATCCCGAACTGTATCGAGCTGAGATCAACGCCGTGCGGAGGCTTCTGCCGCCGACAGGCATCGGCATCGAGATCGGCGTCGGCACCGGGCGCTTTGCCGTCCCCCTCGGCATCAAGTTCGGCATCGAACCCAGCCGGCGCATGGCCGAGATCGCCCAGGGCCGCGGGTTGGCGGTATGCCAGGCGATGGGCGAAGCGCTGCCATTCCCCGATGGCCGCTTCGACTTCGCGCTGCTGGTGACTGTCATCTGCTTCGTGGCCGACGTGCCGGTGCTGCTACGAGAGACCTGGCGCGTGTTGAAGCCCGGCGGCCGGCTGATCGTCGGGTTCATTGACCGAAACAGCGCGCTGGGCCGGCTGTACGAGTCGCGCAAAGAGAGCGATCAGTTTTACCGCCAGGCCCATTTCTATTCCGCGGCGCAGGTCGGCGCTTACACGCTTCAAGTGGGTTTCGACCGGCTCGAATTCTGCCAGACTCTCTTTGGCCTGCCCGGCGAAAGGCCCGAGATCGAGCCGGTTCGCGATGGTTATGGTGAAGGTGCTTTCGTGGTATTGAATGCCAGGATCTGAACAACCTTCTGCTAGACTATGGCCGAGACCAAGCCAAGGAGAAGAGAATCATGTGCATGATGATGGACCATGATCACGGCGGACAACACCAGCCGGCAACGGCCGTTGTGGTGACAACCGCCGGGCGAAGTTGTGCGCACTGCGGCTATCCCTTGCAACCCGGCTTCACCTTCTGCCCGAACTGCGGGATGAATCTGCGCACGGCCGCGTGTCCCTCGTGCGGGCAAGCCACTGATCCAGGCTGGAAAGCCTGTCCCTACTGTGAGACAGCATTGAGCGCGAGCGCCCCGGCGACAGCCGGGCACGCGCGTCATTGAGAGGAGTGGAAACGATGAAGGTCAATTGGACGGCTATCGCTGTTATCAGCATTGTCGTGTTGTTCGTGTTGTTGATTGGTATCGGCGTAGTGAGTGGGTTCGGCGGGTACGGCGGCTACAGAGGTTGGGGAGTGATGGGGCCGGGTATGATGGGAGGCTGGGGTTTTGCTCCCTTCGGCTGGATCGGGATGCTGTTCATGTGGCTGTTCCCCGTGGGCTTCGTGGTTCTGCTTGTGCTGGGTATCGCCTGGTTGGTCAAGGCCATTGGTCAACCGGGGAGCGGCCAACCGCCGGTTCCCCCGGCCAGGGCCTGTCCCAACTGCCACAGGCCCACCCAGGCCGACTGGCGCAATTGCCCATATTGCGGTACGGCCTTGGAATAGGACGATTGAAAAGTGAGGGGCGATGGGTTCTGGGCCCAACGCCCCTCCTCTGTTTGCCGGCGCGCTAGTGGGTGTGTACTCCGTGCCCCTCCGCCTTGCCGACGTACCTGGCCGGCTCCTTGTCGAATGCCTTCTTGCAGCCGGGCGAGCAAAAATAGTACGTCTGCCCCTGGTAGTCGGACTTGCCAGCGGCCTTTTTCGGATCAACATCCATGCCGCAGACGGGATCTTTCACCATGGGAACCCTCCTTTCGGGGTCTGCGCCCACATGTGTGGGCATTACCGCCGATGACTACACCAGCATACTCATACTACCACGGGAATCACTCGATGCACAGCGCCAAATGGTGCATTACCAGTAAGCCGATCGGCGGGCCGCCCTATCCGTCAGATGGCGTGTCTTGCGGCGTGACGACCTGCTTCCGGCCGCGATAGAAGGCCAGCGTGCCAAGCATCGTCATCTGCTGATCCGTCTGCGCTACCGCGGTGAAACCGGCCTGCCTGAACAGCGCTGGCAGCCCCTGACTGTCTAATCATTATGTTAAGGTGGCACGGCAGCTTGGGCCGCAAGTTCAGCGCGGCGAGTAGTGTGCTGGTCAACCAAAGCGTGCATGGTTTCGAGCGGGTCGTGATGTAAGCGG
>Ga0172370_10005190_pt1 | contig 16942 bp, 16 predicted proteins | sample LakKiv5m_FD_114538 | JGI IMG/M metagenome (GOLD analysis project Ga0172370, IMG submission 114538) | Freshwater microbial communities from Kabuno Bay, South-Kivu, Congo - kab_022012_11.5m | ecosystem: Environmental > Aquatic > Freshwater > Lake | place: Democratic Republic of the Congo...
AGTTCTTGAAACCGCTTCTCTTCGATTGGACGAACGGTCTGGATATGAACTTCGTGAAGGTTCACTACTGGTTACCCCGGATTCAAGTGACAGATGACTGTCCACATACACCATCCGAGGGCGGCGCGTTTCTATAGTTTATTTTAACTGCTCGATTTTTCTTGTCTAACGTGGCAGAACGGAAACACCCTGAGGCAGCCCCAAAGGTTGTTGCTTTACTTGAGAAAACGCCGAAGAAGTTTGAATTTTTCGAGACGCCCGTGGACTTGTATCCGGTGCTTATCGCCCTCTATGGGCACGCCCTGGGATATGTGGGGGAATTCAGTCAGGCAGAGAAGGAGTGTGAAAAAGCGCTTATCCTCGCCCAGCAGGGCGGCAACCCATATAGCATGGGCTGGGTGGAGTTTATGTATGGGTGCCAGTACATTCCTAAAGGGGATGGGAGAAATGCCGTAAAGCACCTGCAGAACAGCACCGGATATTTTGAAAAAGTGGGAGCGCTCGCCGTGCTGCAAGTTGCCTGGAGTCTTCTCGCATCGGGACATAGCTTGCTGGGAGAATCAGATAACGCGTTAGAATATTTTCGAAAAATGCATGAAGTACAGACGGACATCGAATCGCCCGGGTTTTTGTCTCTCGGACATTTGGCTTCGAGTTCCGCTTACTTAAACTCCGGCAATTTGGACGAGGCGAAAGTTCATGCCGAGAAGGCCCTGAATTTGGGACAAACACACCATGAGAGATATTGCGAAGGAAATTCATGGCTTCTACTTGGAAGGATTATGGGAAAAATGGAAGGGTCAAATTTGGATGAGGCGGAAAAATGCATGCTCAACGGACTGAAAATCCTGGAGGAACTGGAAACAAAACCGGCGTACGCCGTGGGGTGCTTAAACCTGGCTGAGCTTTATATGCACGCCGGAAGAAAAGAAAAGGTGCTTGAAAACCTGAGAAGGTCCCAGGAGATGTTTAGTCAGATGGGAATGGATCAATGGCTTGAGAGAATAAAGAATGTTGTGGGAAAATAGGGTAAAACCAAATTGTTATAGCCATCACAGTCGATCCGAAGTCCTCTTACTTCAGTCCGGCCTTTCGCAGGGTTTCAGCCAGACATTGCCTGTCCTCCTCACGTTTGTAGGGATAGGATTCTGTAAAACGGTCAACCGAGAATCTGGGGTCTATCTCCAGGATCTTGGAAGCCGTGGTCCGGGCTTCGCTTTCGCGGCCCAACCCGGCATAGGCGGCTGCCAGCCCTACCAGGGCAAAATACATATCGGGTGAATTTTCCAGCGCCTTGCTATAGGCTTCCACCGCTTCTTTATGCCGCCCCAGCATCACATATGAGTCCCCTATGCTCCAAAAATACCAGCCTGGCGGGAAAGGGTTGAGGCGTAGCGCCCTGTTGATGAAGTCCACCCCTTCCTCGGGCCTTCCGACTGCGTTCAAGATCATGGCCAGCCAGACATGGTGATCCGCGCCATTGGGATTGAGGACAATCGCCCGTTCAGCCTCTTTGATCGCCTTATCGAATTCCCTCCGAAAGAGATGGACGTTTCCCAGGAGGGCATGGGCATCGGCCTGAGATGCATCTAGGGACAAGGCTTTCTGTGCTGACTCGAACGCCTGGTTGAGGGAATCCGCAGGGGATCTGCTCCAACCATTCCATAGATCGAGCAAATGGCTCCAGCCCAGCATCACATAGGCTCCTGCATATACTGGATCCAGCCTCAAGCACTCCTCAAAAAGCCTCCTCGCCTCCACATTCCCTTCATAGTTGAATCGGCGGAAACAGGCCATTCCCTTCATGCCCTTTTCGTAGACTTCGATATTTTGTGATCCGCGTTTGAGCCACTCGCAGGCTTGAGCTCCCTCGGTCAACTTAACCTGCATGGCGCGCATGAGTTCCACCGTAATCTCATCCTGTATGGCAAATATATCACTCACATTGCGGTCGTATCGCTCCGCCCACAGGTGATGGCCGGATTCGGCATCAATGAGCTGGGCCGTAATGCGAACCCGTTCGCCTGCCTTCTGAATGCTTCCCTCCAGTACGTATTGAACGCCCAATTCCTGTCCCACCTCTTGAACCTTGACGGCCTTTCCTTTGTAAACGAATGTGGAGTTGCGAGCGATCACCCGCAGCCCCGGGACCTTGGACAAACCCGTAATGATGTCCTCGGTGATCCCGTCGCTGAAATACTCCTGCTCCGGATCGGAACTCATGTTTGTAAATGGGAGAACAGCAATGGAAGGCCTTTTTGCCGAATCAGATCGAGTCGGCGCCGTCACATCGGCACAGGCGGGGTCCTGTCTCAGACGGTAGACCGGCACACGCTTAGCGATGTTCTTGAGGGTCTTCTCCCCAAGGTAGTCGCAGTGCAGGTCCATTTTTCCTTCGATATGGCCCAAAACAGTACCCGAAATGCAGATGCCGCCTTTTTCAGCGAGCCCTTCCAATCGTGCCGCGATATTGATCCCATCCCCGTATATTCGATCGCCATCCACAATAACATCACCCAGATTAATGCCGATGCGGAACTGCATCCTGCGATTTTCGGGTATCCCGGCGTTGCGGGTCCCGAGTTCCTTTTGTACCGCCACAGCGCACTGAACAGAGTCCACAACACTGGCAAACTCGGCAAGCACGTTGTCGCCAGGAGAATCTATCACCCGGCCGCGGTGCTGCTGAATGAAAGAGGCCATGATCTCTCGGTAAGCGTTCAGGGTCTTGACTGTTTCCTGCTCGTTCTCGCCCATGAGGCGGCTGTACCCGGCCACATCCGCGCTCATAATGGCGGTCAGTTTACGCCTATATCCATCAACGACCATAGGATCACCTCTCCTGCAACAAAAAAGCCCCCGAGCAGATATAGGCATCCGCCGGAGGCTCCATGTTTGCCGCCCTCTTGAGACATGAGACCATGCTTTCCTCACAGAAGGTTAGGTTGTGCTGTTAGGTGGCCTTACACAACGCGAATCAAAGTAATTGGCATCATTTAGAGCCAGCAACGGAAGAATGTCAAGCTGAATGTAGGAAGAACAGGTGAAAGAAGTTGACATTTTATCCATCAGAATGGATAAATCAAGAGTCCAAAGTTCTTTCGTCATGCCCGGCTTGATTTGCCATCCAGAACAATTAACCCAATGCGGCCTGACAGCCGCAACCAAATTCGAATATCGAAAATTCGAAATTCGAAACAAATCCAAAGTACGAATGCTCCAATGTTCAAAACGGAAACATAGCAGGGCTGTGGTTTTGGTCATTTGAATTTGGATCATTCAATATTGTTTCGGATTTCGTGTTTCGGATTTTCACTTTCTCCGCAAATTGCAGAGAAGTTCCAAACATAGATTCTAATGGAATCCCGTTGTAGCGGGACTGGATTCCGGCTTTCGCCGGAATCACACAGAAAGACATTTTCTGACTTTTTACAAGACCGCCAATCTTGCTGCAATAAATGGAATGGCGGCAACATGATCCCTGCAATCATCATCGATGCTTGGTTCTGACAACTGAAACCTAAAACCAGTTTTGGGATAGGGGCGTGATCTGCCTGGCAAAAAGCGGCCACGCGGATGAGGAGGTGAATCATGAGGAGAAGGAGCAAAAGGATTGTCATAGCTGGCCTGCTGGCGATACCCTTGGTGCTGGTAGGGATCTATTTTTTCATTCCTCAGATACCCCTTGCCTTGGCCCTCAAGGCGCAACAGCGTGCGGCCGGAGTGGAACAAAAAAAGATCCAGGTCCACGGCCATCCAATCCCGTACCTCTCAGGCGGGACAGGTGAGCCATTAATCCTGCTGCATGGGTTCGGAGGGGATAAGAATCACTGGGTACGGATAGCAAAATATCTCACCACGCATTTTCGGGTCATCGCACCTGATCTTCCGGGATTTGGAGAGGGCAACCGGGACCCTTCTTTGCGCTATGGGATATCCGATCAGGTGGAGCGTGTCCATGATTTTGCTGAGGCCCTTCACCTGAAATCGTTTCATCTTGGCGGAAACTCCATGGGCGGTCAGATTGCCGGCGCCTTTGCAGCCAGATATCCACAGAGTGTCAAGACCCTATGGCTCCTGGCGCCAGGCGGGGTCCTGTCGGCAAAAAGGAGCGAATTGGGTGAACTGGTGAAGAAAGGGGAAAACCCTCTGCTGGTCAATAACGCGGAAGACTATGACCGGCTCCTGGATTTCGTGTTTGTGGAACGACCCAACATCCCTCGATCCATTAAGCGATATTTGACACAACACGCCATCCATAATCGCGCTTTTAACGCAAAGGTCTTCAAAGAAATCCATGAGGATCGCCAAGCTCTGGAATCCGTTTTAAAGGGAGTGCCTGTCCCCACCCTAATTGTCTGGGGCGATCATGATCGCCTCCTGGACGTTTCAGGGGCCGGCATCGTCAAATCGGCCATGCCCAATGCGGAAGTGATTGTGATGAAGAATATAGGCCATGCGCCGATGATCGAAAGGCCGGAAGATACGGCCACAGCCTTCTTGAGATTTCAAGAAAAAGTTTCGAATAAGTGACCGATGGGCAGGGGCTTTGCTTTTCGCATCCTCCAAACCATCACCGGCATGCGGGAGGAACTCTAATCCTATCTTCTCAACCTCCAGGGACTGGAGGTCATGTATGAGAAGAACCTGTTTCCAGGAGATGGGAATGGATTATTGGGTGGCCAGAAGTCGGGAGCCTAAAGTGTTACCGGTTTTTTTGTTTTCGAGAAAATCAAACCGGGTTAGTATGATCTCCCGGCAAACCGTCGGACTCTGTTCCTTCACAACCCATACAAAAGGAGCCTTTCAAGATGGAAGACAGGAAGAGACTGCTGATGGTGACCGTGTCCGGACCAGATCGGTCCGGAATCACCGCGACCCTGACAGGTGTTCTGATAAAACACGGGGCTGAGGTGGTGGACATCGAACAGGCATCACTGCAGAACCAGTTGGGACTCTACTTTCTCCTTGACCTGAGCCGGGCTGAAACCGGAGAGGACAGCGTCATCAAAGACCTTCTTTTCGAGGCGAGTAAGCTTCAACTTACGCTGAATTTCCGACTATTTTCGGAGGGTGAAGTTCGGGTTGTCAGTGCACGCAACCTCTTTGTCCTGACCCACTTTGGAAGTACCCAGGGCCTCTACGAATTCTCCAAGATACTCGGAGAAGAAAGGGCCAATATTGAAACCATATCCACGGTCACCCACCACGGTGAAACATCCATGGAGATGATTATCAATGTGAATGAGGCCCCGAACCTGGGCCGTCTCAAAGAAAGGATCATGCTGATGAGTCGGAATCTCGGCATTGATCTGGCCCTCCAGAAGATGGAGGCGTACCGGAAAAACAAACGGCTCATCTTTTTTGATATGGACAGCACCCTGGTGGACATGGAGGTCATCGATGAAATGGCCCAAAGGGGAGGGGTGTACAATGAGGTGAGTCGAATCACGGAGAAGGCCATGAGGGGTGAATTTGACTTTGAGGAATCACTGAGGCAGCGTGTGGCGCTGCTGAAGGGGCTGACGGTCGATGATCTGAACAAAATCAAGAGTCATATCCCTCTGTCGGATGGTGTGGAGGAACTGGTGACTACCCTGAAATGGCTGGGCTACAAGTTAGGCGTGGTTACTGGGGGATTTGATTTTTTTGCAGACCATCTCAAGGAGCAATTGGGCTTCCATTTCTGTTATTCCAACCGCCTGGAGATCAAGGACGGGGTCCTGACCGGCAGGGTTGCAGGGGAGATCATTGACTCGGCCCGAAAGGCCCGGATTGTCAATCAGACCGCCTGTAATGAAAAGATCCTTCTGGATCAGACGGTGGTCGTGGGCGACGGGGCCAATGACGCCCTGATGCTGGGCCAGGCCGGTCTGAGCATCGCTTACAATGCCAAGAAGGGTCTTGAGAGGTCGGCCGGGGCATCGATCGGAAAATCACGGATGAAAAACATCCTCCATTTTCTGGGTATCACTGAAGAGGACATCACCGAGGCCTTATCTTGCCGGGCGTGATGTCGGCACTTTTCGAAATTTTGATGAATTTCGTTGAAAATTCCGGAGATTTCCGTTACAAGACGGGTGAATGGATGGCTTGAAAGTTGCCAAGACGATGGAGTCACGGGGACTTTTTGGGAGACTGGGTTAGAGCGGATGTCAGGGGTGGAGATCTGACCCTGATTTTTTGAAAGGAGAGGGATATGATCCATGTGATGGTCGCCGGGGCTGCCGGCCGAATGGGACAGCGAATCATACACATGATTCATCAGAATCCGGAAACAAGATTGACAGGCGCATTTGAGCTTCCCGAGCACCCGGGCGTCGGCCGGGACGCGGGTGTTGTCGCCGGTGTCGGAGAGCTGGGCGTCGCCATTTCAGGCACGCTCCAGGAGGCGGGCGACCAGGCGGATGTGCTGATCGATTTCACATCCCCCCACGCGACCCTACAGAATATTCGGGTTGCTGTCGATAAAGGGCTTGCCATGGTCATCGGGACCACCGGCATCGCAGGAGAGGTCCTGAAAGAGGTGGAGACCCATGCGCAGAAGATTCGGTGTGTTCTGGCCCCCAACATGAGCGTGGGCGTCAATGTCATGTTCAAGATTGCCGGGGAGATGGCCCGGATCTTAGAGGCCGATTATGACATGGAGATCCTGGAGGTGCATCACCGCCTCAAAAAGGATGCCCCGAGCGGGACGGCCATGCGCCTGGCCCAAATATTGGCGGATGCCTCCAACAGGGACCTGGAAAGGGTAGGGGTGTACGAACGGAAAGGGATGATCGGCGAGAGGAGCCGTGAGGAGATCGGCATTCAGACCTGGCGGGCAGGCGACATCACCGGAGAGCACACGGTAATGTTCGGCGGGATCGGCGAGAGACTGGAACTGATCCACAGGGCCCATAACCGGGATAATTTCGCCCGGGGGGCCGTGAGGGCCGCACTGTGGGTGGTCCGGCAACCTAAAGGTCTCTATGACATGCAGGATGTGTTGGGGTTGAAGTGACGGTTTGAAGTGACTCAAGCGGCATAGCCGCAACCAATCCCGCCAATATAGGCGGGACTCACACAAAGACACAGAGCCGCAAAGAGCACAAGACTTCTTGTTTTTTGTGACAGAAAACTGGGGAATAAGTGACCAAAGTGACCTAAAGTGATTGAATCGACTGAAGTCGCGAAAATTCGGAAAGGATCATATGAAGCTGTTTGAGAAGGCCGAACGATTAAAGCAACTCCCGCCTTATTTATTTAAGGAGATCGACCGGAAAAAGGCCGAGATCAAGGCCAAAGGGGTTGACATTATTGATCTGGGTGTGGGGGACCCTGATATGCCCACCCCGCAGCACATCATTGAAGCGATGAAACGGGCGATCGATGAACCGGCAAACCACAGGTATCCCTCCTATTCCGGGATGAACGATTTCAGGGAGGCGGTCGCCCGATGGTATCGGGAGCGCTTCGGCGTTGACCTGGTTCCCGAAAGGGAGGTGGTCTCACTCATCGGAAGCAAGGAGGGATTGGCCCATTTTCCCCTGGCCTTTATCGATCCCGGAGATATTGCCCTGGTCCCCACCCCCGCATACCCGGTGTATCACATCGGCACCCTTTTTGCCGGAGGGGAATCTTTTTTCATGCCTTTGGTGAGCAAAAATAAGTATCTACCTGATTTAAAAGAGATTCCTGAATCCGTGGCAGAGCGTGCTCGGATCATGTTCATCAATTATCCCAATAACCCCACTGCCGCAGTCGCTGATCTTTCGTTTTTTGAACAGGTGGTAGCCTTTGCACGGAAATACCATATTGTGGTCTGCCACGATGCGGCCTACACGGAGATGGCCTTCGATGGGTACCGGGCCCCTAGTTTCTTGGAGGCGCCGGGCGCCAAGGAGGTCGGCGTGGAGTTCCATTCCCTCTCCAAGACCTACAATATGACCGGATGGCGGATCGGGTTTGCCGTGGGGAACGAAAAGGGGATGGAGGGTCTGGGCGCGATCAAGAGCAATATCGACTCCGGTGTCTTTCAGGCGGTTCAGATGGCCGGAATCGAGGCCCTGCAGGGGGACACGTCCAGCGTGAGAGAGATGACCCAGGTGTACACTGAGCGCCGGGACATTATGGTTCAGGGTCTTCGGGATGCCGGATTCCATGTGACGTCTCCCAAGGCGACGTTCTATCTATGGGTGACTGTCCCGGAAGGTTACAGCTCAGCCCAGGTGACGACCCGCCTTTTAGAGGAGGCAGGGGTTGTGGTGACCCCCGGCAACGGTTTTGGAGGTCCCGGGGAGGGATATTTCCGGATCGCGCTGACCCAGAAGAAGGAGAGACTGGCAGAGGCGTTGGAGAGGTTGAAAGGGATGAGGTTTTAGGTGGTTGAAGGACCTGTATCCGAGGCAAAGACGGTCTATATCGCCATGGGCTCAAATGTGGGAGAAAAATTGAACAATTGCCGTAAAGCGATTGATCTGATTAATAGTAGTGATGGATGTACAGTGAGGGGGATATCCCGGTTTTATCGGACGGAACCGGTGGGCGTGACAGCCCAGGACTGGTATGTGAACGCGGTCATTCATATCGAGACAATCCTTGGCCCGCATGAGCTGCTAAGGCGTCTCCTGTCCATCGAGTCCGACATGGGGAGGGTCCGACGGGAGAAATGGGAAGCCCGGGTCATTGATCTCGATATTCTCCTTTATGGAAATGAGATAATAAGGATGGGCGAGCTGACGGTTCCCCACCCGTTGATGCACCAGAGACGGTTTGTCCTCATGCCCATGGTGCAATTGAATCCGGGATTGATCCATCCGGTCCTGGGAAAGAGCATGTCTGAACTAATGGACGATCTGGAGATAGAAGGGCAGGCCGTTGTCCCGTTGAGCGACATATGATAAGGTTTCTGATTCTTATATTTTTGGTCTATATTGCCTATCGCCTGGTGCGCAGGTATCTTGGCACAGGTCAGAAGAATGAACCTCTTGGCGAGGCGGGCTCGGTCGACGACATGGTCAAGGACCCCTTTTGCAAGACCTACGTCCCGAGGAGAACCGCCTATAGACGGATCGTGGCCGGGAAGGAACATTTTTTCTGCAGCGAGGCGTGTGCAGACCGGTTTGAGAGAGAAGGGGAAGGGGAGGGGGATTGAGGGAGCTATGAATCGAGGAATTCAGGAATTGAGGGATTCAGGAATTGGGGGATTGCGAATTGTGAGGAATCAGGGTCTTCAGGGAGGGGAGACTACATCGTCAGATGGGATGGGGCAACGGATCGCCAATCCAAAATCGAAAATCTAAAATGAACGCAAGGGGATATATGAAATTTTTTATCGATACGGCAAACATTAAAGAGATCAAGGAGGCCAGTGCACTGGGCATGGTGGACGGGGTGACTACCAACCCCAGCCTCGTGGCCAAAGAGGGAAGGGAATTCAAGGGGCTCATCAGGGAAATATGCGACATCGTCGATGGCCCGGTGAGTGCAGAGGTGGTCAGCCTCGAGGCAGAAGCAATGGTGAAGGAGGCCAGGGATCTGGCCCGGATTGCCGATAATATCGTCGTCAAAATCCCACTGATTGAAGAGGGGCTGAAGGCCGTTGCGATCCTGTCCAAGGAAGGGATCAAGACCAATGTGACCCTCTGTTTTTCACCGATCCAGGCGCTCATGGCCGCCAAGGCCGGGGCTGCTTACGTTAGCCCCTTCGTCGGGAGGCTGGACGACATCAGCCATGTGGGGATGGACCTGGTCGAGCAGATCCTGAGCATCTATCAAAATTATGGTTTTGATACGGAGGTGATCGTTGCGAGCATTCGCAATCCGATCCATGTGCTGGATGCGGCCCTCATGGGCGCCGACATTGCCACGATCCCCTTCAAGGTGATTCAGCAGTTGATCCGGCACCCGTTGACCGAAATTGGGCTGGAAAAGTTCCTTGCAGACTGGAAGCGATTAGGGTGAAACCATTATTTTACCGAATATGCCGGTTGGGGTTCCTGATCCTGGGGTTATCGCTGTCTGGGGCCGCCCCTGTCCAGGCGGATATCTATCGCTATGTGGACAAGAACGGGGTGTGGCACTTTACCAACGTCAAGACCGACAGCCGGTATCGCCTCTTTGTCCCCAGCTCCAGAAGGAGCCTCAAGAAATATTTGGATGACTACCAGGGGATTATCCAGCAGGCATCTGTTCAGTTTGGGATTGAATCGCATTTCATTCGGGCCGTTATCAAGGCGGAATCCGGCTTTGACCACCGGGCGGTCTCTTCCAAGGGCGCCCAGGGACTGATGCAGTTGATGCCCGGCACAGCAGGTGACATGGAGGTGACAGACCCCTTTGACCCGGAAGAAAACATTTACGGCGGGACCCGCTATCTCAGCCTCCTTCTGAAGCGCTTTAAAAACAACAAGATCCTGGCCCTGGCTGCCTATAATGCAGGGCCAGAGGCCGTGGAATCCTATAAAGGGGTGCCCCCGTTTGCCGAGACCCAGGAATTTGTAAGGCGGGTCATGCAATATTATGAAACCTACCAGCCAAAGGCCAGATGAATTTCATGTTCGGCCCCCTGTCGCGTTCTTCTGACATATCCCATCGTCATTTTCACCGGTCGCCCAGGGGGACCCTGTGGGCGATAGGACTTGGCATGGCGCTCGCCGCACTCTCCCTTTCTCAACCTCGTGCTGCCTGCGGCAAGGATACGCTTTCCTGCCTGGCAGGCATCACCGAAGAAGATGCCCTCCTGGTTGCTGACCCCGATGGAAAGATCCTCTACCGGAAAAACGAGACGAGAAAGTGCATCCCGGCATCGACCCTGAAGGTATTGACGGCCGCCGCGGCCCTGGACCATTTTGGGCCATCCTATAGATTTCGGACGGAATTCTACTTGGATCCCCTTCAGAACCTCAAGGTGAAAGGCTATGGCGATCCCTTCCTGGTCTCCGAGGTCCTGGAGGAGTTGGCGGATGTCCTCTCGTCGAAGATCCCCAGCTTTCGATGGCTCATACTGGACGATAGTTATTTTTCCCCGGACATCGTCATACCCGGTTGCGACGGGTCCACTAACCCCTATGATGCCCCGGTGGGCGCGATCAGCGCCAATTTCAATACCATCGCTTTTCAGCGGGACAAAAAGGGGGAGATTGTCTCCGCAGAAAAGCAGACGCCGTTAGTCCCCTTTGCCCGAGACCAAATCCACTCCCTGGACCTGCCGCCGGGACGTCATACCTTTTTCTTTGAGTCCCGAAGCGCGGCCCGTTATACAGGGGAATTGCTCCTCTATTTCTTGAGAAAGAAGGGGGTTGCGTGCGGCGGTTCCATCCGTTCAGGGACGGTGGGCCCTGAAGACAGGCTTATTTATACCCACACGTCGACCCTGCCTCTCGAAACGGTCGTTCAGAACATGATGAAATCATCGAGCAATTTCATGGCCAATCAGCTTTTTCTCGCCCTGGGCGCCTCTTTATGCGGTCCTCCGGCGACTCTGGCCAAGGGGGTTGATGCGGTCGCCGGTTTCGCTCGAAAGAAACCTGGCTTGAATGCCGTCAGGATCGTGGAGGGGTCAGGCCTTTCGAGGGAGAACCGCCTTTCCGCCATCGATATGCTGGCTGTCTTAAAACAGTTCCAGCCTTACAGACATCTACTCAGGGAGAAGCATGGCGTTTATTACAAGACCGGCTCACTCAAGGGGATCCGCACAAGGGTTGGATACATCGAAAATGGTCCAGGCGAGATTTACTATTTCGTCATATTTTTCAACCAGGCGCATCATAAAATAGATGAAACGCTGCAGTGCGTAAAAAACGAGGTCTGCCGCCGGCGTTGAGCCCAGTCGGTGCATTCGGTTTTCAGCGGAGGCGGCTACTTCCTGAAGAGCGCCTCAAGCGCCTCTCGGGCATCCGCGGCCCTGTCCGGGATCGACAGGGAGGAGCCTCTGGGTACAAAATATTCGCATAAATTGGCCCGTTCTTTATCGATGACCCGCTCGGCCATCACCTCCTTGCATTCGTTGTAGGCGTGATGGTCATAGAAGTTGCACTGTCTGCAACACCTGAGATCTCTCGAACAGTGGGGGCATGTATCCCTCCTCATAACCTTGTCCACTAGGGTCACTTTGTGTCCACAAAAGGCGCACTGCATGGTTTTTTCCTCCGTTTTTAGACGTCCGAATAAAAAGCCTGACAAGATTTTGACAATTCAACCGATTGAAACTAATATGGGCGCGTATACAACAAAGACCTCTCACATGGCCATCAGAGCAAACCATCAGCGCAGGGATGGCTGCTTCAGATGAGTTCTATCAAGGCACATTTCACGCTTCTGGACCATACCGCCGATATGGGGATCAAGGTAACGGCCCCAACCCTCGGGGCCCTGTTCGAGAATGCCGGCCGAGCGCTGATGGAGGTCATGATCAGAAAGAGGCCGGCCGGAAAGACATCTCTTTGCAGAGTAACGGTCAGCGGAGATGATCTCCCTGATCTGATGGTGCGCTGGCTGGGTGAGATCCTGTACCTCTTCGAAGGTGAAGGCAGAGTTGTCATGGACATTGACGTGGATGCCGTTATCGAGACCGGACTTGATGCCACATTGCACACGGTTCCCTTTAACCCGAAGCGGCATGAGGTGGCAACCGAGATCAAGGCGGTTACCTATCATCAGATCGAGGTAGCCCGCAACAGAGACGGCTGGCAGGCGACCGTGATTTTTGATCTGTAAGGGGAGGTGCTCCATAGAGGGTTATGGGTATTTCGTTAGAAAAAATAGATGATTGCCGATGGCTAATTCCACAGACCGGGGCCATGCGTGTCCCGGGGCTCGTCTTCGCGAACAGCGAGCTGATACGATCGATTCAGGAGGATCAAAGCCTCACACAGGTGGCCAACGTGGCCATGCTCCCCGGCATTGTCGGCCATTCGCTGGCCATGCCCGATATCCACTGGGGCTACGGGTTTCCCATCGGCGGGGTCGCGGCCTTCGACCTGGACGAAGGCATTGTCTCTCCCGGCGGGGTCGGATACGATATTAATTGCGGATGCAGGCTTATGACCACTGTGCTCCGCGGCAGTGACATCCGTCCTTTTATGAAGGACCTCGTCTTGGCCCTGTTCAGAAATATTCCGACCGGAGTCGGTTCACGGGGCCCCATTCATCTATCCAAGTCAGAAGAAAACCGGGTCGCTGCGACGGGGGCTGACTGGGCTGTTAAAAGGGGCTATGGCAAGCCCCGGGACCTGGAGAGAACCGAGGACCATGGCGCCATGGAGGGGGCTGATCCATCGGTGCTCAGCGAACGGGCTGTCCAGAGAGGTCGCGACCAGTTGGGGACCCTGGGGTCCGGGAACCATTTCATCGAGATTCAGGTGGTCGATCAGATCTATGATCCGGAAAAGGCCGGACAGTTTCATCTGTTTGAGGGCCAGGCGACGGTCTTCATCCATACCGGTTCGCGCGGATTCGGGCACCAGATATGTGACGACTTTCTGAAGGAGATGGGTCGGAGCGCGTTCAAAGGCGGCCTATCCTTTGAACTTCCTGACAGGCAGTTGGCCTGCGCCCCTCTGACCTCTGACCTTGCCCGGCGTTACCTTGCGGCCATGGCATGCGCAGCCAATTACGCCTGGGCCAATCGCCAGATCCTGATGCACTGGGCCATGGAGACATTCCTGAAGACCCTCTCCATCGGTCCTGATGAACTGGGTATGAATCTTCTCTACGATGTCTGCCACAACATCGCCAAGAAAGAGTTGCACCACGTCTCGGGCGAGGCCACTATGGTCTGCGTCCATCGGAAGGGCGCCACCCGTGCCCTGCCGCCCGGTCATCCCTTCCTCCCCGAGGTCTATCGCGCGACAGGTCAGCCGGTCCTCATTCCGGGGGACATGGGCACCTACTCTTATGTGTTGGCCGGAGCGGCTGGGTCCATGGAGCGCAGCTTTGGTTCCAGTTGCCACGGCGCCGGCCGGCTGTTGAGCCGGACCCAGGCTGTTAAACAGGCAAAGGGTCGCGCCATAAACCGCGAGTTGGAGGACAAAGGCATTATTGTCCAATCCAGGGGCAAACAAACGCTCAAAGAAGAAATGCCTGAGGCCTACAAGGACATATCACAGGTGGTTGATGTGGTTGAAGCCGCCGAACTGGCCACGAAGGTCGCACGGATGAGACCCTTGGGCGTCATCAAGGGGTGAACCTGTCATTCAGTGCCATGGTGCGCATCGGGTTTGGATATTGATAACGTCTATACCAGGTTATATCGCTCAGGTCAAGCACAAAGTGTCGAATGCTTTGCAGGCCTGAAGGCGATTTTCGGTTTAACCCGAGCGGCAGCCTGAGGCATCGAGAGATTCCGGGTGATCACCACCTACGAAGGGCGAAGGAGGAATTCATGCCATTTGAATGCATCAACAATATCAACATCTATTATGAGTGTCGCAGCGAGCCTGCGGACAAAGGGGCCATTGTGCTCCTTCACCACGGCTTCGGCTGCACGAAGATCTGGAAGGAGATCTATCCTGCGCTTGTGGACAGGGGATACCAGGTTCTCATGTATGACAGAAGAGGCTATGGCCGATCAGAGGAAGGTCGCGGGTTCATGGATTTTTATGTGAGCGATCGATTCCGAATGGAGAGCATCGAAGAGATGCGGACCCTGGTCGCTGCCATGGGCATGGAACGGTTTCATATCATCGGTCAGTGCGAAGGGGGCGTTGTGGGTGCGGATTACGCGGCAAGATACCCGGAACAGGTGGAGAGCATGGTCATTTCAAGCACTCAGTGTTTCAGCCCCGTGCCGATGGTGGAGAAGAACGCATCCGATTTCCCTAAAGTATTCATTGAGTTGGAGCCAGAGCTTCAGGCAAAGCTGATTGAGTGGCACAGCGATAAGGCGGGATCCTTCTTTGACCAGTTCCGTCGATTTGGAGGGGCCTACGGAATCGGCGTCTTTGATTTGAGGCCTGTCCTGGCTTTGGTGCAATGCCCGACCCTGGTGCTCTACCCGGACCGCAGTTCGATCTTTGAGGTGGAGCAGGGCGTGGCCATGTATCGCAGCCTGCCAAAGGGGGAGTTGTCTGTGCTTCCGAAGTGCGGTCATAACACCTATCAATACCGGCCCGACGAATATGTTCGGATCGCACTTGATTTTTTTGCACGGCATGACGTCAAAGAGAAGCAGCCATCCGTTGAGATGATCGACATGTCTTGCCTGGCAGTGAAACCCCTTCAGGGAATTGAACGTGGGTAGTTGCACACTCAGCGTGCCGTCGGGTTTCGCTTCCCTCTACCCAAGCTATGAATCTATACGCGGGACTCGGAACATGAAACGGAGGAAACCACTTTATGACCACTTCATGACAATGCATGACAATAGTGGGGTCAGGCTTTCTAATCGGAAATGGTCAATCAATGAGAAGGGGAGATATTCATGGACAGATCAGAACTCATGGAAAAAGCTGAATTTGTTTACAACACTCTAAGGTTGAAAACATTGCCGGTCGGGGTGAAGTTCCTGAAACATCCGGAAGACCTCCCGGAAAAGGCCCGAAGGCCTTCCCTGCTCCTGAACAAGAAGATCACGATCTGCCAGGCCATGACCATGGCGCGAATCTACGGCTGGCAGATGGGCATCACCAGGGAAGACGTGATCTGCGTACTGGCGTCCCTGGCCTTCGGGTTTACCAGCGCAGACGACCCTCGGAAGGAGATGGCAGAATCCTTCTTTGAATCCATGTACAAAAGCGATATGGTAAAGACCGTGAAAGAGGTGGATCAGATGTGTTTTCTTGACAGGAACGAATATCAGGCGCTCCTCATCAGCCCCCTCCAGAAAATCAGCATCGTCCCAGATACGATTGTCCTTTATGGCAATCCTGGCCAGATGTCGCGTATATTGCAGGCGGCCACGTTTGACAGGGAAGAAAAAATTCAGGGTCTTTTCGGGGGTAAGGTGGAATGCCCGGAATACCTGATCCGGCCCTTCAAGACGGGGGAGCCGAGGATTATTATTCCGGGACCGGGGGACCGCATATTCTCCATGACCGGAGATGACGAGATGATCTTTGCCATGCCCTGTTCCTTTTTAGACAGGTTTACTCTGGGCCTGCGGGAATCAGGAAAAAAGGCGGGTGCCCGCTATCCCATCACCTATTACCAGAATTTTCAGCCGGAGTTCCCCGTCCATTACCAGGCCTTGGGCGCCAAGTACGGCATATAGCCCGGCCTCGAGACCGTTGGATACCAGGATAGGATCGAAAGAAAATCCCCTGTCTTTCACCTGAAAACAGGGTTCAGAGAGGAGCACGTGAGAGAGGACAACCATACCTTTAAAACCCCGGGCGGCGATTTCAGCTATATCGACTGGGGAGGTTCGGGACCCCTGGCTCACTTCTCCCATGCTACCGGATTCTGCGCAGAGACCTATACCCCCATTGCAGAGAAATTATGCCGTCGCCTCAGGGTCGTCGGCATGGATGACAGAGGACATGGGAGGACTACCGCAGCGGCCAATCCTCGAGATCTGAAAGACTGGAATAGCTTTGCTGAGGATCTGGAGCGTTTTTTTGAATATTTAGGGGAGCCAGTGATTGCCATGGGTCACTCGCGCGGGGCCGTGGCCAGCCTCCTTCTGGCCGTCAAGCGGCCTGACATGATCCGCGCCCTTATTCTCATCGATCCCACCATCCTTCCCTTTTCCTGGATGTGGTGGTGGTTCCTGGCGAAGAAAACGGGCCTGGCGAGGTTTGTCCCGATTGCGGCCCGGGCCGCTCGCAGGAACCCTCTCTGGCCTGACCGCAAGACTATTCTGAATGCCTACCGAACAAGACCTCCGTTCAGTTCCTGGGGAAAGGGGTTTCTTGAGGGCTATGTCTCGGGTGGAACCCTGAATACGGATGACGGTCGCATTCGCTTGTCCTGCACCCCGGCTTGGGAGTCCCACTGTTTTGCGGTCTGCTCCCACGAGATC
>Ga0172370_10005193_pt1 | contig 16935 bp, 18 predicted proteins | sample LakKiv5m_FD_114538 | JGI IMG/M metagenome (GOLD analysis project Ga0172370, IMG submission 114538) | Freshwater microbial communities from Kabuno Bay, South-Kivu, Congo - kab_022012_11.5m | ecosystem: Environmental > Aquatic > Freshwater > Lake | place: Democratic Republic of the Congo...
CGAGAAAGACGATAATTCGATTGAATCTTGGCCCGCTATTTCAGTGATAGTTTCAAAATTGCCGCCGGAAATTTCGCCGAAGATTCCACTGTTTATGTCTATCAGGCTGATATTGCCTTTGCTGCCAGCCAGCGCGATGATATTTTTATCCGGCGAGACCAGCCACGAATCAGCCGTCGTCGTCGATAAATTCTTCGCCTCCGCTTTTTTCCACAGGATTATCTTTTCGGCGAAGGTGGTGCCATTCTCATAGACCGGCAGTTTCTTGCGCCAATCGTAATATCCTTCTTTGGTTAATTTTATCTCATAATCTCCCGGCAATAATTTTTCCACTCTGGCCGGAGTCTGGCCTTGCTCGTATTTTACGCCATTCAGGTAAATGTCAGCGCCTCGCGGTTCTGAAGTCACTCGAATGATGCCGGTTTTCTGCACGCGACCCTTTTCCAGATTATAGCGATAGCCCATGGTGTAGAGGACGATAAGGGGAGCCGCCACCAGGAAAATGGCGATAAAAATCGTATAAGTTATCCGGCGATAGATCATAGTCGATTATTGATCAATTTTTTGTATTTTTGCGCCCAAAGCTTGCAGCCGGCCGATGACATTCTCGTAGCCGCGTTCTATCTGGTAGATGTTGTCTATCGTTGTCGTTCCTTTGGCGATAAGTCCGGCGAGAACCAGGGCCATGCCGGCGCGAAGGTCCGGCGATTCCAAAGTTTTGCCGAGAAGGTGAGTCGGGCCAGAAACGATTGCGCGATGCGGGTCGCACATGGTGATATTCGCGCCCATAGCTGACAACTTGTCGGTATAAAATAATCGGCCGTCATAGATAGTCTCATGGATGAGTGATAATCCGTCCGCTTGAGTCATCAAGACGGTGAACGGCGCCTGCAGATCAGTCGGAAAGCCGGGATGCTCATGGGTGCGGATTTCTATCGCTTTAAGCTTGGATGGCTTAGTCTTGATCCAAGTATCGCCGATTTCCAGTTTAGCTCCGGCTTTTTCCAGCGTGGCTAAGAAAACTTCAAGATCTTCCGGCCGGCAATCATTGACTGTGATGCCATTGCCGGTCAGAAGCGACATGATGACGAATGTTCCTGCTTCAATTCGGTCAGGAATGATTTCGCAAGCCCCGCCTGATAATTTATCAACTCCTTCAATCGTGATGATCGGCGTGCCGGCGCCGGAAATTTTCGCTCCGCAGGAATTCAAATAATCAGCCAGCGCCGGAATTTCCGGTTCCATGGCGGCATTGACTATCGTGGTCGTCCCTTCGGCGAGAGCCGCTGTCATCATCAGGCTTTCGGTCGCTGTCACCGCCACCCAGGGCATGACGATTTTAGTGCCGATCAATTTTTGGGCGCGCATGGTGTAGTGGCTGCCATGATCGTCAATATCGGCCCCCAGCGCCTTGAAGCCGGCAAGAAACATATCGATCGGCCGTTTGCCGATGACGCAGCCGCCCGGATGAGCCATCGTCACCTTGCCGAAACGCGCTAGAAGGGGTCCGGCGAACATGACCGATGTCCGCAGCTTATTTACCAAGCGCGCATCCGGTTCGGTCTTATTGATTCCGGCCGGGTCGATGGTCACATTATTCCCTTCGCGCTTGATTTTCGCGCCTAAATCAGCCAGTATTTCCAGCATGCGCGAGGTATCCTCAATATCGGGAAAATTAGTGATGGCGCAGGGCTGATCCGACAATACGCTGGCGGCCAAAATCTTCAGGGCTTCATTTTTGGCTCCTGAGACGGAAATTTCTCCGGTTAGCTTATGGCCGCCCTCAATGATGTATTTGCTCATAATTATTATAATATTGAATTAATACTAGCATTTTGCCCTAAAAAAAGCAAAAATATCGTGATTTTTTGTTTAATTTTAGATGTTTGATTATTATTGTGGATAAGCTTGCGATGTTTGATTGACAATATTATTGTTATGCGGTATAATGGATAATCGGCAAAAAGCTGATAGATATCGGTCATTACAGATGCGGAAAATCGGTCTCGCGAAAAAAAAGAAAGGACAAGAAAATGTTTCAGGCCAGGTTGACAAAGCATTGTTCGCTGCGTCTTAAGGAGAGGATGTCATTACTGCAAGAGGAGTTGTGCCGTATTCTCAATGACGATCTGGTCGTCTTGGTCGGCCAGGAAAGCGGTACCAGCAAGATACATAAGCTGTTTTACAGCATTTATGACGAGACCTTCTATGTGGCTGTGCAGGACGAGTTGACCGGCGGAGTGATAACGATTCTTCCGCCTGAACAGAGCAGATGGCGGATTGCCGCTGAAGCCTATAAGCAGGCCAGAGCTTTGGTTTGTGATTCGGCGGAGTCAAAGACAGCAACCATTTCTCAGTCGGAGAAGCCGGCCGAAGCCAATCCGTTCTCAACGTTTCTGAGGTTCATAGTCCTAATGGATCAAGGCAGAAAGATCGCCCGTTTTAAGGTGCGTGACAGGGATTACATCGGCTGTCTGCTGGATCTTGAAAGCGATCCGAAAGAACGGATGAAGCTGTTTGAGAGAATGCTATTTGAGAAGATCGGGTTCTACGGGGACTTGGGGAGTTACGTCACGGCTTATTATCAAGTGGTCGGCAGCGGCAAATCCGGCCCGCAAATTCCATACCCCATAAGTTAGCACTTTTCGAGCCTCGGTCTATTTTGGACCGGGGCTCTTGACTTTTTATATATCTGTGCTATAATTAGCTCATTAATCCATAGAAAGCTGGCAGGGGAGATAAAACCCGAATAAGTCCGACTGAGGAATTGGCCTATTTTGGCTGTTTTGAACTGTGGATTACCGCAGTTTTTTTGTTTTATTCTTAAAATAATTCAGACATATGCCAAAAACCAAGTCGCAAAAAGCCGAAATCATCAAGGTGATCGAGGATAAGATCGGCAAGATGAAATCAGCTGTCATGTTCAATTATTCCGGCATAGAGGTCAAAGAGCTCAACCAGCTCCGCGACAAGTGCCGTGAAGAAGGCGTGGATTATATGGTCGCCAAAAAAGCCCTATTGAAGAAGGCTCTGAACGAGAAGGGGATGCAATCTATCGCTGACCGCAACTTCGAGGGTGAAATCGCCACTTTATTTTCCTACGAAGACGAAGTCGCTCCGGCCAGGATCCTGGCCGCTTTCGCCAAGAAGCAGGAAAAGATCAAGTTCGCCGGCGGAATCCTGGAAGGCAATTACATTGACGTAGCCCGTGTGACCGAATTGTCCAAGATCGGTTCCAAGAAAGAGCTTCTGGCCAAAGTCGCCGGCTGCCTGTCCAATCCGCTGTCCGGTTTGGCTCGCGTCATCAACGCCATCAAGGAGGATAAGGAAAATGCTGTCGCTTAATCAATATAATAATTAATAAAAAATTAATCATAATTTTATGTCAGAAGAAACAAAAGAAGTCATCGTTCCGGAGAAGTTCAAAGCTCTCGTAGAACAGATTGATAAGTTGTCAGTTATGGATTTGGCCGAATTGGTTAAAGTCTTGGAAGAGAAGTTCGGCGTATCCGCCGCCGCTCCCGTCATGATGGCCGGAGCCGGAGCTGCCGCCGCAGTTGAAGAGAAAGACAGCTTTGATGTTGAGCTGACCGCCGCCGGAGCTGCCAAGATCAATGTCATCAAAGCCGTGAGAACCATCACTAACTTGGGCTTGAAGGAAGCCAAGGATTTGGTTGATGGCGCACCTAAGATGGTCAAGGAAGGCGTCAAGAAAGACGAAGCTGAAAAGATCAAGAAAGAATTAGAAGAAGCCGGCGCTACCGTCACTCTTAAATAATCTTTTTCATAAAAAATTCTCCCGATTTATTCGGGAGAATTTTTTTGTTTTAGAATAATCTTATTTATTTCAAATACAAATACAATCAGAAATCCAAATCTATCTGGAAGATCTTGCCGGAGTTATAGAACCAGATTTTTTTGTCTTTGGTAGAGGCGGCGAAAGATCCGGCGCCATTTAAGGCGGAAGAATAATACTGCCGTTTCAAGACGCCGGTTTTATCGACGACGATGATCCTGCCGTTTTTGCTGTCCAGATAATAGGAATAAATATCGCTGGCCAAAGACATGCTGACCGTAGAAGTGGCGAGAGCCGGATCAATAAGAGGCGAAGCTGCTGGCGGCAATTTGATTTGGAAATAATTCTTGCTCGGCTTGGTCTTGGAAGACGCCTGCTTGGCAATGTCATATTTATATAATCCGCCGCTTGCGGACAAAATCAGATTCTTATCGTCAATCGCTGATAATCTTTGGATAGATGAGACGGTGGTGGTGACGGTGGCGAGATTGACGGTTGCCGTGTCAAAGCGGATCAGGCTGCGGCTGAGATTGTCAAAAGCCCAGAAAACCTTGCCGGTTTTAGCTAGCCCGACTAGTTCGACGGCTTGGCCCAAGTCTAAACTGGCGATCGCCGGCGGATTTTCCAGATATTTTATTTTTTGCAGGATGCCGGCGGTCTTGTCTATTTTAGCTTGCAAATTTTCACGCAACAGCTTGTTCAGCCGCTTGTCGGGAATCTGGGCGAGCAGTTCGCGGGCTTTCCGAAGCGAAGCGACGGCGCCAACCTCGTCATTGAAGATATTCTGCGCTTCGGCACTGTCCAATTGCGTTTCGATTTGATTCGCCAGATCGGAATTGATGCTGGAACCTTGGGATTTGTCCGATGATCGGCCGATCATGACGACGCTTTGGCTGAACAGGAAAATCATTATAAGCCCGATGATCAGCACGATCTGCTGGCCACGTTTCAGCTCCAGGAATTTAATTATTTGCCCATTGAGGAAAAAATTGGCTTTTTCCGACATCCTGCTTGGCGGTTTCGTTTCTGCGACTTTTATTTCCTCTATCAGAAGTGGCGGCGGATCAAGCTGTTCGGGCTCGGGCGATGCGAATTTTTCTTCGCCGCCTTGTCCGTCGATCGCTTCTTCGGCTACGGCATCAATTTCAATTTCTGCCGGAAGCTCATCCGGTTCAGCCATTTCAATAATCGGTTCTTCCATGGCAGCATGGTTTTCTTCCGGAGCTTCTTCAGGTTCCGGCTCGTTATATATATGGATCTTCGGTTCAGGCGCGGTCGTTTCCAGTATTGTCTGTCTTTTCGCTTTGATCTTATCCTTTAGGAAAGCGATTCCGACCAAAGACAATTTTCGCGTTTGCCGGCCGAGAATAAGCGAGTTCCTTTTTACGGCCGCCCAAATGATCAGCAATAATTTTTTCCAGGGCGGCAAAAGCGAAGGCGTCAGGTATTTTTCGGTTTTGACTTGGGTGTATAATAATTGGTCGATGGAGCGTTGAGTCGGCACATTCTGCCTGATTTTTCTCGGCGTAATCAGCTCCGGCGGCACTCGGCCGGAAATAGGCTTGATATTTGAATCGGCAGCGGCCGTCTGCCTGCCGGATCGGCCGGCCTGGCTGCTGTCTGCCGCGATCAGAGTATTTTCCATCACGACCGGTTCCGGCGCAAGCTCCGTTTCCGGCGCCAGGATTATGCCATAAAAATTCTTCTTGGCGATTTTTTCCAGCAGGGTTTCGTTAATGATGCTTTTGCTGTTTTGGGCATTATTGTCCAAGATAATTTCGCCCAGATCTTTTTGCGCAAAGAAGCCGAGGAATTCCTCGTTCATCAGAAGCAAGCCGTCTTTGGGCGACATTTCGCCGCTCAGTATATTGGCAAAGACTTTTTCCGGTTCGGGCCGGTAGCGCGTTTCGCCGTTGCCGCTCAAGATGTCAATGATCAGGATTTCCTGATTTTTTTTGCGTCGGAAAAACAAGGCCTTGACTCGGCCGACCGAACTCAGATAGACATGATTGCCATGGAATAAGCCGATGGCGGCGGAAATATTGCGCAGATCGATTTCTTCCACCGATTGATTGACGGCGGCCAGAATCCGGCGATTGGCTCGGCTGATCGCTTCTTCGAATCTTCTTTCAACTCCGCGCTCAGTATTGAATGGCGGCAGATAAAACTCGGTTTTCAAGTCATTTGCCGCGCCGATGAAGCCGTCGAGGAAATTATCATTTATATTGTAGGCCTCAATGATGCCGAATAAAACACCCAGCTTGCCGGCCGTATTCTTGTCGGGCTGGATGATAAAAGATTCGCCGACGACATTGCCGTCGGCCTCAAAGGCCAATTTGGCCATTTTATCGTTAAATTTTTCCACTGTATTTCGTTTGTTTGGCGATTGCTTTACATTAGTCTGCTGATATTATACAATAAAAGCATAAATTGAGCAAAGGAAGCTTTATGTTAGAAAAATTATTCGGTTCAAAAACCCGCGTTCTGCTTCTTAGGTTATTCCTTAATAATCCTGACAAGTATTTTTTTGTGCGGGAATTGGCGCGCAGCCTGGACGCTCATCTAAACAGCATCCGGAGGGAGCTGGAGAATCTGGAAGAGATCGGCATCTTGATTTCCATCGACAAGCCGGCCGAGGAGGCCGATGAGTCAACCAATCGCAAATATTACCGCTTGAATCGCGCTTTCTCCTTCGTAGAGGATCTGCGCGGATTGTTCATCAAAGCGCACATGGTGATGGAAAATGCCTTGGCGGAGAAAGTCGCCAAGCTTGGCGATATAGATCTGTTTTTGCTGGCCGGAGTTTTTGTCGGCAAGGAAGAAAGCCCGGCCGATATATTGATTGTCGGAACATTGCCCAAAATGAAAGTCCAGAAACTAATCTCGAAATTCGAAAAGGAAATGTCGCGTTCGCTTAATTACGCCCTGATGACGCCGAGCGAGTTCAATTACCGCCGGTCTGTCGCCGACAAATTCCTCTTGAATCTTTTGGACAATAAGAATCTCATCCTAATCAATCGCTTTAAGGAGGATGCCTGAATCCTGTCCGTTAATTCTTTTTACAGCCTGTGGTTAAGAAGCTGATTTTAATATTTCTTTTGATCTTGCCGGTTTCGGCCCAAGCGATCGACATCGCGCCTGAAGCCAAGGTTTTTGATTTATCGGGAAAGCTTAAGTCAAGTTTTTCTTTTTTTGATCCGGCTTATTCCGGAGCTGTTGATCTGGCGGTCGGAGATATCAATGGCGACGGTTTGGCCGAAATAATAATTTGTCCCGGAGCCGGCAATAAGGCGGTTGTCAAGGCTTATAGCGCTTATGGCGTGGAAAAAGAAAGCTTGAATGGCTATGGCGATAAGTTTTTCGGCGGCTGCAATATCGCCTCTGCCGATACCAACGGCAATGGGCAGGATGAAGCCATTACGGGAGCGGGTTATGGCGGCGGACCGCAAATCAGGGTATTTGAAATCGGCAAGGAGATCAGGAATTTTTTCGGCTTCGCCAAGACGGCCCGCCAGGGCGTACGGGTATTGGCTAAAGATTTGGGAGATGACGGCAAGTCTGAGATAGTCGCCTTTTCCAATGTTAATTTTCCGGCTGAGTATGCGGTTTTCGGCAATGACGGGCATAAGATCGCGTCATATAAATTGCCGGAATTAAATGGCAACGGCTTGAGCGTTGCGGCCGGAGATTTTAACGGCGATGGCAAGAAAGAGCTGGCGATCGCCGGCGGTTACGGCAATAAATCAATCATCAGGATATACAGCGTTGACGGGACATTAGTTAAGGAAATCATTTATAATGCGGATTATCTGGGCGGCTTGAATTTGTCCGCCGGCGATATCAATGGCGACGGCAAGGATGAGATAATTGTCAGCGAGAGCTTTGACGGCAGCGGTAATATTTATTTTTATAATCATGATGGCAATCAGATTAAGACGATAATCGCGTTTGCAGGGCAATACAATCGTGGAGTCAAGACTGCAGTCGGCGATGTTGACGGTGACGGGCAGGCGGAAATCGTGGCCATTCCGGAACGGGTCGGCGCTGACATGGTTAAGCCCGATTACAAGTTCATTAGCGTTGATTTGTCCAAACAGACATTGTATCGCTATCAGAACGGATCGCTGTTGGACAAGTTCTTGATTTCTTCCGGCAAGTCCGGCACGCCCACTCCCGTCGGCGATTTCAGTATTTATAAGAAACGGCCGCTCGTTCGGATGAGTTGGTATTTCGGCGCCAATAGCCCGCTGAATTACGATCTGCCCAATGTCCCGTGGGTGGCGTCGTTTTCCGGACCCTATACCATCCACGGCACTTATTGGCATCATAATTTCGGCCATCCTATGAGCCATGGCTGCGTCAATATGTATACTCCCGATGCGAAAACCGTTTATAATTGGGTTGACATCGGCACGCCGGTGGTGATCAAGTAAATTAGAATTTTTTATGATATTGATAATCAATACAACGCCGAGCGGATATTTGGAAATAATCCTGGCGGAGAAAAAAGATAAGTATAGAGTTAAAAAGATTCCCGGCAAATTCAATCAGGCGGAAAAGCTTCTGCCGGCGATTGGCAGTCTTTTGAAATCAAAAAAAATCGCCGCCGAGAAGCTGCGCGCCATCGGCGTGGTGACTGGTCCGGGCGGATTTACGGCGGTTCGTATCGGCGTAGCTGTAGGAAATGGCTTGGGCTACGGCTTGAAATTGCCGGTCATAGGAATCAAGGCTGATGAGTTCAAAGATAATGACGAATTAGCGTTGAAAATTTTTGAACGAGCCAAAGTTCTAAGCAAGGCGAAATTAGCCATGCCGTATTATGATCGCGAGCCGAATATTACGATAAAGAATAAATAGTTTTGCACTTATTATCCACAGGCGGTAAAGATTGCTAAAAAAATGCCCTAAATAGGGCATTTTTTAATTGCCATAAAGTGGCTAAAAGTGGTTGCTTGGTGGTGGAAAGTGGAGTATAATTATATCAGAGTGGTGAAAAGTGGTGAATCTGTGGATTATGTTTTTTAATTTTTGAGAGAATTTTTATACCAATTTCTTCGGTTCTATGTTCATCGGACAATATTCCCACAATCTGGATGAGAAGGGAAGAGTTGCGGTGCCGGCTAAGTTCCGGCCCCAGCTTAAGAGCGCGGTTGTCACCAAAGGTTTGGACAACTGCCTCTTTTTGTATCCGCAGAAGGAATGGGACAAGATCGCCAAGGAAATTTCCGGCTTGCCGATAGACAAATCGGGCAATCGCGCCTTTTCCCGCGCCATGCTGGCCGGAGCCATGGAAGTGGAATTCGACAAGCAGGGGAGGATAATCCTGCCGGAATATCTCAGGCATTTCGCCGGACTGCACAAGAATGTCGTCATCGCCGGACTGTATAACCGCTTGGAAATTTGGAACGAAGCTAATTGGAAGAAATATCAGGATGACAGCGAGAAGAATTATAATCAGATCGCCGAGACTTTGCGGGATATCAAAACCTAAGCTTATGCTATGCCGACTATTCATGAACCTGTCTTGCTCAGTGAAACGCTTGCTGCCTCAAATCCCCGGCCGGGACAAAACTTTATTGATTCCACTTTCGACGGCGGCGGACATAGTTTGGCGATATTGGAGAAGATCAGGCCGGATGGAAAATTGATCGGCATAGATTGGGATAAGAAGGCGATCCAGGCGGGCAGCAATGAGAATCTGATATTGGTCAACGATAATTACCGCAACTTGAAAGCTATTGTTGATAAGTTGAGGAGAGAAAAGAAAGCGGGAGAAATAAACGGCATCTTGTTGGATCTGGGCTTGTCATCCGATCAGTTATCCGATGAAGACAGGGGTTTCGGCTTTGAGTCGGCAGGGCCGCTGGATATGCGTTTTGATCCGGAATCCGGCCGGCCGACAGCGGGAGATATTCTGAGCGAATCCAGCGCCGCGAAACTGGCCGAGATATTCGCGCAGTACGGCGATGAGCCGCTAGCTAAATTAATTGCTCAAGAGATAATAAAAAGGCGGACTGCCGGCGATGATGTGCGGTCGGCTGACATGCTTGTCCAGCTGATCGGCGGCATTTATCGCCGGAAGTTCCGCCAGCCGTCCCGCCGCAATCCGGCAACCAGAGTCATGCAGGCCTTGCGAATCTTCGTCAACGACGAATTCGGCAATATCCGCGCCACGCTGCCTCAAGCCTTTGATGCCTTAAGTTCCGGCGGCCGGCTGGCGGTAATCTCATTTCATTCGGGAGAGGACCGCATCGTCAAGAACTTCTTCCGCGATATGGCTAAGGCTGATCATCCGATCATTAAATTGATCACAAAAAAGCCGATAATCGGATCGGCTGCCGAAATAAAAGCTAATCCGCGAGCCCGCAGCGCCAAATTAAGAGTAGTAGAAAAGATATAATCTATGTCTCCGTCTTGGAAAAAAATCCAGTGCTGGGAAAAAGCTAACCATCATTTTCCCGAACTCGCTTCATGCGCCAATATCAGGAGTTGGTTTTGGAATATCATCGGCTATCGCAGTTCGCTTTTTGCCTTATTGGCGATAAATATTCTGGCCGGTTTCTTTTATCTGACTCAGACCAATCTGACCGCGACAAGCGGCTATGAAATCAAGAAATTGGAAAATCAGTTAGCCGAGCTGAGCGAACAGAACAAGAATCTTAATTTGTCATACATCAAGCTCCAATCCATGGATCAGATCATCTCGGGAGCCGACAGCTTGCAGCTGGTGCCGGCGGATAATTCAGAAATCATCGAAGCGGGCGCAAACGCTATCGCTCTCAATCGCTAAGCACGGATATGTTGGCGCGACATCATCAGAGGCATAATAATCGAGCCGGCAATAATTGGAGGATTACGCTTTTGTCGGTTCTTTTTTTGTTATTGGCCGCCGTCATTGTCGGACGGCTGTTTTTTTTGCAGATCATAAAAGGCCAGGCGTATGCGGTCATGGCTTCGGATCAGCATGAGTTATACAAGAAGCTGTTTCCTGAACGAGGAACCATTTATGTCGTTGAAGGCGAGGGGAAAAATCGCGCGCTATATCCGCTGGTCACCAATCGCACGATGTATGTCGTCTACGTGTCGCCTAAAGAAATAGATGACGCGACGACTACGGCGGAGAAATTATTCGGGGTGATCGGTTTGCCTGATGATAGCGACGAAAGGATATATGCCGAAGGCGCGGCCAGTTCCAACTCGATGCAGCTGGGCTCGTCTTCGCCGGCGATGATCAAGCGCCAAGAGCTGATAGGCAATTGGATTGCCATTTTCAATCAGAAGGATAAGAGTTATTACCCGATAAGGGAAAGGCTGCCTGATGATAAGATAAATAAGCTCGAGGAACTGGCGATCAAGGGAGTCGGCTGGTCGGAAAAAAGCTATCGCTATTATTCGGAAGAAGGCATCGGCGGGCAGATATTCGGCTTTTGGGGGTATTCAGGCAATGAAAGAGTGGGGAAATACGGCATAGAGGGTTATTATGACAGCGAGCTGGCCGGCAAGATGGGCGAGATCAGGTCGGAGAGGGACGCGAGCGGCAACATGATCGCCCTGGGCAACAATGAATTGAAAGACAAGATTGACGGAGCTGATTTGATATTGACCATTAATCGCGCCATCCAATACGAGGCCTGCCAGTCGCTTAAAAGATCCATTACCGAGCATAAGGCCGTCGGCGGATCGGTCATCGTGATGGATCCCGCAACCGGAGCGATCCTGGCCATGTGCAGTTTTCCCGATTATAATCCTGATAAATATTATGAAGTTGAAGACGCGAACCTGTTCAACAACAAGGCGATCTTCGATTCTTATGAGCCGGGTTCGATATTCAAATCATTCACCATGGCGGCGGCGATCGATGCCGGCGCTGTCAGTCCGGACACGACATATGCGGATACCGGCGTAGTCGATTATACCGATTATAAGATCCGTAATTTCAATGACAAGATTTACGGCTTAGTGACGATGACCAGAGTTTTGGAATATTCCATAAACACCGGGGTGATTTATGCCATGCGCCAGATGACAGCCAAGGTTTTTACCGAGTATGTGAAGAAATTCGGCTTTGGCGAGATAACTGGCGTTGATTTGAACAAGGAGATGGCGGGAAATATCAATAATCTGAATCGCAAGGGGGAAATCAACACGGCGACGGCGACTTTCGGGCAAGGCATTACCGCGACTCCTTTGCAGCTCATTGCCGCATTTTCGGCGATCGTAAACGGCGGCAAGCTGATGAAGCCGTATATCGTTTCCCAAGTGGTCAGGGATAATGAAGTTGAAGCAACGGCTAAGCCGACAGTCGTCAGGCAGGTGATTTCTCCGAAATCATCGTTGATCATGAAGGCTATGCTGGTCTCGGTGGTGGAAAACGGCCACGCCACCAAGGCGCAGATTCCCGGCTATCGCGTCGGCGGGAAGACGGGCACGGCGCAAGTGCCGGCCAAAGGCGGCGGCTATCAACCAGATGACGTTATCATCGGATCGTTCATCGGTTTCGTGCCTTATGAGAATCCGCGTTTCGTGATCCTGGCCAGAGTCGATAAGCCGATGGAAGGCCGTTTGGGCGAGATAGTCGCGGCGCCGGTTTTTACCGATATTGCCAAATTCGCCTTGAAGTATTATAATGTGCCGAGAGATAAATAGGTTTTTCATGCCCTTTCTTTCTAGAAAGAAAGGGCAAAAAGAAAGTCGCGGACGAATAAAACATGGCCAAATTTCATTCTTCGCTTCGCCGAATTATCTGACGCTTCGCTTGCGACAATTCGTTGCTCGCTTTCAAATGAAATTGGCACAAGTTTTATTAAGTCCGCAAATAAAATACAAATGAAAAATTTTATAAAAAAATTTTTGCAAGAAATACTGTTAAGGTTGTCGCAGGCGATACTGAAAAAATACGAGCCGAAAGTGATCGGCATCACCGGCAGCATCGGCAAATCCTCGGCCAAGGAGGCGGTCTTTGCCGTGCTGAAAAACAGATTCCGCGTGCGGGAAAATATCAAGAATTACAATAACGAAATCGGCTTGCCGCTGACGATTATCGGCGAGCTGTCTCCGGGCCGGTCCATTACCGGCTGGCTGAAGGTCTTTTATAAAGCTGTCCGGATGATAATTGCCGAACAGAAGGATTATCCGGAAATCCTGATTTTGGAAATGGGAGTGGACCGCGTCGGCGATATGTCTTATTTGGTCGGACTGGCTCCGGCCGATATCGGCATTGTCACCAATGTCGGGCCGGTCCACTTGGAATACTTCAAGACGATAGAGAAGATCGCCAAAGAGAAATCGATCCTGGTGTCTAAATTGAAGCCGAACGGCTGGGGCATTTTGAATGTTGACAGCGAAAAAGTCGCGGAGATGAAGAATATCGTCAAGGGGAGATTCCTGACTTACGGCATCAATCGCGAAGCCATGGTCAGCGCCTTGGAAGTCAACTTGTCTTATCAGGATGACGATATAATCGGCACCAGCTTCAAGCTGGGCTACAATGGCAAGGTCGTGCCGGTCCTGCTGCCGGGGATATTGGCCGAGCATCTGGTTTATGCGGCGCTTGCTGCCGCGGCAGTCGGCGTGATTCTGGAAATGAATCTGATTGAGATCGCCGAAGCGCTCAAGGATTTTACGCCGCCTCTGGGACGGATGAAATTATTGGACGGCATAAAGAATACCAAGATCATTGACGACAGCTATAATGCCAGTCCGGAATCCACCTTGGCGGCTATCAATGTCTTGGGCGAGATAAATATCAGCGGGCGTAAATTCGCCACGCTCGGCGATATGCTGGAATTGGGCGACTTCGAAAAAAAGGGCCATCAGCTCGTGGGCGAGGCAGTCGTATTGGCCGGCATAGATTATCTGGTGGCGGTGGGAGATCGGGCCAAGATCATGGCGGATGCCGCCAAGCGAGTCGGCATTAAGCCGGAAAACATCATTGAATTCGCTGACAGCGCGCAAGCCGGCGAGTGGCTGTACGGCCAAGTCAAGCCGGGCGATCTGATACTGGTCAAGGGCTCGCAGGGCATGCGGATGGAACGGGTATCCAAGATGATTCTGGCTGAGCCTAAGCGAGCGAAAGAATTGCTCGTCCGGCAGGATGAAAGCTGGTTGAAATAAAATCCGCCGTGGCGGATTTTATTACTTCATGCCCGGCAGATTGAGTCCGCCCATCTGCGACATCTTATTAGCCATGACGCGCTGGACTTTTTTGACCGTGTCATTGATCGCTTCCTTCATTCCGGCTTCCAGCTTGTTCTTGTCGCCCAAGATATCGTCGGCGATTTCCACTGATTTGACATCCTGATTGCCGTCCATCTTGATCTTGATCTTGCCCCAGCCGCCTTGGCCTTCCACTATTTCGGATTCCAAGGCTTTTTTGATCGTGTTGGCTTGGCTGCGCAGTTCTTGCACCGCTTTGATTTTGTTGAACATAGATTGATTTTTAATTATTATAATTCCTGTCAATATTCTTGTAGCTCACGGTATTGCCGTCGAAATACAGATTGATCTGGCCGGTCGGGCCGTTCCTGTGCTTGGCGATATGGATTTCCGCCGCGTGCTTTTCCTCTTCGGTCAGGGAGTTGATGTCGTAATTGCGGTCGGCGCTCTTGCGATAGATGAACATGACCACGTCGGCGTCCTGTTCGATAGAGCCGGATTCGCGAAGGTGCGACAGTTTCGGAATGGCCGGCTTGGTCAGTTCTACGGCGCGCGATAACTGCGACAAGGCGAGCACTGGGACATTGAGTTCGCGCGCCAAGCCTTTGAGGGCGCGAGAGATTTCGGCGATTTCCTGCACGCGGCTGTCGGAGCTCACTTTTGATCCTGAGCCCTCCATCAGCTGTAAGTAATCCAAAACAATCAAATCCAGTCCGTGTTCCATCTGCAGGCGGCGCGCTTTGGTGCGGAGTTCCATGACATTGGTGTTGGCGAAATCATCGATGAAGATATTGCTTTCGGCGAGTTCGCTCATGGCATGGCCGATGCGCGGGAAGTCGTCGCCCGCTTCAGATAATCTTCCTGTCCGCATTTTCCACATGTCTACTCCGGCTTCGGCGGAAATCAAGCGGTCTACCAGCTGCTCTTTGCTCATTTCCAGCGAGAACACGCCGACAGACTTCTTGTATCTGACTGCCGCGTTTCTGGCGATATCCATGGCCAGCGCCGTTTTTCCGACAGACGGCCGAGCAGCCAGGATTATCAAGTCGGATTTCTGCAGTCCGCCCAAGAGATTGTCCAGTTCCGTGAAGCCGGTGGCCAGTCCGCGCAATTTGCCTTTCTCGCGATGCAGGTCGTCAATGCGGTCAAAGGCTCCGGCGAGCGTCTCTTTGATGTGGGTGAACTTTTCCTTCAGGAATTTCTGCGATACCGCGAATATCGACTGTTCGGATTTATCCAAGACGTCGCTTACCTCCCGTTCTTCCTCATAGCCTAGTTCCAGGATATTTGACGCCGCGGTGATCAATCTCCTGAGAGTCGCTTTTTTCTGGATGATTTTCGCGTAGGATTCTATGTGCGCGGCCGACGGCACTTGGTTGGTCAGATTGATGATGTAGCTTCTGCCGCCGACGATATCCAAACGCCCTTTTTCATCCAAGCGGGAAGTGAGGCTCAGGATGTCTATCGCTTCTTTGCGCTCGTAGAGCTCCAGGATCGTCTCATAAATGTAGCTGTGCGCGGTCTGATAAAAATCATCGCCGGTGACCATATCGGCGATCTTGATCACCGCGTCCTTATCGATCAGCAGCGAACCGATGAGCGATTGCTCGGCTTCGATATTCTGCGGCGGCAGTTTGCGCAAGTTGTTAATCTGGGAATCGGCCATGATTTTGATTAGCTCTGATGGCATCTATATTACACTACTTCGTTCGCTCGGGCAAATCAATCTTCTTAACATCTTATGCACAGTTTTTGGCGCGGAATCATCGATGATTTCTCGTAAAATTATTGAATAATTCCATTAGAATCTTAGTATTTTCGCCGACTTTGCCCTTGCCGATCCTTTGCTTGTCAATTCTTACGATGGGCAGAACTCCCTTGGTGATGGAAGTCAGGAAGCATTCCGTCGCCTTATCTAATTCAGAGACTTTCACGTCCCTCGCTTTAATCTTGAATCTACCCCTGGCAAGCTTCAAGATCAGATTTCTGGTCGTGCCTTTCAGGATGTTCTCTTTCGGAGTAATCAAAGTGTCGCCGCGGAATATGAAAAAATTGCTGCCCATGCCTTCAAGAATTCCGCCATTACTGACATATAATATCTCAACCGCCTTATTTTTTTCCTTGAGCGGATTGTATTTGATGCCGGTCTGATAATTGATGATTTTCGCTTCAGGCAGATTGCGCTGATGCTCTATGGTAATCAGCGAGGCGCCGTTTTTATATAATGATGCGGGCAGGGCAATGAGTTTTTCCGTCAAAATAAATATGGTGAAATTTTTCGGGTTGTGGCCCATGCCGTCTATGGCTTTGCCGCCGGTCAGAACGATTCTGACGCGAGCCTCGCTCATTCTGTTAAGCTTCAATAGCTTGTCTATGATCGCTTCAAGCTGATGGATTGTCAGGGGGATCTTAAGATTCAAAATTTTGGCGGAATTTGTCCAGCGCTTATAATGTTCCGCCAGTTGGAACGGTTTGCCGCCATAGGTCCGCAAGATGTCAAAGACGCCGTAGCCGCGCAGAATTCCGATGTCTTCCACGCTGATTTTAGCTTGTTTTAGCGGAATTATTTTTCCATTCAGATAACAGAATGATCTCATAGCCAGTTAAATATTAATTATTATGCGAATATGCTTAAGTATAGCAGAAGGTAATAATTTTCGCCAAATATCAAGTAATCGCGCATCTGCGGCTTATTAGCATTGAAAAAGTATGATATACTGTTGGTATATTTAACAAGCCGATCAGAGATAATGATTGATAAGGCAGATATCCGATGATTAAAAATATACAGCTCTTTTTTGGGAATGGCGGCCGGCGAGGAACGGGTTTGTGGAATCCACAACTGTTCAGCTGTCATTCCCTTTTTTTATTAATCCGCCACAGCTGTTTTAGGCACATACATATGGCGGGTTGATTAGTTTGTTAATGCAAGCATCTCATTCGGCGTTCTCCCGCCTAGAGAACAATGCTCTAAATTATTGTAA
>Ga0172370_10005197_pt1 | contig 16926 bp, 12 predicted proteins | sample LakKiv5m_FD_114538 | JGI IMG/M metagenome (GOLD analysis project Ga0172370, IMG submission 114538) | Freshwater microbial communities from Kabuno Bay, South-Kivu, Congo - kab_022012_11.5m | ecosystem: Environmental > Aquatic > Freshwater > Lake | place: Democratic Republic of the Congo...
CGACCCGAATGTGATTATGGGGAGTGTGAATACGTTTGGGGTGATGGAGGAGGAATAAAATTTTAATTTTTTTATAGCTTGAATTGAATACGAGAGTTTTGGCCCCAACAACGATTTTCGCTATAAACAAATTCTGTGATTTGAAAATGCAAATTACTCAAAGTTTGTAACAGCAAACAGAAGTAAGACGACATTTTATTATCATATAAAGCTATATAAATTTTACATTATTCTGATAAAATCCCTTACCATTGCCGCATATTTGATGAGCTGAAAAATTTATTTTTATGAAAAATAAAGCATTATTTTCGATCGTTTCTTTGTTGGTTCTGGCATTTTTTATATCTTCCTGTAACAAAAAACTCCCTGTCGATTTTGTAAATCCGTTCATTGGAACAAGTGGTCATGGACATACTTTTCCCGGTGCCAGTATGCCTTTTGGAATGGTTCAGCTAAGTCCGGACACAAGACTGACAGGTTGGGATGGCTGTTCAGGCTATCATCGATCTGATACCTTCATTTATGGATTTTCTCATACTCACCTGAGCGGAACAGGTTGCAGCGATTATGGTGATATTTTACTGATGCCTACTGCCCGAAAATCAGGATTTAACAACATGGATTACAGGTCAGCTTTTAAACATTCAAATGAAAAAGCTTCACCTGGATTTTATGCAGTCACGCTGGATGATAATCAGGTTGATGTAGAATTAACCTGCTCGCAACGTGTTGGTTTTCATAAATATACATTTACCGGCAATGATGAAAGAAGCATTTTGCTTGACCTTGAACATCGCGACATGGTGCTGGATTGTAAAATCATAAAAGTCGATAAAAACAGGGTGGAGGGTTTGCGGTTATCATCTGCCTGGGCCGATAGTCAGTATGTTTATTTTGCTATAGAATTTTCGGAAGATATTGTAAAACAGGAAACTAAATCGGATAAAATTGCTTTTGATTCCTTGTTCAAAGATGTTAAGGCAAGATATTATTTTAATAAACAAAATGAAAAGCCTTTGTTTGTAAAAGTAGCCATATCAGCGGTAAGTTGTGAAAACGCCTGGAAAAACATGAAAACAGAAATACCGGGTTGGCATTTCGATTCAGTCAGAAATGCAGCAAAAGAAACTTGGAACAAGGAATTGGGTAAGATTGAAGTGGAAGGTGGTTCAAAGGCACAGAAAACAACTTTTTATACAGCACTTTATCATGCTTTGCTAAGTCCAAATATTTACAGCGATGTGGACGGACAATACAGGGGCAGAGATATGAAAATCCATCAGACTGAAACAGAGCATCCCGTTTATACTGTATTTTCGCTTTGGGATACCTATCGTGCTGAACATCCTTTGCTCACCATTATTGATCGGAAAAGAACAAATGATTTTATCAGGACATTTATTAGGCAGTATCAGGAAGGAGGAGCATTGCCTGTTTGGGAACTTTCTGCCAATGAAACAGGTTGTATGATAGGATATCATGCTGTCCCTGTCATTGCAGATGCCTTTAAAAAAGGAATACGTGATTACGATATAAACATTGCCTATGAAGCCATGAAGCATAGTGCAAATCTCAATCATCTGGGTCTGGATGTTTACAGGCAATTAGGATATATACCATCTGATAAAGAACATGAATCTGTTTCCAAAACACTGGAATATGCTTATGATGACTGGTGTATTGCTCAAATAGCGAAAGCAATGGGTAAAAATGCAGAATATGATACCTTCATTGAAAGGGCACAGTTTTACAAGAATATTTTTGATCCTCAAACAGGCTTTATGCGTCCTAAACAGAATGGAAGTTGGCTTACTCCATTCGATCCAAAACAAGTTGATAATAATTTTACAGAAGCCAATTCATGGCAATACAGTTTTTATGTTCCGCAAGATGTGAATGGACTGATCATGTTACATGGAGGGAAAGAAAAGTTTATAAATAAATTGGATCAACTTTTTAATGAATCGACACAAACCACTGGTCGTGAACAAGCTGATATTACTGGTTTGATTGGTCAATATGCTCATGGCAATGAACCCAGCCACCATATCGCTTATTTATATGCTTATGCTGGAGCAGCATGGAAAACACAGGAAATGACTCATCGTATTATGACTGAAATGTACAACGAAACCGACAGCGGATTATGTGGTAATGAGGATTGCGGGCAAATGTCGGCCTGGTATGTGATGAGTGCAATGGGGCTTTATCCTGTTTGTCCGGGTTCAGAAGATTACATTATTGGCTCACCTATATTTAAAAAGATTACTATCCATCTTGAAAATGGTAAAAATTTTATTATCAATGCAAAAGGAGTATCCAAACAGAATTTTTATATCCAATCGGCACAACTAAATGGAAAAAAATACAGTAAATCTTTCCTGAATTATACGAATTTAATTAATGGAGGAAATATCGGGTTTGTCATGGATTCAAGACCTAATAAAGACTGGGGAAAAGGTGAAGGAAACGAACCTTTATCAGGCATTGATAATCAATCATTTGTGATGTCTCCGACTATAAAATTCGTTTCTAAGGTTTTTCATGATTCTTTGACAATAGAATTCGACAAAATGCCTAAGGGTTATGAAATTTACTATTTTATTCATAATAGTTCAGTCGAGAAAGTGACGGATATCCACCAATTTTATCTTCCATTTGAAGCAGTAAAAATTACTTTAAAAATTTTACCACAGGTTTATTCGAAACCTTTTACAATTAAGGGGACTAGTTTTATTGAGTTTTTTGCAACAAATAATACTAAAATATCACGTTTATCTTCAGCAGAATATTATAAGATTCCAAATGGGAGAAGTGTACAATATATAGATTGTCAATATAATAATCAATATTCTGCAGGTGGACATGATGGATTGATTGATGGTATCAGAGGTGAGAAAAACTGGCGACTTGGGGGCTGGCAGGGTTTTCAAAGTCAGAATTTTAAAGTCGTTGTAGATTTAGGTAAAGTACATAAGCTCAGTATGATAGGTGCAGGATTTCTTCAGGATACCAAATCGTGGATATTAATGCCCAAAGAAGTTAATTATGAGATTTCTGAAGATGGTAAGAAATATTTTTCAGTAGGAAAGCTTGTCAATGATATTCCTGACAAAGAAATGGAAATCAAAATTAAGGATTTTATTATTTTTTGTTATGGTAAAAGTGCCCGATTTGTTAAAATTACTGCAATAAATTATGGCAAACTACCCAAATGGCACCAGGGATACCCTTATGATGGAGATGCATTTATCTTTGTTGATGAAATATTTATAAACAGATGATAAAAATTGGGGAATACAATCGTTTAAAATTTGTCCGTACAACATCTGTCGGACTTTTTTTATCTGATGAAGAAAATAATGATGTTTTATTACCAAAAAAATATATTCCTGAAAATGTTAAAGAAGGAGATTATTTAGAAGTATTTGTTTACAAGGACAGCGAGGATCGGCCTGTTGCAACCACTTTAAACCCCAAAATTCAACTCAATAAATTTGCCTTTTTGAAAGCTGTTCAGGTAAATCAGGTAGGTGCTTTTATGGATTGGGGCTTAGAAAAACATCTTTTTGTGCCTTTTCGAGAGCAATCTTTAAAAATGGAGACTGGAAAAAATTATATCGTTTACATGTACCTGGATGAAAAAACCCAGCGTCTTGTTGCTTCTTCGATGGTGAATAAGTTTCTGTCAAATGCAAGTTTATCGGTAAAAGAAAAAGAAGAAGTTGAAGTGATGATATGGAAAAGAAGTGATTTGGGGACTAATGTTATTGTAAATCATCGCCATCGGGGGCTGATATACGATAATGTCATGTTCAATAAAGTAAAACCCGGAGAGGTGTTTAAAGGTTACATTCAGAAAATCAGGAATGATAATAATTTAGATATTCAACTTCAACTTCCTGGTTATCAAAATATTGAACCTAATGCTGAAAAAATTCTACAATTACTGAAAATAAATGATGGATTTTTATCATTAACAGATAAAACAGACCCGGAAATAATATATAAAAGACTGGAAATGAGTAAAAAGACTTTTAAAAAAGCTTGTGGCTTGCTATATAAAAAAAATAAAATTAAAATCAATGAAGCGGGTATATATCTGGTTAAATAATTCGATTTTTGTACAAGAAAATAGCATCATACTTTTTGAATAATTAAAGATAACTGTATTGAGCAAACTTTTTCGTTTAAAAAACATTAACGAAGTAATTCCTGAACATAAACGATTAAAACAAGGAAGTTTAAACACAATTGACCTGACTGCATTAGGCATTGCTGCAATAATAGGAGGGGGTATTTTCAGTGCAATAGGCGAAGTAGCTTCAAAGGGAGGACCCGCAGTAAGTTTACTTTTCGTGTTGACAGCTATTGCCTGTGCCTTTTCAGGATTATGTTATGCAGTGTTTGCATCTAGGATACCTGTCAGTGGAAGTGCATATACCTATGCCTATACAAGTTTTGGGGAGTTGTTTGCCTGGATTATTGGCTGGGATCTTATTCTTGAATATGCCATTGGAAATATTGCTGTTGCTATTTCCTGGTCTGATTATTTTACATCTTTGGTGAATGGCTCAATTTTCAATATACCTGTATTTTTGAGTACAGACTATTGGACTGCAGCCCATAGTGATGGTGGTGAAGCATTGATGGCCTGGCAAACAGCACCTGAGATTTTTGGCATACGATTGATTGTGGATTTGCCTGCTTTTATTATTGTTTTAATAATCAGCTCATTGGTGTTTATCGGCATTAAAGAATCAAAAACTGCAGGCAACCTGATGGTGCTTTTTAAACTAATTGTTTTGCTTGTTGTAATTGGTGTTGGTGCTTATTATATCCACCCTGAAAACTGGAAACCTTTTGCTCCACATGGACTCGGTGGTGTTTTAAAAGGCGTTGGTGGGGTGTTTTTTGCTTATATAGGTTTCGATGCTATTACTACCACTGCCGAAGAATGTAAAAATCCTAAAAGAGATTTACCCAGAGCTATGTTAGCATCATTAGGTATTACTACTATATTATACGTAGCTATTGCATTAGTCTTAACAGGCATTGTTAATTATAGTTTTTTAGAGGGAGGAGATCCATTGGCAAAAGCATTCAGGCTGATAGATAAAGAATATTTATCTGTTTTTATTGCTTTAGGAGCCATTATTGCCATGGCAAGTGTATTATTGGTTTTTCAGGTCGGACAACCCAGAATCTGGATGTCGATGAGTCGTGATGGCCTTTTACCTCAAAAATTTTCTGTTATTCATAAAAAATTTAAAACCCCTTCTTTTGCAACAGTGGTAACCGGACTTTTTGTTGCAGTACCTTCTTTATTTTTAAATATCAGGGAAGTAACAGATCTTACCAGTATAGGTACTTTATTCGCATTTATTCTTGTATGCGGAGGAGTATTAATATTGGATGAAAAAGGATTATTGAAAAAAGAATTAAACCCTAACGCTTTTCATTTACCAAATTTAAACAGCAGAATAGTATTACCAATCGTCTGGTTATGCATTGTTTCATTTGCTTACTTGTATAATCGAGATAATATTATCAATTTCTTTAAATTATCACAGAGTGCTGAAACGTCAATTACCCATCAATTATTATCAAAAGTACTTAATTCCGGATTTATATTATTATCACTTTTTGTTTCAATTTTAGCAATTATTAAAAAATACACTGTGATTCCTGTACTGGGTTTAATTATAAACTTTTTTTTAATGACAGAATTAACGCCTGATACATGGATCAGATTTATTATCTGGCTAATTATCGGATTGATCATTTACTTTTCGTATGGGATCAGGCACAGTAAATTAAACAATTTGACCAAAAATGAATAAAAATAATAATGATATAAAACCAATAGCTATACCGGGCATTCATCAGGCTTTTATCAAATTTTTACTAAAGAGCCTGGCAAAAAAATCTCATGTACTGGATGCAGGGGCAGGACATGGTGCATTGTCAAAAACCTTAGTTGAGTTAGGTTATCAGGTAACAGCATGCGACTATAACGATGAAATATTTTATTATAATGAAGTTGACTTTTATAAAGCCGACCTTACAAAGAAATTACCTTTCAGTGATGAAAACTTTGATGCTGTTATTGCAGTCGAAGTAATGGAACACATTTTTGATCATGAAAATTTCTTTTCTGAAGCTTACAGAATATTGAAAAAAAATGGAAAATTGTTGATTTCTACGCCAAATATTTTAAGTTTAAAGTCCCGATTGAGGTTTTTCTTTTCAGGTTATTTTTATAGTTTTGCTAAAATTGATTATAACAGGGACAATGGGCTACAACATATTGCTGCACTGACTTTCGACCAATTTGTTTTTCTTGCCCATAAATTTGGTTTTTTTTTAAATGGTTTTGCTTTTGATAAAAAACAGCCTACTTCAAAGTTATTCCTCTTTTTGTATCCGTTTCTTTTATTATATGGAAAAATAAAAAAAACAGGAAACTATCACAATAGTTTAAAACTTCTAACAGGAAGAGTAGTATTTATGGAGTTTAATAAGAAGTAATACTTCATTAAATCATTTTTTTATTAGCAATTTCTGCAAATCAGAAAAAGTACCATTAAAAATGTTGAGGTCAACATTTTCATTAAGTCCTTTTAATTGGCCTTTATCAGTAAACTGCCATAATATATAGTTTTTTATAAAAGGGCCTTTCTGGTTATTGTAGTTGGCAATCCATAAATGATATTTATTGAAATCTGAATTGTTGAGGTAACTTAAAAAGAATTTTTCTCCTGTATAAATAATAGGTTTAACACCATAATATTCTTCAATTTTATTTAACCATCGTAATAATCCGGTTTTAAGCGATTTTTCAGTCTGTATTACTGAAAGTTCTTCAATATCAAGAACAGGTGGCAAATCTCCTTTATGTAGTTTTACATTATTTATAAAATTAGTTGCCTGCTTAATAGAATTTTCATTTGGCCGATAATAATGGTAAGCACCACGAATTAATTTTTTTTCAGATGCCATTTCCCAGTTGTAATCAAAATATTTGTCTTTTTTATTGATGCCTGCAGTGGCACGTATCACTACAAATTTTATTTTGAAATTATTATAAATAGTGTCAATCTGTTTCCAATTAATTTTTCCCTGATAATGCGACAAATCTATCCCTATTGGATTATTCCTGTAATTATTGAGCACCTTAATAATTCTATTTTTTTCCGAACCTATTGTTTTTTCCCTCTTTGAATCGTATTGTTTCAGATAATGGTAAAATTCTTTGAACAAAGCACGCTTTATATCATACCTGAAAAAATATAGAACACTTGATAATAAGAAAAAAATTGCTAAAATAATCAAAAATCTTTTCACCAATACAAGAAATTATTTTGTTTAAACTATTTGTAAAAAATAGTAATTGGCAAAAATAACCAGAGGATGTTATTAATTGTATAAGATTTATAAACAAAAAAAGGCAGCAAAGAAATTCTTTACTGCCTTCCTAATCCAGGTAACTGAGTGTTAATTAATTATAACGGGTTTTGTTACTTTTAGCACATCTTTAAAAGCTTGCTCAAGTGTGTTTTTTGGTAGTGCTCCCATTGCCATTTGTGGCTGACCTTCCAAAGGTACAAATAACAACGAAGGAATGCTACGAATACCAAATACACCAGATAGTTCTGACTCTCTCTCAGTATCTACTTTATAGATATCTATAACACCATCATATTCTTTACTCAACTGCTCCAGAACAGGTGCAATGGCTTTGCATGGTCCACACCAATCAGCATAAAAATCAATCAATGCTGGTCTTTTTCCAATGAATTTCCATTCTGTATTTTTCTCAAAGTCAAATACTTTTTCAATAAAACTTTTTTTTGTTAAATGCTCCATTTTATTTATTTTGCTTTATAATGTTAATTTATGCTTTGTTTTACCAATTTAGTACCATAAAAAACCATGACACTGTGTCTATTTTAACCTGACTTTATGTTATTTTTTGTACCAAAATTTCAGTCTTATGGTACAATTTTTTCACAATTATCAGGTTATTTAATACATTTGGTGAATCATACATTGCATATTTAAAGTTTTTTCATGTCGGTTTTTCAGCACATTGGTAAAAAAATTATTTTTATTATTATTTCTGCAATCATGTCAACGTATGGTTTATCGCAAGGTATTCAAACCGACTATGGGAAATCTAAAGTACAATATGGAAAATTTAATTGGTACTTTTACAAAACAACAGCATTTGAAATATACTACTATAGTGGAGGTAAAAATCTTGCTCAATATGTTTTAACTTATGGTAAAACATGCCTTCAGGAAGTCGAAAAATTACTTGATTTTAAAGCTTCAAATAGAATAACCATTATCATTTATAATACATATACTGACTTTAAACAATCGAATCTTACGCTGGTTGATGAAAAAAGTAATTCAGGAGGATTGACTCCTATTGCTGACAATATTGCCTTTGTATATTTTGATGGAAACCATGAAAATTTCTACAGAAGAATCAAAGAGTCAATAGCAGAGGTATTGTTAAATGAACTAATTTATGGCTCAACGATTCAGGAAAGAATACAAAACATGACATTAATTAGCCTTCCTGATTGGTTTTATAAAGGCTTGATTTCCTTTATTGGAGGTAAATTGACTATTTCAGAACATGAATATTTTGAAAGTGGTATTGAAAGCGAACGTTTTATTCGATTTGGCCGGTTGAAACCTGAAGAAAAAATACTGATTGGCCATTATTTCTGGGAATATATATTTACAGCTTATGGTAAAAATGCGATTGGTAATATCCTTTACCTTACACATATAAATAAAAACGTAGAAAGTGGTTTTGATTTTGTCATTGGAAAAACCTTTAATTTCATTTATAGTGAATGGTATCGATTTTACAGATATCAGGTGCTTTCAAGAGAACCTGGCAAATTTGAAGAGATTACCAATATTCTTGAATTGAAAAAATTTTCTGTTAAAGGTGAGATTGTGCAAATCAAACTATCTCCTGATGGTGAAAATATTGCTTATTCATTGGTTTATAATGGAAAAAGTTCTGTCTGGATTTACAATATTAATACACAGAAAAGAAAATGTATTTTTAAATACGGCTATAAAGTATTTGACAACGATTTTGATATAACTTACCCTCTGCTTGACTGGCATCCGCTTAAAAATGTATTGACTATTGTTTATTCAAAAAAATCAAGACCATTTTTGATAGATTATGACCTTGAAAAAAATAAATTATCAGATGATATTTCTTTGGAACAGTTAAACAAAATACTTGATATAAATTATAATTCAAAAGGCTCATCCATTGTTATTTCTGGCATCAAAGATGGAAATAGCGATATTTTTATATATGAAATCAGGTCATTTCGTCTTTTCTCAGTTACGAATGATATTTATGATGATCTGAACCCTGTTTTTGTAAATAATGATAAAGGTATTGTTTTTTCATCAAACAGGAATTCAAATATCTTAGAAAGACGTTTGACTGATCCTGAGACTGAATTTCAGGAAAACTTTGACCTGTATTATTACAATGCTGCTGCAAAAAGCAAGGAACTTATAAAAGTTAGTTATACTGCTGATTTTGATGAGTTAAATGCAGATGCTTACGATTCAAATAGTTTTAGTTATCTTACCAATGAGAATGGAATAATTAACAGAAACGCAACCTTTATTGATAGTGTATTCAATTGTTATATGATTTTTGTTGGATATACAGACACTGCTAAATATAAAACTGATACTTTCAGATTCTATAATCAGGACCTTAATGCTGTTAAACTTGATGAAAAATACCTCAAAGATAGCCTGATAGACTTTATTGACACAATGGCTGTGTATCACGATACAGCCTATCATTTTGTTATGACAAACTATATGAGGAACATCAGGTATTACGACATTTCAGTCAGGACAAACAACATTATGGAGGTGTTTAAGGAACAAAATAAATACATCATATCACTAAATCCTGTACCAGTCAATCTTAGGAAAGATAAAATTAAACGTCAGGAAGCAATAAAAATCCCTGAACTATATAAAAATTTCAGAAAAGATGATGATGTTTATGAAAATATTGATAAAGCTGATGTAGTAGAAGTAGATGAAGAAAAAATTACAGAACACACAGAGCAGAAGGATAGCTTTCGTTATCATTTCATCAACGAGTTTGAAGTAAAAATTGCAGACACCAATCATCCCTATAGCTTGATGATCGCTCCTTCAGATATTATTCACGTGGACAAGGAATCAGATTCTGTTGTCAAACCCAGGCCAACAAGGTTTGGATCATCAAGTTCATACTTTTTATCATTTACCCCCGATTACCTTGTCAGCCAGTTTGATAATGGCTTTTTAAATTCACCCTATTTAGTATATGACAAAACAGCAACACCTGTTGCAATAAATCGTGGTGCCAATGCATTTATTATGTATGGTGTAAACGACCTGTTTAAAGATTATCGGATTTCAGGTGGATTCAGGCTGAAAGGCAACCTGAGTGGTGCAGAATACCTTTTTGCATTTGAAAATTTAAAGACAAGAATTGACAAAAAGTTTATTTTTTACCGTAAAGGAGAAACCAGTGATGGATTATATGTCCGAAACCGTCAGCTTACTCATGAAGTGCGTGTTCAAATGCGTTATCCCTTTAAAGAAGTATCAAATCTCAGGCTTGACATATTTGTTCGTCAGGATAAAAAAATTACGCTTTCGTCTGAACAAAACAGTCTTGAAGAGCCCAATGTTGTAACCTCATTTACCGGGTTGAAGCTTGAATATGTATTCGATAATACCCGTTTATTAGCCGACAACATCAGAATAGGTACACGTTATAAAATTTATACTGAAAATTTCAGAAACTTCAATCATTTGAGTAATGCTTTTTCAGTAGTTGGTATTGATTTCAGAAACTACACTCGTGTCAGTAAAGAGTTGATTTGGGCCAATCGTATTGTTTTTGCCTCTTCGTATGGACAGTCGAAAGTAGTATATCTCATTGGTGGCATCGACAATTGGCTATTGCCAAAGTACAATGAAAATATTATGATTGACCCTGAAATAAATTATGTTTATAAAGCATTGGGTGTGCAATTGCGTGGATTTACCCAAAACATTCGTAATGGTAATTCGTATGCCTTGTTTAATAGTGAAATCAGGTTTCCTCTCTTTAAGTATTTTTCTGTATTCCCTATGAAATCAGCTTTTTTTGAATCTTTTCAGCTGGTGGCATTTACCGACATCGGTACAGCGTGGACAGGTCCAAGTCCCTATTCCGAAGCCAATACCCTCAACAAACGTATTATCAACAACAATCCATTAAAAATCACAGTTACCACTGTTGGTGAACCTGTGGTAGGTGGTTTTGGTTTAGGAGCACGTGCTATATTGTTCGGGTATTATGTTAAAGTTGATCATGCATGGGGAATGGAAGGCGGCAAAATATTTCAGCACATTACATACGTTTCACTCGGAGTAGACTTTTAATTCTTCACACCTTTCAAAAACTCACTTATTTCTTTATACTCACTTATCTGACTTTTTTTGCACTTTACTGTATTAGTCGAAAATCATACAGAAGTACAACAATATTCCTTAAAAGGTTCTGAAATCAGTTTTATTAGATAAACTTGCATTTTAATTTCAATATTAACTATTTTTGAATAAAATTTAATTTCATGAACAAATAATCAATAATTTATGTTAAACACAAAATTTGCCCCTGCTGAAAGAAAAACTGATGAGGAAATACAGGTAGAATATCAGTTAATAAATTCTCAGAAATTGTTTAACGAAATATATGGCCTGATGACAGGCATCAGTGCATTATTGGACGAAAACAGGCAAATAGTATATTCAAACGATGAATTTTTAAAATTGCTTGGAGTAAATTCAATAGAACCAGTATTGGGCAAACGCCCCGGTGAAATAGTATCATGCATACATTCAAATGAGCAACCTTATGGATGTGGTACAGCCGAAGCTTGCAGTTACTGTGGTGCAGTAAGTGCTATTTTAGAAAGTCAGAAAACAGGAAAAATGGTACACAGGGAAACCCGTATTTCTTCTGTGATTAATGAAAAATTAATGAGTTGGGATTTTAATGTTTCATGCGTTCCCATCAAGATAGCAAATAAAATTTTTTACATCCTTACATTACAAGATATCAGCGATGAAAAAAGAAGAACTGCCCTGGAACGTATATTTTTTCATGATTTGCTCAACAGTGTTGGCGGACTAAACAGCTTGTTAAAAATATTAAAAGATGGAAGTGCACCTGAAGAACAAACTGATATTATAAATATCTCAGAAGAAACATCAGCAAATATACTTGAAGAAATTATCCTTCATCGGCAAATCTATGATGCTGAAAAAGGTGATTTACTATTAAAAATTGAATCAGTATGTTCCAATGAAATTTTAACTTCTTCTGCTGATAGAATAAAAGCTCATGAAGTTGGAAAAAACAGAAATATTTTAATTGATGAAAGCACTGTAAGAGTAGATTTTGAAACCGACAGAGTTTTATTTATCCGTGTTTTAATAAATTTATTAAAAAATGCTTTAGAAGCAACACCTATTAATGGAAATGTATATATTGGTGCAAAACTTATTGATAATAATATTCAATTTTGGGTAAAAAATATAGGGGTTATTCCTGATCACATTCAATCACAATTATTTCAACGCTCGTTTAGCACGAAAGGAAATAACCGAGGGATAGGCACCTATAGCATCAAATTGCTCGTTGAAAATTATTTAGGAGGAAAAGTAAGTTTTATAAGCAACCAGATCGATCAAACAGTTTTTATGATTTCTTTACCAAAGATTTTTAAATCTGTTTGAGCCAATTCAAACAAACTCAAGTGCTTTACCTGGCATAAAAGCCGATACATCACCACCGTTACGGTAAATTTCTCTTACTATTGTTGAACTGATAGGAAGATACTCAGGTTTTGAATCAAAAAAAACAGTTTCTACATCAGGATTGATAGTGCGGTTCATATCTGCCAGTGAACGCTCGAACTCAAAATCACTTACATTGCGAATACCACGTACTATATAGCGAATATCCATGCTCTGACACAAGTCAACAGTAAGCACATCATAACTGATGACCTCAATTTTCCTGTTCTCTTCAAAAACTGCACGTATCATGTCAAGGCATTTTTCAACACTGAAAAACCTTGGTTTTGTGGAATTACTACCAATAGCTACTACTATTTTATCAAACAACTCCGATGCACGTTGTATAATATCGTAATGACCTAATGTAATAGGGTCAAATGATCCGGGAAACAAGGCTACTTTTTCCATGATTTATTTATTTATGGTGGCACTTATTGCTATGTTTTGAGCAAGTTTTTGTGCCAGGTTTTTAAATTCATCCTTAAGAATATTTCCTGATTGACTATATATTGCTGGTGTGCCGGTGTCGCCTTCCTGTGCTACGCCCATCACCAATGGAATCTGTGCAAGTAATGGTACATTGTATTTTTTTGATAGTATTTCACCACCTCCTTTACCAAAAATATAATATTTGTTATCGGGTAATTCTTTTGGAATAAAATAACTCATATTTTCAACGATTCCAATTACAGGAATCTCAATTTTATCCATCCTGAACATTTCAATGGTTTTGATGGTATCAGTCAGGGAAACCCGCTGAGGTGTGGTCACTATTAATGCTCCTGTTAGTGGCATATTCTGGCATAAGGTAATATGAATATCTCCTGTGCCTGGAGGTAAGTCAACTATTAAATAATCTATTTCTTCCCATAAAGTTTCAAGAATCAACTGGCTTAAGCCATTGCTGAGCATAGGGCCACGCCAAACTACAGGTTTATCCATTGGTATCAGCATCCCAATTGACATTACTTTAATACCACGAACTTCAACAGGTACAATAAAGTTTTTAGCATCAATGACTTTTATATCAGGATGTTCATCTTCTATTCCTAGCATTACGGGTATCGATGGACCATTCATATCGGCATCCAACAGACCAACTTTAGCTCCAAATTCAGCTAACGAAAGTGCCAGATTTACTGCTACTGTTGATTTTCCTACTCCTCCTTTTCCGCTGGCCACTGCTATCATGTTTTTAACATTAACAAGCTTGTCAGCATTCTGACGTTTGGCATGAACTATCTGAGAATCAAAATTTATTGTTACTACCATGTTCTTATCAACATCTTCATGAATAACCTTCGTACATTGCTCTTTAAATACATTTTTTAACGGACAGGCTGGAGTAGTGAGAATAATGGTAAATGAAACTTTATTGCCATCAATTTCTAAATCAGAGATCATATTTAGTCTCACAAGGTTGTCTTTCAAATCTGGGTCTTGTACCTTACTAAGTGCTTTTAAAATCTTATCTTTCATTGTTTGTGAATAATTATTTACATTTTGCAAAGTTAGCTTTTTATCTATGTTCTTGATAATAAACTCGTTTTAAAATTTCGTTTCCTGTTTCTTGTAAAATTTATCAACAGAGCTTTTTCAAATCATTTTTAGCAATAATTTCGCAGCTCAAATATTGACATAATTTTTTATGGACAAGCGTTTTTTAGTTTTCGGATGCGACCATGCTGGTTATGAACTCAAAGAATATCTGAAAGCATGGCTTCTGGACCTCGGTTACAATATAAAAGACTTTGGCACTTTTTCCTCTGAATCTGTCGATTACCCTGATTATATTCATCCTGTGGCAAAAAGTATTGCTGATGGTGCTGCCGACCTTGCTATAATTATTTGTGGAACAGGAAACGGTGCCGCTATGACAGCCAATAAATACGCAAATGTCAGAGCAGCACTTTGCTGGAATAAAGAATTAGGCATGCTGGCACGTCAACATAATAATGCCAATATTCTTGCATTGCCTGCACGATTTATCAGCATGAGCGATGCTAAAGAAGTTGTCAGGGCATTTTTGAACACCGATTTTGAAAATGAAAGACACAGCAGAAGAATTGAAAAAATAAATCAATTAATTTAATGGCGGAATGCGGAATGCGGAATTCGGAATGCGGAAGTTCGGAATGCGAAATATGGAATTGCGGAATACGGAATGTTGATTTCGGATTGTATGCCAACTGCCCATTGCCTACTTTTTTTCAGATTGATAGAAATGCGGTATGCTGAATTCGGAATGTAGGATTAAGATAACTGTCTGATAATTAATGCTTTTTTAGTAGAATTAGGTGGAAATCACAGCAGGGCAGATACAATTAAAAATTCTTAACGAGTCAACTACCCATAAAAAATACCCCGAAAAAGATTCGGGGTATAAAGCAATAAGCAAAAGCAATTGTTTAATGGGTTTGAATATAGTTTTCAATTTCATCAATACTGCTTTTAAAAGTAAATGCACTATAAATAATATAGAACCTTTCCCTGTCAACTACTGAATGCCATCCTGCTTTGGCTATTTCTAACTTGTTTGATTCAAAAGTAAAGGTATTCATTATTTTTAATAATTGATCGCAACAAATATTGTTTTCTCTCAAGGCACTTTTTGCAATGGTCAAGCGAGTATTGTCGAATGATGTTTTGTAAAGACTTTCCATCAGATAATCAAAATCACGGTCTTTCATCCCATATCGATGCTCGTATCTATCATAATTATCGTGACCTTCGTTGTAATAGTAATTTTCTTCCCATTTGGGTTTACGATAATACTCATGATGAGGTGTATTCAAATATTTCATTTCAATAATAATAAATGAATAAAACCTGTCAATCATTGCCCTTATTTTAACATTTGGAGCAATCTGAACAATGCCTGAAAAGAGTAAATGAGCAGGTTTAGCATAAGGTGCAGGTGCATATATTTCGAGATAGTGTTTTCCTGCTATCAGATTTAGAAATGTGTGCTGACTTGTCAGACCTGACCTGTTATATCCATCAAGTACCATGAAAACAGGTGCATTGTTATACATTCTGATACTTAGTTGAGATGCAAAAACTATGGTGATACTCATCACCAGAGCAATTGTAAAAACTAACTTTTTCATAAAACCTCCTGCTTTAAAATTTTATCTATAAAAATCCATTTCAATGCCAGCAACATTAAATGCAAAGTTTAAACACTAAATAAAGAAGCATAAATACAAAACAAAAAGCCACCACCTTTCGGCAGCGGCTTTTTTATAAGTAGAAAATGGAATTATTTGTATTTCGAATTGCGATTTTTCGATTTCGAATTGTATTTTCTCAATTCACAATCAAAAATCCAAAATCCGCAATTATATCAGTCCCTGATCCAGCATTGCATTAGCTACTTTGAGGAAACCGGCAATATTTGCTCCTTTAACATAGTTTACATAACCGTCTTCTTCTTTCCCATGATTTTCGCATGCTTTGTGGATATTTTTCATGATTTCATGCAGTCTTCGATCTACTTCCTCACTACTCCAGTTGAGTTTCATAGAATTCTGGCTCATTTCGAGACCTGAAGTGGCCACACCACCTGCATTGGCTGCTTTACCGGGAGCAAAAAGAATTTTATTTTCAAGGAATACTTCAACAGCTTCGGGAGTACTTGGCATATTAGCACCTTCGCAAACGGCCATACAGCCATTTTTAACCAATGTAAGTGCATCTTCTTTGTCAAGTTCGTTTTGTGTGGCACAAGGTAATGCTACATCTACCTTAACTTCCCAGGGGCGTTTTCCTTCATGGAACTGAGAACCAGGAAATTCGTAAGAATATGGTTTTACAATGTCTTCGTTTGATGCACGGAGTTCTAACATGAAATCAATTTTTTCACCAGAAATTCCGTCCGGATCATAAATATAACCATCAGGACCGGAGATAGTAACTACTTTACCACCCAGTTCAGTAACTTTTAAAGCAGCACCCCAGGCAACATTGCCGAAACCACTAATAGCTACTGTTTTACCTTTGAAATCGGTACCA
>Ga0172370_10005198_pt1 | contig 16926 bp, 14 predicted proteins | sample LakKiv5m_FD_114538 | JGI IMG/M metagenome (GOLD analysis project Ga0172370, IMG submission 114538) | Freshwater microbial communities from Kabuno Bay, South-Kivu, Congo - kab_022012_11.5m | ecosystem: Environmental > Aquatic > Freshwater > Lake | place: Democratic Republic of the Congo...
AATTGCGGCGAGATTTCATTGCCAATCGTTTGCGGCATTCGATGATCTGCTCGACTCCGCAGATATAATCGGCATTATCGTTCCCACCATACATCATCACGAAATCGGCATGCGTGCTTTGAATGCTGGGAAGCCAATCTTTGTCGAAAAGCCAATCGCCAGCAGCGTTTCTCAGGCGAAGGAATTAGTTAGTTTATCCTTGGAGAAAAAAATACCGATTCAAGTCGGTCACATCGAGCGCTTTAATCCGGCTATAAGAGCATTGGATGGTGTTACCCTGCGACCGATGTTCATCGAGTCGCACCGCTTGGCTCCCTTCGATCCGCGCGGCACGGACGTGGCCGTGGTTCTCGACTTGATGATTCACGATATCGACATCATTTTAAGCTTGGTGGGAAACGCCGTTCAGCGCATCGATGCCAACGGAGTTGCGGTTGTTTCCGACGAAGTGGACATTGCCAATGCCCGTATTCAGTTCGAGAACGGCTGCGTGGCCAATGTTACCGCCAGCCGCATCTCCCAGCGCAAGATGCGCAAGATGCGCCTGTTCCAACGCGACTCTTACATTTCTATAGACTTTCTGCAAAGGTTAGCCGAAGTCTTTCGCATCGTAGATGACGATGCCAATGCGCCGAGCACGGTCGTCTTGGGGCAGATTGAGAAGGGATCATTGAAGCGGCGCATCGTTTATGAGCAGCCTCAGACGCCCGAAAGCGACGCGATGCAAGCAGAGTGGCGCAGCTTTCTGAATGTACTGCAAACCGGCGCCCGGCCAGTCGTCAGCGGCGAGGACGGTCTGAATGCCTTGATCGTCGCAAGCGAAATCACTCGGATCATCGCTGACAACCAACTAAAGGATTGACAGACCTGTGAAGCATCGCGAGTTTTTCTTCAAGTACAGAAGCTTTACACCCATTCCACTTATCATCGCCGCCCTGATATTGGCCAAACCAACCATCATTTCTTTTGTTGCGGGACTTTTAATTGCACTGTTTGGGGAGGTCATGCGCATTTGGTCGGTTCGTTATGCAGGTAGCGCAACGCGGACAACTGGGGAAGTCGGCGCCGATGTGTTGGTGACGGACGGACCTTATGGCCATCTGCGGAATCCTCTTTATATAGGGAATTTCCTCATCAGCCTGGGCATGGTCATCATGGCATGGGCGTGGATGCCATATTTGCTTCTCATTTATCTGCTGCTTTTTGCTGTTCAATATAGCGCCATCGTCTCTTTGGAAGAAAGCTTTTTGCTGGAAAAATTCGGTAGCCAGTTCTTGGAGTATATAGGTGCAGTGCCGCGCTGGTTGCCACAATGGAAGAGCTGGGGCAAGGGAGTGCGTGTCCCAACTTCCTTAAGAAAGGCCTTGCGGACGGAGCGCAATACTCTGCAAAGCTTTTCTCTCGTCACATTGGCTATTTCGCTACACTGGCTTTTGGCTTGAGGTCTCAATGCCCAGCAGAATTATGATCGTTGCCGGGGAAGCTTCCGGAGATTTGCATGGGGGCAAGCTGGTACAGGCATTGCGAAAGCTAAATCCGGAAATCGAAGTCTTTGGCGTCGGTGGAGATCACATGCAGGCCGCCGGCATGGAGTTGTTTTACCACGTGAATCAGCTCAGCTATGTTGGTTTCACCGAGGTAGCCCGACACTTTTTCCATTTCCGTCGAGTCTTTCAGCATCTTTTGGAAGAGCTGAAGGCGAGGCGGCCTGATGTGCTGGTGCTCATCGACTATCCGGGCTTTAATCTTCGGTTCGGCAAAGCAGCTAAAAGTTATGGAAAGAAAGTCTTTTACTATATCGCTCCGCAAGTCTGGGCTTGGGCTCAGGGCCGGGCGAAAAAAATGGCACAATTCGTCGATAGAATGGCGGTCATCTTTGACTTTGAGGTTGCCTTTTTCAAAAAGTACGGCATCGACACGACCTTTGTCGGTCACCCTTTACTCGAGGGGCTACAGGTTAGTATGAGCAAGGCGGAGTTTTGTTCACGACACAGCCTTTTGCCGGAGCAACCGATATTGGCTTTGCTGCCCGGAAGTAGGAAGCAAGAGGTCGCTTCTCTATTGCCGAGCATGGTCGAAGCGGCGCTCTCCCTTCGCAAAGAGCATGCGGATTTGCAAATTGCGATTAGCAAGGCGGCCACCATTCAGAGGGATCAGATCGAGCAATTGCTGGTGGATGCTCCAGACCTTCCTATTGTCGATAGTGCAACCTACGAGTTGATGAAGTATGCCACGGCGGCCATCGTTGCTTCCGGCACTGCAACTTTGGAGACTGCATGTTTTGAGACTCCATTCGCAATGGCCTATCGCGTATCTCCCGTCTCTTATGCCATAGGAAAACGACTGGTGAGAATCCCGGCCATTAGCCTGGCGAATATTGTCGCTGGTGAGAGAATCGTCAAAGAGCTTATTCAGGACGCCGCGAATGCGCACGAGCTTCGTTTGGAAATGCAGCGCTTGCTATACGACCAGACTGCCAGGACGGAACTACAGAAACGCCTAAAAACGATCAAAGAGAAATTGGGAACCTCCGGTGCTTCCGAACGAACCGCAAATCTTATCTTAGACTTGGCACGCTAAAGAGCGACTTTCCGAATCTGTGATAACTGGCACACGCAAATCTTGCCTCTTTCGTTAAACTCCATCATCAACATGAACAGAAAAGAACTGCTCATCTTAATCGCTTGCAAATTCACCTGGCTGCTCATTTTGTTCTTCGGCAAATCCGGTCGGGTCGCAGTGCGCAATAAACGGCATTGGAACGCGCTCTGTCGCCAACGGAAGAATTTCATTATTCTTTCTTGGCATGGCAAAATGCTCTTGCCGATTTTTGCTCATCGTAATTTGGGAATTTGCGCTATGGTTAGCGAGCATGATGATGGCGAGATGATCGCGCAAACCATTCATCGTTTGGGTTACACGACTGTTCGTGGGTCAAGCACGCGCGGCGGCAGCAAAGCCTTTCGGCAAATGCTGACTCGATTGAAGAAAGGCGTCATCGGCGCGATTCTGCCGGACGGCCCCAATGGGCCGAGGTTTGAGGTTAAGATGGGCGCCATCCTCCTGGCGCAACGCTCGGATGCATGGCTGCTGCCGGTGACCTTTTCGACAAATAAGCCGATCGTACTGAAGAGCTGGGATCGTTTTACTTTTTGGCGGCCATTTGCCAAGCTCTGCATGGCCTATGGCGAACCGATTCGAATTCCGCGCAACCTTGGTATGCAGGAATTGGAGATCCATCGCAAGCGTGTCGAGGATGAAATGAATGCTTTGCAGCGGGAGGCGGATGCCGTTTTTCGAAAATAAATGGCCAGCCATTCTATTGCTTCCATTCTCTTTGCTGTATGGAATCACTATGGCAGCGCGCAACTTTTGCTACGACCATGGGTTCCTAAAGAGTCACAGGCTTCGATGTCCCGTCATAAGTGTTGGCAACATAACGGTCGGGGGCACCGGCAAAACGCCCACCGTGGCGTTTTTGGCGAAATATCTATTAGGAAAGGGGAAAAAAGTCTGCATCCTCAGTCGCGGCTATGGGCGGACTTCCCATGGCCCCGTGGTCGTCTCTGATGGTAACCAGATGCTGGCTTCCGTGCAAGAGGCAGGCGATGAGCCCTATCTGTTGGCAAAAAAGCTTCCGGATGTTCCGGTCATTGCTGACCGCAATCGCGTGCAAGCAGGGCAAATGGCTGTCAGTTTGTTCAATCCGGATGTTATTTTTTTGGATGACGGCTTTCAGCACCGTCGCCTCCATCGTGATTTGGACATCGTGACGTTCAAATCGTCCAAACCGCTGGGAAATGGCTTGGTCCTGCCGGCCGGCCCGCTGCGCGAGTTTGTGCATAATCTAAAGCGCGCCGATTGCCTCTGGATCAATGGCAAAGATTCTTATGTAGCAGATATTGCCAAAAGAATCGGGCAAGGGCAACAACTGATCACCGCTCGTTATTCTGCGACCGGCATTATTGATGCCCATGGAGGGCAGTTACCCGTTAATCTATTCGGGACTCGGGTTGTCGCATTCTGCGGGCTTGCGAATCCTTCCGCATTCAAAAACAGCTTGGAGGAGGCAGGCGCAGTTGTCGAGCAATTCTTGACCTTCCCCGATCATCACTTTTATAGCATTCGGGACGTCGAGAGGATCAAGCACACCTATGAAGAAAGTAGGGCAGAGATCATCTTGACCACGGAGAAGGATTGGGTCAAGCTTCCCAAGGAAGTCTATTATGATGCCCGTTGGAAATTTTTAGCTATTGAGATCATAACGAACGACCTGGAGCGACTGGACGCAGTGCTGGATAAGTTATTTGCGCCGGCCAGAGCGAAGCATCCGTGAACTAAAAGTGTATCACAATCGCACAAAAAATTACTTGATAATTAGCTAAATATTTGGTAGTATTTTCCGGTGGTGTTGGAGCAGCATAGAAATTCATCCATGCTAACTGAGATTGGGAGACATTGAAGGTGGAAGAAAAACCGAGACGGCCCTTGATTCTTATTGTCGATGACGATAAGAATATCTGCAAAATGATCGAAGCAAGCTTGCGCAAGGAGAGAAAGTATGACATCGAGACGGCACTGAGTGGAGAAGCCTGTCTGCGCATCTTGCGGGAGGACATTCCAGATTTAATCTTGATGGACATTCAAATGCCGGGCATTGATGGGATTGAAACGCTGCAAAAGGTAAAACAAGAGGATTCGCGAATTCCGGTCATTATGATGACCGCACACGGAACGATTGAACGCGCCGTTCAATCCATGAAGTTGGGATCCTACGATTTTCTGACCAAGCCATTTGCCCGCGATCGATTATTGGTTACCGTCAATAATGCACTCATCAACAACTCATTGCGCAAAGAAGTCGACGAGCTTCGCTCCGAGCTTAAAAGCAAGTATACCTTTGCCAACATCATCGGACAAAGCGGCGTGATGCAGGATGTTTTTCGTGCGGTGGAGAAAGTGGTAGATAGCAATGTGACCGTTCTAATCCAAGGTGAAAGCGGTACGGGCAAAGAATTGATCGCACGGGCTATTCACTTTCATTCCAAGAATAGAGCTAACAAACCTTTTGTTGCGGTTAATTGTTCGGCTCTGCCGGAGTCTCTCTTGGAAAGCGAGTTATTCGGGCATGAAAAGGGTGCCTTCACCGGAGCTGCCGGACGCAGAATTGGAAAGTTTGAACAGGCGAACACCGGCACCATTTTTCTCGATGAAATCGGCCTCATGACGCAGGCAACTCAATCCAAGGTCTTGCGAGTTTTGCAGGAGCGCGAATTTGAGCGAGTGGGCGGCAACGAGTTGGTGAAGGTGGAAATTCGTTTTATTTCCGCCACGAACAAGGATCTGGAAGAGGAGATGAAAAAGGGGCTATTCCGCGAAGACCTTTTCTATCGCATCTCGGTTTTTCCTATCAAGCTGCCTCCGTTACGAGATCGCAAAGAAGACATCCCTCTATTGGCCGCGCATTTTCTGCAAAAATACAGTCAACAAGAAGGCAAACAGATTGATGGCATTTCTGCAGACGCGTTGGATCTCATGATGGCCTACAACTGGCCGGGAAATGTGCGGGAGCTGGAAAATGCTATCGAACGCGCGGTGGTGCTGGCAATCACTTCTGAAATCTCCGTCAAAGACCTTCCCGCGGGAATTCGGTCGCTCGGGGAAAAACATTTGTATGAATCAGACAACACTTTGGCCGGCTGGATTGAAAAGCTCGAGGAGGATGCTTTGCGCCAGGCGCTGTTGGAATGCGAAGGAAATATTTCGCGTACGGCCAAAAAATTGGGCATTGGACGAGCCACAATCTATCGCAAAGCCAAAAAGTACGGATTGCCCATGGTGAAATGATATTACCGACTTTGTGATTGGATCAATTTGAGGCGGGCTTTTCTTCCCAAAGAAGCTCGCCCTTTTTATTTTGGTTATCTGGGTTCGTGTTTCGTGGTGATACACTGTATCAGGCTGCCACAATTTTTGTCTTTTCTGGGGCCATCCCTCCTTTAATGCTTCTAATAAAAACAGATTATTGCACTGAATCGCTTTTGCCAAAAAATGGTACATGATTTGCGAGAATTGGCGCGAAGTGTCCTGCTTTTAGTGCGTGATGAGCTAATAACTGTTGTCCGGACAATTACAAAGGGGAGAACGTCATGGCGAGGGGGGATGATTGTGTTTGCACTGCTGAAGAAAACCAATACTTCTACACACAATACCGGGCTCTCAAGCAAAAATAGATGTATTGGCAAGATTTCGCGCTACGAGAGGCAGTTTGTTTAACCCGCAACATGTTGCAGCCATCTCATAGGGTATGGGAGAAACGAGGTTTCAACGTGGATGGGCTGTGCGGTGATAATTGTAGATGGCAGAGTGGAACAAATAAACAAACGCGCGATCTTATGAAAAGTACAAGCCTTACTCAACTAATCAGCAACATTTGCTCGGGGACTTATAGCCAGTCAGAGTTGTTGCAGTTCATAAATTTGGCTCAAAAAATTTCCTTAAGCTACCTAAAATTTCAGGAGCTTTTGGGCAAACGCATTTCCGGTGAACGCGTAGAAGCCGAAGGCGAATTGGATGATTTGGCAATAGATTGCATTGCCGAGCTATTCGGTACGGACGGGAACGGCAATTTTCCGCAACTCAAAAAGTACTATGAGCTAAAGATAGCAGAGCTCCCGGAAGTCAACGACGCTGAAGTTTTGGTTTTGACGCGGCGACTCATTATCCGCAAAACCAAACAGGAACTGTCCCGCATTTTCCGTGAGCGAGATCCCGAAGGAGCCAAAATTGTTCGCAACATAAAAGTGGCAGTACGTAGTTGCGAAAAGCTTCGCGTATTTCGTGACATGGGGAAAGAATTTGTATTTTACACCAACGGTGGGAATTTTCATGAGGCCAATTGGAATGGCGAACTGATCGCCCATCTGCGGAAAGACAAGCCGCCCATTCCCGAAGACATTCTGCATACTCGTTTTCTCGATATTTACAGTCCCAATGATTCGGTTTCCACTTCAATCAAAAAACTTTTGGAGTTCATCTACGGTCTCGATGGCTTTCAGAACTGCCTACCCATGGAAGCGATCATCAAGCTGATGCGCAGCATAAAATTCGAAGCTTTCCGGGAGAGGTTGCTCACCGAAGAGACCGAAGCGACTCCACTTGATCATTTGGAATCAAAGGAGATCGAAAGCTATATTGGCGTTGTTATGCAGGACATATGGGATAAGATCCAATCCCAATATATCGACACCGGCAAGCTTGAGGAAACCAAAGCGGACATTTATTCCAAAGCGCTCCGCGATGTGCTTTATGATCTCATTCAAAAAAAGGACAATTCCTCCTATTTTCGCAATCTAAAATATTACCTACCAGAACTATCGCAGCGAGAATACCGGCAACAAGAGCGATCTGTTTTCGAATACCTGGCTAAAGTCGCCAAGCGAGAATTTCGAAAACATCTTAAAGAATTGCTCTAATTTTTTTCCGCAAAAGGGGGATGTTTGCCTGTATGTTATTACAAGAAAAAAATAACAAGCATAACCTACAGGCTAGGCTGCTTAGCCTAATAATCGCTGCGCATACCATGACAAATTTATCTCGGACCACTCGAAATTGCCCAGGCTCCATGCAGCTGGAATTGCTGTGCTTGGAAGAAGGCTTGAACGATGAGGATCGAAAGCGATCGCAAATGCATCTCCAGCAATGCGGAGATTGCCGTCAGACCTCAAAAGAGCTGGATACATTTTATGCTATCTTGACTCAAGAAATGCGGCGGACGATAAATAATTCGTCATTTGATTTCACCAAGAGAATTTCTTCTGACAAAGTCCAGAGCGGCCATTTGATTTGTGAGCCACTGCCACAAATGAACAATGGCCATGGGCAGGCCTTCCGGACAAAGCTTAACATCGATGTTCCTAGGGAAACGGACGACGAAAAAATAGATGCCGTAAGTTTTCGATCGCTGAAAAAACACTCCCTAGTCATTCGATTTATGACGGATTCGGTGTCTTCCAAGCTTATTCTCGCTCTGTGGAGTCTGGATACGGATGATTTTCATGGCTGGGTGTTACACATCCCCGGAGTCTCTGAAAGCGTCCGCTTCAATAGCGCTGGCTTGGCCAAAATTCCGCAAGTTAACCTGGAGAGGCTGGATGACAAGGTCATCTATCTCGGCTTCGACATGGTGCCAAGTCCAAACGAAAGTCGGCTGCAAAAAATTATCAAATCGATGGTTTCTTAGTCGAGAGCGAGGATTCTTCCCTTTTCTTGCGAGGGGAAGTCGAGTGGACATTCGCGTCAAACATTCTGCTCTGCCCGCGTCGACTCTTCGCTGATTGCTTTTGGCCATTGCGAATAACCGAAAGTGGTCAGTTGCCGCTGCCAGCAACACTCGTTTCAAATGGGACAACCGCCTGTTACGGTCGTTTTGAAACGAGGCGTTGACGGTGTGGGCATGTGTCGTGAGATGAATCCCAATTCGACCTGAAGCTGATCACCCTTTATTTGCACTGAGTCGATTCACATTCTCAGAAGTGGACAATTTCGCCTACAGCTTGGCCAAGTAAGCGGCGATTATCGACAATTTTCAGCCTTAAACCTTGCAATGTGTTTTATTCAATGCCGGGCAAAATCCCGGCATTTTTTTTGCCCAGAAAACCCTTGACATGCTTTAATTTTTTAGATACATTTCAACGGTTAAGAAGAAGATAAATCAATGTTAGCAGTGTTTGAAGCAAAGCTCAGCCTTGTCTGTCGTGGTATCGTTAAGGTGTGGGGAGTTCATGAAACAGCGTAAAATACTTCTCGTCGATAGCGATCCCAAAAATCTTAGGATTCTGCAAAATAATTTCATCGAGGCCCATTTCGAAGCTGATCAAGCGATCACTGACCCTGAGGCCTACAAGAAGATGCAGGAGAAATCTTATGATTTGGTGATTTCTGAGGTAGCAGGGCCGGGTATTGACGGCTATCGACTTTTGGAGCAGATACAGCGAGAATTCGTCGATGGACATGTGCCAATCGTTTTCTTGACGCAAAAGAGCGATGTTTACAATCGAGTCAAAAGTTTTCGCCTGGGGGCAAAGGATTACATCGTCAAGCCAGTCCACGTGAAGGAGATACTGGCGCGGGTGGAAATGCTCTTGTCTCGATTGGAGCAGCGCGAGGAAGAGGTAACGATTGCAAAAAAAAAGTTTGTCGGCAGGCTCGAAGATTTAAGCCTTGCTGAGCTGATCGAAGCATTTGGCGTGGAGCGGAAGACCGGTACACTAAGCCTATTCAATGAGAACGGCTTGGCTGGACAGGTACTTTTCAAGGACGGCAGCGTCCATTATGCGGCGACTGCTTTCCTAAAGGCTGAAGATGCCATTTACAAAATGATGTCGTGGCATAAAGGCCGTTTCACCATGCTGTTTGGCGATATTGATGTGGCAGACGAGATCGGGATGAGCAATATGGGCTTGTTATTGCAAGGAGCGAAGATGATGGAGGAGCGTGAGGAATTATTGCAACAACTGCCTTCTCTGGAGGCCGTGTTGATTACCACGGCGAATTTCAAGAAAATTGTGGCGAAAAAGGATCTGGCTACGGACTTGGAGCAGTTTGTGGCTCTGTTCGACGGCGAGCGGACTTTGGGCAGGATTATTGACGAGAGCCCTTATGATGAGATCACCGCCTTGAAGCGTATTCTCAAGCTGTACCGGCTGGGCTTTCTCAATGTGCTCAAGGATTTTTCCGGCGAGCCTACCGACGCGACTCTTCTCGCTGAGGAGCCTTTCGAGCCAGTGACGGCGGAAATGCTCAAAAGAGAAGAGGAGCCGTTCCCTATCTTAGAAACAAAGACTACCTCGGTAGAAGAGGATGTTCCGGAAACGGAAATGGTGGAGGAAGATGAAGAGGCCGGCTCGTTCACGCCCTGGGAAAACGCTGCGACCGAACCGGAACCAATTGAGGACGAAGAGCCTGTCGAGGAAGAGACATCCCGCGAGTCTTTTATCAGACCACCGGCAACGACTTTCCATCGGCATAGCTTGCAGATTGATGAGGAATTTGTTCTCAATGAAGCGGCCAAGCCCGAGGAAGAGGAAAGGATAGACTTTATTCCAAATTCATTTGTAGAAGAAGAGGCCGCGGCTCAGGAACCGTTGGGACCCATCGAACAGGTAATCGGCCCGGAGGATGAGGGAGAAGTCGAGCATTTCATCAGCGCCAAAACGGAAAAGAGCGCGGATGAGGAATTTGGCTTGGATGAGCCTTATCCACAGAACTGGCGAGAGGAGTTGCGCGAAACAGAAGATTTTGCTTCTCTGTTAGATCAAGAGGAATCTGTCGAGGAAATGATGAATTTTTCCGAGGAAGATGCTGTTTCTGATCTCGTAACGGAATCAGAGTGGCAAAGCGAATCTTCTTACCCGGTAGAAATGCCTAAGAATGGAGAAATAAAGCCTGAATTGCCTGTGGACGAGGAAGAGCAAATCGGCTGTCCTCAGGAAGCAGACACCCAAGCCCTCTTCAAGAAGGCAAAAGGCGGCGTGCTGGTATTGGGCACGGAGACTTCCGAGCGCAGGAAGATGCTGGAAATATTGGCAGCCGGGAAAACCAAAGTAATACCGGCCCCGCTACCGGAATATTCCGATATTTCCTATGGCACCGCAGAGTTCTTAGGCGGCGGTTTGCTGAACCTCATCAGTCTCACACTTGAGAAGGAATTCGCCACCCTGATAGACTATTTTTCCCCCAATATTCTCGGCTATATCTTGTTGGTCGATGCTTCCGCGGCAGATTGGAGCTATTATGGCTATCTTATCAAAGTTTTGCGTGACAAGCTGCGCGCTCCTGGAATGATCGTCATACAAGCTCGAAATGGCAAAACTGAGCTCTATGACTTGGCCACGATGAGGAAGAAATTATCCTTGCGGGATGGTGAAAATATCCAGATATGCGGAGAGCTTGATCAGATATTGGCAAAGCGCATCATCTTTACGCTCTTTGAGCCATATACAAAAAAGCGTAAAGAAGCCCCATCTGCAGAATCGCAGCTCGTCACCAGTTCAAAGTAGATTTGGGCCGTATGAACTTGAACGGACAAAAAAAACCGCAGATACTCTTGGTGGACTCTGCCGGCCCAGAGACCGATGCCCTCCTGAAAGCGCTCAAGAAGGAGGGATTGGACTTGCATTTCAATCAAGATACGCAGAAAGCCTTCGAGTTTTGCATCAATCGTCCGCCCACGATGCTGATCGCCGAGCTGGAGATGCCATTAGAAAGCGGAGTGCAGCTTATCAAGCGGCTGAAAAGCAACAGCACTACCCGCCACATTTCGATTATGGTCACAGCAAAGGAAGCCATCCTCGAAGAACGGCTCAAGAGTCTGCAGATTGGCATTGACGACTATGTCAGCAAACCCTATTATCCCGAAGAAGTGGTCGCCAGAGTCGAATCCATTTTGCAGGAAATTGAATCAATCGCTGAAACCAGAAGCAGCGGCGAGCACGGTTTCTCCGGCAATCTCGAGGAAATGAATCTCGTCGATTTGATTCAGACTTTGGAGCTTGGCAACAAATCAGGGGTGATCTACCTGATGCGTAATAGCGAGGAAGGCCGTGTGTACGTCGAAGATGGAAAAGTGATCGATGCGCAGACCGATGGGATCGAGCCGGAGCAGGCATTGACCAACATGCTGACATGGTTGGAGGGATCATTCAAGGTCTCTCTGCAATTGGTCGATCGGGTCAGGATGATCAAGGAAGCGAACCGGGAAATCCTCCAGAACGGCACCAAGCTCATTCACCAGTGGCGACAGATTGCTAATCAACTACCACCGCTGACTACTGTCGTTCGATCCATCCGAAACGGTGAAGGCGGCTATGTCACAAAGCTGGAAAAGGAACTGCTATCATTGTTTTCCGAGCCGAACACCATTCTATCCGGCATTGAAAGCAGCAAAATGGATGATCTGCGAGCATTAGAGCTGGTAAAGTCACTTTTGGATAAAGGCTTACTCATAAAGGAGCCATCCGTCCACCAGGCAAACGACCCGCTGGCCAAGAATATTTTAGAACGAATTCAACAAGAGCGGCGGCGGACTGAAAGTCCTTATTCCAGAATCGCTTCGTTTTTCAAACGGAAAAGCAATGCAAAGATCGACTTGGAAGTGGATCGGCAGAAGGAACCCGCTGCTCAGGTCAGCGATTCTCGTCCTCAGAACAAGGCCTCTGTCACGAAGATCAAGGTTCCGCACAGAGTGCGGCTGACCAAGGGTGAATTGCTGCTGATCCGGCAAAAGATCTTAGCTAACTGACTGTATCGATAAAGCCCGGAACGTTGGCGGCTTGACTTTCGCAGTGCAAAATCGATCAATCAATCTCACGTGAGCGGTTCGGTTGGGAACATGGAAGAGTATCTGCATCACGAAACACAAAGAGTAGGGGAGATCGTCATTGTCGGGCCGCCCGGCTCGGCCAAGTACGAATTCATAAATTCTCTCTGTAAAGATGTCGTCATCACCGATCAGGATGTCATTTTTGGCCGACTACCGGTAGGCAAAGACCTGCTGCTGTTTCTATATGGGGTAGGCTACAACGGCAAGAATTTCGACTTTGCCTGGGACTTGATTGCCCCCAAAATGCTTGGCTGTATCATTTTGTTTGACTGGTACAATCAGCAATCCTACGAGGGTGCCAATAAAATTCTCGATTTCCTGACGCAGCAGTTTAGCGCTCCGTTGGTGCTCGCTGCTGATGTCCGCAGCAATTCCTATCCTATCGAGGAATGCCTTTTTAGTGCGGGTATCACACTATCCTCGCACGTTCGGTTTTTGTTCTATCGCAGTAGCGACGCAAACGGCATTCGCCGCGCAGCGGTGTCTTTGTTGGACGCGCTGATTGAAGCAGCGTCCTAATTTCATAACAGATCGCGGTTGTTGCGTCGTATTCATACTTTCATTCTGTGTCAAGTGAGAAAGCTACGTCAATCAGTTTAAATGACCCCGCCAATATGTTGATCGTGCAAGAACCGCTGTTGAAAGCAAGCTTCAAGCTGGAAATCCTCAGACGCCTCTTTACCGGCGCGGCAATCCTGCCTTTGCTGGAGGGCTTTGAAGCACGCGAGATGATCGAAGCGCGACAATTCATTTGGGAAAAAACCATCGAGTTTGGCATTCAGACAAGAGGCAAAGCTTTTTCCCGCGATGACATTACCAAACGGATGAAGCCCATCTCCTGGTACCAAAAGGAAAAAGGCTGCAAAGAACCAGCGCAAAAGTGTCGCGCCACCGACTGTTTTTATACCAATCCTGAATGTGCCTTTGCCATGGCAAAAGATCAAATCGAAGCCATGCGGAGGGTCCTGATGGACTATCTCAATGTCACCAGCAAAAGTGAAGGCTGATTGGATTTTCACAGGTCGCCTGTCAAGATATTTGGTAATTTCTTAGCAAGCCACAGAAGCAAGATCGCTGCTGTGGCTTATTCGTCTCACCCCATGGTCGCAAAGCTATGAAGCCATTCCTTATACTTTGTCTGGCTATCAGCGGAACTTTCGGACAAGCTTCCTCGCTCGACACCTATGCAACCCAGCTATTTGTCCCACCGCGAATTCTCGTGCATTATCTCCTTACCGATTCTTCCCAGGCAAGAGAAGCTTCTGCCATATTGAGCAAGAGCTATTTGGAAATATCAGACGATCTGCAGCTTATGGTTGAAGATACCTTTCATGTTTTCATCGCGCCTTCGCGTCAGGAATTTCACAGTTTTGCCCGCGGCAAGTTACCGAAATGGACGGGCGCATTCGCCGTTCCGGCTTCGCGCGCTATGGTGATCAAATCCCCCCGCTGGGATCGGCCGGAGACGGATTTTCGCGCCACTCTCATCCATGAGCTTGTGCATCTTCTCTTGCACGAGCGCGTTCGCCATCGCCCGGTTCCGCGCTGGCTCGATGAGGGCCTGGCCATTTTTTATGCCGAGGCGGAAAAATGGAGCACCCTTACCGCCTTGTCCAAAGCGGCGGCGGCCAATTCGCTCATTCCATTGGCGGACATCGATCGAGTCCTGAATTTTCAAAGAGCCAAGGCCGAGCTTGCTTATCAGGAAAGCTATTCTGCGGTGCATTATCTTCTGCTCACGTATGACATTGAAGCCCTGCGCATCATTCTGCAAGGAATCCGCGAAGGAAAGGATTTGGATGCCAGTTTTCATTTGGCCACCGGCAGCACATTCGTCGGCTTTGAGCAGGAATGGATTCTTTACGTGAAAAAAAACTTCAAGTGGTTTTGGCTGGCCGAGATCGATTCATACATTTGGCTGCTCATTTTAGTACTTGGCATTTTAGCATGGCTGTTCATCCGTCGTCGCGCCCGGCGCAAACTGCAGGAATGGGAGAGTATGCCGGAGCCGGAAATTTCTGAAATAGAAGTATCCAATTTAGACCCAACCGATCCCAAATCCCCGAAAAGCGAATAATCTCTTGTTGGAAATTTTGGCGTGAATACGTACATTCGGCGCATGAAAATGGTGCAAAACTATGTTGAATTCGCATTGGTTTTGTTGGTTCGTCTTTTTATCCAATTGCTGCCCTTGAGAATCGCGTTATGGTTTGGTCGTGGTCTGGGAACCTTGGCATTCTCCGTCCTTCGCATTCGCCGGCGTGTCGCTATCGAAAACCTTTCGCGTGCGTTTCCCGAAAAAACTTTGCAAGATATTAACAGACTTGCGCATCAGAGTTACAGAATTTTCGGCCAAAACATCATCGAGTTTATGCGCCTTCCAAAAGCTTCTCCCGAGGTGCTTGCCAAACTGGTGACTTTTGTCAATGCTCACCTCTTGGCCGAAGCCTTTGCCGCCGGACAAGGAACCCTTTGTTTAGGCGGGCATTTCGGCAACTGGGAGTTGATGGGTGCGGCCATTCGAGCTTTAGGATATCCTATGTTCGGCTTGGTACGCGAACAGCGTAATCATTTAATTGACAAAATCATCAACCAGCATCGCGCCAGCGTTGGCATCGAGGCCATCCCTTTGGGTATGGCCGTTCGCAGGATTATCCGAGCCTTTAAACAAAACAAACTCGTAGCGATGCTGGGCGATCAGGATGCCCACGAGGAGGGTGTCTTTGTGGATTTTCTCGGCCAGCCATCTTCTACCGCTCCGGGTCCCGCAATCTTTGCGCTCAAAACCGGCGCATCCTTAATCTTTGGAACCCCTGTCCGCGAGAAGCACGGGCACCACACCGTCTATCTGCAAAAGATCGGCACCGAAGGTTTAAACGGAATCACTGAAGAAAACATCCGCATTCTTACCCAAAGGCACGCCCGCGTGCTGGAAGAAAGTATTCGAAAATGGCCGGATCATTGGTTTTGGATGCATAAACGTTGGAAAACAAAGCCGCCGCAGGAGGAACAGAATGGGAGCAAATAGAGGTAACGCAGCAAATGACTTTGAGTGAGCTTTCCACCAAGCTTGGCCGACCATTGGTCATACCCTTGATGGGCTATCCCGGCATTCAGCTAACCCAATCGACCATCAAGCAAAACGAGTTCAATTGGGGACTGCATTTTTGGAGCGTGTACGAATTGGCCAAACGCTTTGAGCCGGACGGCATTTTTTTCATGATGGATTTGGCCGTGGAAGCCAACGCCTTGGGTTTGCCGGTGCGCTTTCCCTTGTGGGAGTCGCCATCCGTCGAGTATCCATTGGTCAAAGCGACGACGGACCTCAATCAGTTCCTCGCCCTCGACCCGCTCAAAGATGGCAGGGTGGCGGCTTTCATTGAAACCATGCGGCTGATGAGCGCTCACTTGGACATACTAAAAGGTGCCTATGTAATCGGCCCGTTCACTTTGGCCGGATTGCTCATTGGCGCCAACGATATTGCCATGGCAACCATAACGGACAAGGAAACGGTTTTGGGCGTTTTGGAGTTCTGCGTGGGAACCATCGGGCGTTATGCCAAGGCGTTGGAGGCCGCCGGATGCGACATGATCGCCATTTTGGAGCCGACGGCTGTCATGCTGTCACCACAAAGCTTTTGGCAATTCTCTGGTCAATTCATCAAACGGCTGGTCGAAAACATGGGCGTTTTCCCGATTCTGCATATTTGCGGAGACACCCATCATCTCATTCCGGAAATGATCAGGACCGGTGCAAAGGGATTGAGCTTGGATTCTTTGGTGGACTTTTCCAAAGTAATGGGCCGCGTGCCGGAGGATATCTATCTGATCGGCAATATCGATCCGGTGCGAGTGATGCTACAGGAGACGCCGCAGGGCGTGGGCAAGGCCATCGACGATTTGTTGAGTGCTATGTCTTCGCACAAGAATTTTATCCTCAGCACTGGCTGCGATCTTCCTCCGGAAACGCCCTTGCAGAATATCGAGGCCTTCATGCAAGCCGGAAAGAGCTGGCGAAGGGATTAGGCCACTTCACAATTATGACGCTTGGCGAACGGAATGACATTCGCAGAATCCTGATCATTCAAACCGCTTTCATCGGCGATGTTGTCTTGGTGACGCCCTTGATCAGAGCCGCAAAGAATGCCTTCCCGCAGGCGAAGGTTGACGCGATGGTCATTCCCGCGGCTGCCGACTTGTTGCAGACGAATCCCTATCTTGAGCGAATCGTCGTGTACGACAAGCGGGGCCGGGAAGCCGGATTGGCTGGGCTTTGGCGCATGGCGCGAAAGATGCGCTTGGAAAAATACGACATGGTCCTGGTGCCACATCGCTCTCTACGCAGCGCAGTAGTTGCCAGAGCAACGGGAGCCAAATGGCGCGTGGGTTTGCATAACAGCGCCGGCGCCTTTCTGCTGACCCACAAAATACCTTACATGCAAAGCACTCATGAGGTGGATCGGAATCTGTCACTCATCGAAGCTTTGGGCATCTCGATTACCGATCGCAGGCCTGAAATATTTTCCGATGCTGAAGATGTTGCC